>Ga0129297_10000077_pt1 | contig 41911 bp, 35 predicted proteins | sample I18A1metaG_FD_94708 | JGI IMG/M metagenome (GOLD analysis project Ga0129297, IMG submission 94708) | Lake sediment bacterial and archeal communities from Gulf of Boni, Indonesia to study Microbial Dark Matter (Phase II) - ​I18A1 metaG | ecosystem: Environmental > Aquatic > Freshwater > Lake >... | reverse complement strand
TGCCTGGCTAACCATGGAATCAAGCATATCCTATGCCGCGTCAACCATCCCCAGACGAACGGCAAGCTGGAAAGGTTCTACGGCGTCTACGACCAGAAACGCCACCAATTCAAATCAATCGACAAATACGTCCACTGGCACAACGAGATCAAACCGCACCTCAGCCTTGACTATGAAACGCCCATCCGAGTCTTCCAGAGGAAACTTCCAATGGAGAAAAAGGAAACGATACGAACAACACAGGATGCGAAATAATTATGGGAAACTACACCGTGTCAGATCGTCTTCAACGCTTATATGCTCAGGTGACTACCGGATGCTGGAAAATCTTCTGTGCATTCCGCGGGCCAACCCCACGAAGTGCGTGATCTTTTTCCCTCAAGATCGGAAAATGAGGTAACCTACATTGAGTGTACTATCCAGAAAAAACAAGCATGCATGGGAAAAGCCTCGTTACAGCAACACGCGATCCAAACCGAAACCAAAGCCCCCATCATACTGGCGGAACGATCAGAGAGCATGGTACAAAAGGTTCGATCGACGCGGAAGACAGTTCCCTCCCATCTTGGCACGCGACCGCGCCCACGAATGATGTCAGCGAAGACAACATTCGAAGGTAAGATCTAGTTGAGTGAACGCACGCGCTAACAGAACGCTATAACTTTCTGCAACGTGGGAGGTGTTGCAATCAAGTTCCAAGATCCATTAGCGCCCGCGAACCGCTGCCAAAAACACTATTTCCAAGATGCCCCCATATCACCAATCAGGCTGCCCGTGCCTGAAATGACCTGGTATTGCCCCCGATGCCGAGCACAGTTCTCCGAATACCAGCCCCTCTGCCCCTACTGCAACCTCAGGCTGAGAAGATCAAGAATCGACTGGTGAACGCGCACCAGTCTCTGAGGTCTTTCCGCTGGAAACTCCGAGCTCCTGTCTCAACAATGGAAAGTCATATCTAGACATATTAAACACAGGTGATAGTCTGGTGTTCCACTGTCTTGTTCTCCAGTGGAGCGCAGGCTCCGAGGTGGGGAGCCATACAAGTACCAATAGGAAATGGGGTGAGAATCGAAATGCCTGTGTTCATAGTCCTCGGAAGATACACACAGAAAGGCATCGAGAATATGAAGGCTTCACCTGAACGCTTGGAAGCAGCTAGAAAAGTCGCCAGGTCGGCTGGAGGAGAGATCAAGGAGTTCTACTATACGATGGGACGGTATGATTTCGTCGCAGTATGCGAGGCTCAGAGCATTGAGTCAATGACGAGGTCTCTGCTCATTATCAGCGGTGTAGGAGCGGTCAGAACAGAAACACTGCCAGCTATGCCAGCGGACAAAGCAGTAGACATCTTCAAGGGACTACCGTGAGAAAGCAGTTCGACATTCTATCAGATTGTTGCGGGAGGAATCCTCCAACCCCCTCTTTCTTTCAACTACATCCAACATCACTATTCTTTCATAACAGCAATTGACAGAAGTTGAATCAATAGAATATCGATAGGCTCGTAGAACCAGTTTAGCGGGCGCGGCCTGAGATCACTTCGGTCGTTTCTGGTAATGAATGAGTTCTTTCTCCTCAAGTGTTTTCTTTAGTATGGTTACGGCACGATAGACTTCTTCTTCCTTCTTTGCTCCTGTGATTACAAGGTTTCCGCTTGTGAAAAGAAGAAATACGACTTTCGGATCATTCATTCGGTATATCAGGCCTGGAAACTGTTCGGGCTCATACATGGTCTTCTCCAGCGAGTATGTTGTTTTTTCCAGATCTATGGTTCCTCCCAATCCTGCGGAAGCGACTATGTTCTGTGTCTGAATCTCAGGTCTCCCGTTGATCACGATTCCGCTCTTCTTGAGATCTTCCACAACCTTCATCACCGCTTTCCTAGATTGTCTTTCGGACTTTGCTCCAGTGCAAACCATCTTTCCAGAGCTGAAGATCAACGTCGCCGTCTTAGGTTTCTTCAACCTGTAAACAAGGCCTGGAAACTGTTCTGGTCGATACTCAACGCCTGGAATTGTTTGGAGAATAGAGCGGAGGTCAAATTTCTGCCCAAGACTCGCCGTGGCAACGACGTTCTGTATGTTAATGATCGGCTCTTCCACTCCTCCACGACTCCTCAGAGAAATACGCCGAGGAACCCGTCGCCATCCTATAAAGGTGCTTTCGCTTGAGTACAACGCCCAGCTCCTCTTGTTATTCAGCAGTTAGAGAGAGAAGGGGTCTGAGGAATCCTTCCCCAGAGTTGTAGTCATTCGTTCCGCCAGTAATCGTGTTTGTGAGCCTGATGGTGCGGCCGCCGGGATTTGAACCCGGGTTGTTGGCTTTCTTCTATCTCCACGTTACCTTTGACTAGGCAACCAAGGAGTCATTGGAAGGCCATTGGACGTCTTCGCTATGTCCTAGACCAGGCTAGACTACGGCCGCCCAATATGGAGGCTTCCATGCAGAAATAAAAGGTTAATTCGACACAACGCCCGGGTTCCGACAGCAAAACTCGATCTACAAGAGATCTCGTAGGGATTCGGCAAGCCAAGCCGAGGAAGTGGAAAGACACTTCTAGTTCCTAGACAATCTATCATCATCCTAAATGGTGATTGAGAGTGAGGTACGATCTCGCGATCTTGAACGGTCGAATAATCGACGGAGCTGGCAATCCTTGGTATTATGCAGACGTAGGGATCACTGGAGGAAGGATCAGGTCCATTGGTCGACTTGACGGCTCCGCTAGAGAAAAGATTGATGTCGAAGGTCTTGTGGTCGCCCCGGGATTCATCGATACGCACAGCCATTCCGATGAACAGCTCCTGGTCAATCCACTGGCTGAGAGCAAGATCAGGCAAGGCGTAACCACAGAGGTCATCGGGAACTGCGGAAACTCACCCGCCCCATTTAACAGGCACACACGTGAGGAGGCCAAGAAGTTAGCAGGAGAGCTGGGGAAGAAGATCGATTGGGATTGGCTGACTTTCAGCCAATTCCTAGGAAAGCTGCAGAGAAATGGAATAGCGCTGAATGTGGCTCCGCTTGTGGGCAATGCTCAAATCCGGACCATGGTGATGGGTTTCGATGCGAGAAAACCGACTCCGTCAGAACTGTCAAAGATGAAGGCGTTAACCGCGCAGTGCATGGAGGAAGGCGCGTTCGGCCTGAGCACCGGCCTGATCTATTCACCAAGCTGCTACGCCAAGACCGGGGAGATCATAGAGCTCTGCAAAGTCGTCGCGAAGTACGGTGGTATTTACGCATCGCACATCCGAGGAGAGGGAGACCCCCTGATCTCCTCAGTCCGTGAAGCGATAAGGATAGGCAGAGAAGCTGCGATCCCTGTCCAGATCGCGCACCACAAGGCAGCAGGAAAAAGAAACTGGGGCAAGATCACAAGGACCCTAGCCATGATCCAGCAAGCAAGAGACCAAGGCATAGACGTCACAGTTGACGTATATCCATACACCGCTGGAGCCACGGGGCTCGACGCAGGAATCCCGTCTTGGGCACATGAGGGCGGAACCGAGAAGATGCTCGCAAGACTGAAAGATCCAAAGACGAGAGCGCGAATCAGGCGAGAGATCAAGAAAGGGATTCCGGGTTGGGAGAATCTGGTCGGAACAGCAGGTCCAGAAAACATTCAAATCACCTTCTCAGAAAGGCACAGAAACTACCAAGGGAAGAGAATATCAGAGCTAGCCAAAGCTCAGAGAAAGGATCCTCTTGAGTTCATCTTCGACCTCTTAATCGAGGAGAAAAGTACAGTCGGAATCGTCCTCTTCATGATAAATGAGAACGACATGAGGAAAGTGATAGCTAGCGAATTCTCGGTGATTGGATCAGACGCAGGCGCACAAGCCCCCTACGGGGTGCTCGGGAAAGCAAAGCCCCATCCAAGAAGCTACGGCACCTTTGTCCGCGTCCTCGGCAAATACGCCCGTGACGAAGGCCTAATCTCCCTGCCAGTAGCAATCAGGAAGATGACTTCGTTGCCTGCTCGAAAGATAGGTCTCTGGGACAGGGGCCTGGTCAGGGTCGGGAACTGGGCTGACCTAACCATCTTCGATGAAGACACTGTAGCGGACAAGGCCACCTACACAAACCCCCACCAATACCCGGAAGGCATCAAATACGTCATAGTGAACGGCAAAGTGGTCATCGAAGGAAAAAGACACAACAAGATACTCCCAGGAAAAGTCCTCAGAAGAGGCAGAGCCTAGTCCTGCCGGCCTGACAGAGCGCTGCAAGTGAAAAGAGAAATAACCTCAGCCACCAACTCTCTAGTAGTGGCGTTGGATGTCAGGCGAGCGCAGGCTTAGATTCAAGATTAGGCGCGGAGACGGCTCCGAGATCGAACTGGAAGGCGACTACGACTACGTCAAAGAGAAATTCGAGCAATTCATGAAGGAACTTCCCGCACCACAAATTATCCCACCGACTCTACAACAGCCTCAACGAGACGCCCAAAAACCATCCGCCCAACCCCAACCCACAAGCGAAGTGGAAGGGATAATCGAACAGACCCCGGACGGCAAGATCCACCTAGGCATCCCTGCCGACGCCTTGACGGCAAAAGAGGCGGTGGCGCTGATGGTCTTTGTCCATCAGCCGAACATGTTAGGTTACCAGGAACTGAGCAACACCCTGAGCTCCGTATGGAAAACAACGAAGCCACATGTGGTTAGGGCGAGGGCGAGCGAGCTGAAGCGGGAGGGAAGACTGATCGTGGAAAGTGGGAGATACGGACTTTCCGGAGCCGGAATACAGTGGGTCCGAAGCCAGATTCTTCCGAGGCTGAGGTCAGCATCAGGAGTCAGCTAGTCTCATTATCCAGAGCGCGCGCACTCAGGAAACGCAGAAACTAGATGACATCTGTTTAGCCTGTACTCAGGCCGCTCTCCTGCACCTCACGGCCGGCAAGAATAAGATATGATGCTGCTTCGACTTGGCCTTGCAAATAACAACATCGCCGTTTGCGGCCGCGAACTCCACTGAGTCGCCGGCCTTGATGCGCACGAATTCAAATATCTCAGAATCGGATGTATGTGAAGAGACATTCAGATGGATAATCTGACGCTTAGAGATGCTGGTCCTGAAGATTCTGAATTTGCATACAGAGTAAAGAAAGCAGCCTTTAAAGAAAGTGTAGAGAAAGTGTGGGGTTGGAACGAAGAAGAACAGAGGCAGCTTCACAAGAAGCGTTTTGAAGCCCAGGATTTCCGGATTATCAATCTGGGCGGGATAGATGTGGGCATCCTGGCAATGGCTATATCGCCTGACTGCATAAAAGTCAATCAGCTCTTCCTTCTGCCGGAGCATCAATCTAAAGGGATTGGGCGAAGTTGCATGCAACTCATCATTGATAAGGCGCTAGAAATGGATTTGCCGATCCGTCTCCAAGTACTGAAAGTCAATCCCCGTGCACAGACTTTCTTCCTTCGGCTGGGATTCCTGACCATCGGTGAAACGAACACCCACATTTTGCTGGAAAGACCCAGTGGAAAATAACCTGTTGGAATATTCTACACAGCTTCAGAATCGAAGCGCGCGCATCAGGAGTCAGCTAGCGTCATCATCTTTCTACTGTCTCGGTTACAGGCCGAGTGCAATGCCACCATGCCAACGTTCGCTGCCACCCTTGATGACACCCTCCTCCGTTACTAGGGCCCCGACCGGACTTGCGTAGTTGCGCAACACAACACTCTCCACGGTCTCCTCGAGCTTGTGCCCACGGGCCACCAGGTTCTTCAGCACGTTTTCGCCGACCCGAGTCTCTATCAAAGTCTTATCCGGCATGCTGCAGTCGAAGCGTGGCATATCCATCGCCGCTTGTGGGCTCCAGACCTTGCCTTCCACAATGTTCAGGAACACTTGGTAGACGGCGCTCTGTATTCGTCTTCCTCCGCTCGCGCCTAAGGCGAGGAACGGTCTACCGCAACATGTAGCCACGACCGGTGACATATTGCAGAGTGGTCGCTTGCGCGCTGCGACGCTATTCGCCTTCTTGGGCTCTGGATCAAACCACATCATACCATTGTTCAATAGAATCCCAGTCTTCGGCTCCACGAGGCCTGAACCAAAGAGTGAAAGAAGCGTTTGGGTAATCGCCACAAGATTAAGCGCACGATCTATCACAACGAGATGAGTGGTGGATTCCTCGCTTCTCGGTCCTTGAGCGATTGGAGCAAGATTCGGCTCGCCAGCAGGAGCAGGATAAGGCAACGCGTCATGGCCGACGAGTGAGGCTCTCTCAGCGGCATACGCGTTGCTGAGCAATCGGTCGTAAGGCACGTCGGCAAAAGCAGGATCCGCGAGATAGACAAGACGATCTGCAAAGCTGAGGCGCACAGCCTCTATGCGTTTGTGCCAGACCTCAGGGTCAGACAGATCGCCGGAGGAACCGCCCATCTCCCGCAAGATGTTGAGACTCATGGCTAGGCTGGTGCCGCCGCTTGGGCCGCCAGGAGCGTACACCACGCAGTCATCGTAGGGAACAACTAACGGTTCTTCAACTACAGGCTTGTAGTCCGCGAGATCGTTCTCGGTAAGAGCACCGCCGTGTGCAGTCACATTTTCCGCTAGGTTGCGAGCGATCTCTCCCTCATAGAAAGCTTTGGGGCCCTTCGTGGCCAGAGTATCAAGGGTCCTTGCCAAGGCTGGCTGCTTGAAGATCTCTGCCGCATGGCCGGAAGTCGCTGTCATCGGTGGTCGACCGTTCGGTAGAAAGAGGGCAGCCGTCTCACGGTAGCGGCGCAGCAGATCCCATTCTTCAACAAAATACAGCATATTCTGCCAATCTAGGTGAAAGCCTTCGCCAGCCAGCTTCACTGCAGGTTTCAATGCTTCTGCCCAGGTGATGCTGCCTGAGCCAAACTTCTCAAGGGCAAGGCCTAGCCCAGCTACGACTCCCGGCACTGCCACTGATTTCGCGCCGTGAATGTTTGCGTCATCTTTGACCTTGGGCCAGCTGAACAGGCCTGGCGCCACGCCGCCGGCTTCATCAAGCTCGTACATTTTCTCGTGAGCGGCCTCGGAGGCAATCATGCTGAAATTGACTACGTGCGTCCTTCCGCTTTCAGCATGGTGATAGAGGAGGTAGCCACCTCCGCCGATTCCGCTCATCATCGGCTCCACTACGCCAAGTGCAAAGGCTGTAGCTACCGCAGCATCGACTGCGTTGCCACCTTCGCCAAGAACTGTCCTGCCCATCTCTGCTGCATCAGGCTGCTTCGCTACAACCATTCCCTTTGATGATTGTGCTTCTTGCTTCACTAGCTGCCAGTCTGATCTGCCCAACCCCTATCTCCCCACGGAAAAGCAACTAAGCTAACTGCTGACGGTTCTTAAGAAACTTGCAGAAGTTGGCGTGGAGCCCAGTTTCAGATCTCACAGCAGTTCGTATGTCTGAAAGCTACGCTTTTCGAGGCGCGAATCTCTTCTCATATTCCTCTCTTGTTAGTATCTTGCGAATGTCGAGCACTCGATCAATTGCCAAGATTCCGTCCAGATGATCGATCTCGTGCTGAAGAAGTTCTGAAAGAGAATCCTCTACGTCAATCTCCTTAAGCTCTTGATCAATGTTCCGATATCGGATCCTGATCTTCTTGGCTCTTGAGACCTGGAAGAATATGCTCAAGTAGCTGAGGCAGGAATCCCAAACAACCATCTTCTCCGGGCTCATCCACGCTATCTCTGGATTCACTAGAAGCCAGGGCTGGTCGATATTGATGAAGACTACACGCTTCAAGACTCCGATCTGAGGTGCCGCGATTCCACGACCGTATCCAGTAGTTTTCTTCCAATGCGCGAGCGTGTCGCCAAGATCGTTCATCAATGGACCGAGTTGCGAGAAATCTTCGACTGTGTTGGATTTCTCTCTGAGAGTGGGATGGCCAAGCTGTAAGACCTCTTGAACAGTCAACGGCGGCACCTCAACATCTGATCTCTAACTCGTCGCCAGTGATAATCTCCGACTCATTAGAGTTGTCTCCAGATGCTCATTACGCAGTCCACACTGGTCGTCGGAGAGACTGATCACACGCGGGTGAGTCAGCTCGTTTTCTTCTGCTCAAGGCTCTGAAGCCACAGCAAACGTCTAGCACCCTTCTCAGTAAGCGAATATCTGTACGCTCCTCCGGACCGCTCCCTGTGCAGAAGACCGAACCTCACGTATCGCATGAGCGCCATCTGCACAGCGCGCACAGAGCTCGCAGTCTTCCGATCGTCGTGAAGCCGTTGAGCCACTTCGAGACCGGAAAGAGATTGATTCGGCGCAAATAAGGTCAAAATGGACTTTTTCAGCTCGTTGTATCTATATTTCAAGGTCAGATGTAATTGGCCGCATGAGGCATTTAGGCTTTTCCAAGGGTTTGAATGGAGTTCTCAGATCCAAGTTCGATCAGAGGAACAAAGATGCAAAGTAACACCTAGCTTTTCCTTCTCCGAGCATCCATTTCATCCCTGAACGACGATATCTATTCTGTCCCAGACGCAATCAGCAAGATGTTACATCACCATCTCAGGTATGAAAAGAAATCTTATATCTGGGCTGTGCAGAGAGGTCGGTGAAAGTAGTACAGGTGAGGACGGAGAGCTCAGGTGTCTGCGAGAGACGTTGAGGTAACGGTTCGTTTCAGGGACGCTCACAAGACCATCAAAGGAAATGTGGACGACGTAGTTCGCGAGTTGCTGCAGTTCTTCTCGAAGGTCTACCCTCAACTCGAATTGATCAGCAGGATATCACTCTCAGTCGATCTTGAGACCTTTCTCAAATCGTGCGAAGGCATCCTTGCACTGACTCCAGAAGGAATCGCAGTCACAGTGGACACGAGCCACCTGAAGGATCGAGAGCTGATAATGCTTCACCTTGCAAGGACTAGGGCCGGACACATGTTAGGAAAGAGTGAGAAAGACACGGTTCGTCTCAGCGACTTGGTTGTTGCTGCAAAGAGTAAGACGGGAACTGTGGCCGGCCGATTGAGCGAGATGTGCTCAGAGGGGATCGTGGAGCGCCTAGCCAAAGGTGAATACCGCGCAACAACCTCCGGCCTCGACTACTTCATCAAGAGCATTGTGCCAAAACTGATGTCGCATGAGAGAGGAGAGACAAGTTGAGCGAAACAGAAAGGCTGAAAGTCACAATCGAGTGGAAGGATATGAAGCACGTCGCAGAGGGAGACGCTGACACAGTCTTCAAGGAAGTCACCGCTTTCATCATCAAGATCTTTCCCACACTAGAACCGCTATCAAAGATAATGTTCACACCTGACTTCACGGCTATGTTGACCGACCTTTCTTCCCTCGTAAACATCGGCCCTAATGGGGAGATAATCCTCCTCAGGTCCGGACTATCCGCTGATCAGGCAATCGGGCTAACCCTTCTAGGGTCTCAAGTAGCAAGCAAAATCGGCAAGAAACCAAGCGACGACATGTCCGTTGAGGAGCTAGCATCCTCAATCCGCAAGACATCAAAGACCGTGAGAAACACAGTCGTGGAGATGTGCAAGACCGCTCTGGTCGAAAGAACTGGAAGAGGCACCTACAGAATAACCACAATCGGAATGAAAGAACTGCTCGACGACGTGAAGGCAATGCTCGAATCCGAAAATAACCAGCAGGGAGGAAGCTATTGAGGGAACACCTCAAACAACCGCGCACCAATCTCTATGAAAGAGAAGGTGCGGCGGTTCGCGGGAGTTAGAGGGGGATACTCCCACGAAGGGGGCGAAAATATGTGGATCCACCGCACCGAATCTATAGTTTACAACACTTCAAACATAAGTAGTTTGCTCTCGAAGAACATGGAGGGAAGGGAAGCTCCGCTTCCGAACTTTCTCATCGAACTGAGTAACAGCTCGATGAGAACCATTAGAGGAGAGAGATTCAAACCAAGAGAAGTCTCCATCTTCGACCTCAAAATAGGGGACGAAGATGACCAAGACATGCAACTAATGATCGATGAGAAGCTACTTCAGAAAGAGCCGATCAAGATAGAGCCAATCGTCGACAACGCCTCAATCGTTGCCGTTGACGTGTCAAACATAAAGATTGGAGAAACAAACGACGGGGTGCTTTGTGCTCTCAGGGCCGCAACAGTCTGGAAGTCAGAGAACTCATATCTCTATCTTCGCTGTGGCCCAGTAGTTTTCCACATAACAGACTGTGGGAACCATCTGCTCTCTCATCTCGGCTTGAAAGAATCAATTTCTCCAAGCATGTTCTCTTCGGTCACGATGCGAATCATGAACAGGCTACGGAACACTCTCGAGCGATGGACCCAGCGACTTGTCTGCTCATCCTCAAAAGACAGCATCATCCTCTTTGACGGATCTCTCACTGCAGGAACACCAGACAACCCTGCGAGACGTGTTCAAAGCGTTCTAGAATTGGCTCGAGAGAGCGGCAGTGTGGTACTTGCTTTCTCCAAGAGTACGAAGCTCTCGATCGGTGGCCGGAGAGTGACGGATTTGCTCGACCACATGTCCGCTCCATGCCTACTCGACATTGACAGAGAGATAGGGGAGCAATTTCCTTCGAGTCCAATCAAACTGCTGGGCAGGGTTTACATCGCGAAGCTGGCCGTTGCCGGCTACACCTTTAGACTGGACATAGATCGGCAGGTGCCTGTCGAAGGAGCAATTGAGACGGTGTCCCGTCTCTCTGGATGCGACCTTGTTGAGCAAGGATACCCTGAAACACTCAGACTGGCTCACATACTCTCAACGTTCACCGCCAATGAAGTCATTGGCATACAAAGATTCATTGCAAAGAACTACGGCCTGAAAATCGCTCCTCAACCCAACCTCAGAAGATCACTCTTTGGGCCATTTGGAACAGGGAGAGAAATCACGTAGATGAGGCTCTACAAGAAAGAAGGCGACGTGATACAGCTAATCTCCTTTCCGGATGAACAGGTTGAGAAAGGAGACTATCTCCTAATCGAGGATCAGAGAGTCAAGAAAGGCCTCATCGTCCAAGTCATAGACATTCAATTCGCCAACATACCGGGAATGCTTGAAGACATTCTACGTGACGTAATGACTGAGGAATCGATCCACGGAGAGGACTATGACCCATTCGATGTCTCTTCCCAAATTACAGTTCTCAAAGACACGCGACTAGTCATATGCAAAACGAGAGGTATGATAGACGACGGTAGAATATCCTCAAGTGTCTCACATCTTCCCTCTCGAATATCGTCTAGGATTGTTCGCTTCCCAATCGAGAGAGCGATAGAGCCTCAAGACAAGTCAAGGCCAATTCACTTCGGAACCACGAAGTCCAAGACAGAGCTTACCCTTGACGCCAAGGTTCTAGACGGAAGACTCAACATAATCACAGGAAAGAAAGGGACAGGTAAATCTCATCTATCGAAACTTCTTGTTCTCAGTCTAGTGGACAATAAGGCTCCATGCGTCGTCTTGGATATCAACGGTGAATACGTCAACCTCTCCAAGGCCAAGTCGAGCTCAGCGGAAAGTAGTAGGAGAATCAAGGTGCTGACGCCTGGGGTGAACATGAGGCTGACTTTGGCGCAGGTCGGATTAGGCACCATGCTGGGCGTTCTTCTCTTTGCACTTGATCTGCCCGGCAACTCGGCCAGGGTATTCTCGGGAATATGGCGCCAACTGCAGGATCGAAACGAGCTCACTCTTAGCTCATTAGGAGCTGCGATACACAGCTGGAACTGCCATGAAAGCGTCAGAGACGCAATAGTCTCCAGATACAACACAATAGCTGAATCCGGAATGTTCACGGACGACCCGAACGAAGCCATAGATTTCGAGAAGATGGCGAGAGAGCTGAGCGGAGGTGAAGCTCTCATAGTGAACATGAAGAACCAATATTCCACGATGCGGCGCATGACCGTTGAGATTCTGCTCAGCAAACTAACCGATCTGCTCATGTCTTGGAAGATGAAAGCCGTGTTCTTCTTTGCCGAGGAAGCTCACCTGTACCTGAGAGAGACATACTGGGAGGACATCGTCACGAGAATGCGCCACATCGGCATATTCACCACCTTCATCACGAACCAACCAGACACAATCAAGGACAGCATCTATCGGCAAGCAGACAACATATTCCTCTTCAACTTCATGAACGAAAACGACTTGGAGACAGTTTCCAAAGCCGCGAAGGTGGATGGTGAAAGCATCAAACTCATAGCAAAGGATCTGCCGGTTCACCACTGCCTCATCATTGGAGAAGCCGTGAAGAACTTCCCTCTAGTCGTCAACATTCATCCGCTCAATGTGGAAACAATGGGAGAAACCAGGTTCTTTTTCAAAGACTGAACAAGATCAGAATATCTCTTTAAAGCACCATCGAACCGTAATCCATTGAAGAGGTAAGCCATTTGAGCACTGAGTCAAGGCTAAGCCATAGACCTAGAATCGTGAAAATCGAAGAGAAGCGAACCGAGACCCCCACGATCACAACGCTGCTGTTCACAGATGAGGAATGTTCGAAGGCTCACCCTGGCCAATTCGCTATGGTTTGGATTCCAGGTGTTGATGAAATTCCTATGGGCCTTTCCCATGCCAGCGAAAAGGGCTACTCAGGGATAACCGTCAGACAAGTCGGCGACGCGACAAAGGCTCTCCAGAACATGAAGATCGGAGAGTCCATAGGAGTCAGAGGACCCTATGGAAACAGTTTCAAAATCTCAGAAGGCGCCAAGATCCTCGTAGTCGCAGGCGGATCAGGCATAGCCACGGTAGCCCCACTGATAGAAGAGCTTTGCAGGAAGGCAAATGAGCCAACGATCGTGCTCGGCGCCAGAACAAGCTCAGAGCTACTATTCCTAGAGAGGATCAAGAAGACCACCGCCAGAGTAAAGACCAGGATCTTGGCGTCAACAGATGACGGCTCCTATGGCTCTAAAGGCCTGGCCTCAGACCTCGCAGTCACCGTTATGCAGAACTCCAAGTTCGACATGGTCTATACCTGCGGCCCAGAACCCATGATGAAAAGAGTACTCGAAGAATGTTTCAAAAGAGGTGCACCACTGCAAGCGAGCTTGGAAAGAATGATGAAATGCGGCATAGGAATATGCGGAAGCTGCGTCATAGGCAGACACCGTGTCTGCAAAGACGGCCCCATATTCACTGGAGAAGCTCTTCGTGAGCTGCCTGAATTCGGCAGAGTTCGAAGAGACGCTGCCGGCACAAAGATCAAAGTATGAAAACCCGCTACTAACGCACAAGGCACGTGAATGAACATGCTGAAGCGAATCATGGATCAAATCTCGAGAGAAGTATCGGGAGCAATAGCGAAACATCATGTAGAAGAGATCTGTCGCCACCACAGGATTCAGGCCAGCCCAGGATTCAGACAGGCCGCCGAATGGTGCCAACAGACTTTTCGGGACTACGGTTTGCCGGCAAAGATCCTGGAATATCCAGCAGACGGCAAAACAACCTACTGGACCCAGACTATGTTCAAGGAATGGTCTGTTGATGAGGCTGAACTCAGAATAGTCGAACCTAAGGAATCTGTTAGGATATTGGCCAGGTTCAGCGAGAACAAGCTTTCGATAGTGCAACGCAGTCATCCAACACCGGCAGAAGGAGTCGAAGCCGAGCTTGTGGTGCTGGAAAACGGAGAACACCCAAAAGAATACGAGAAGACAGACGTTCGAAGAAAGATAGTGTTGACCTCAGGGGACGTTGAAAGAGTAAGATCATTGGCAGTGGACAAGCACGGAGCATTAGGGATAGTAACCGACCGAATAGCTGAATTTCCCCCGATCAGGCAGCGAACCGACCTCCCTGACGCCCTCCAGTACACAAGCTTCTGGTGGCAGAAAGGCCAGAAACCCTGCTTCGGCTTCGTCCTCTCCCCCAGGCAAGGCAACGAGCTAAGAAAACTGGTCCGAAATCAAAAAGAGACGAAGCCCATAAGACTCCATGCCAGAGTGAAATCGCGATTCTACAACGGAAGAATCGAGAACGCCACAGCCACCATCCAAGGAAAGACAGAGGATGAGATTCTGGTAGTGGCTCACCTCTGCCATCCCCAGCCATCCGCAAACGACAACGCCTCTGGTTGCGGAGCAGTCATCGAGGTCGCGCGAACTCTCCAAAAACTTGCATCAGAGAAGGAGCTTCCCCAACCTAGAAGAACCATAAGATTCCTGCTTGTCCCAGAGATGACGGGAACCTATGCATACTTGGCGACCAACAAACGCTTGATCCCAAGGACAATGGCCGCAATCAACTTGGATATGGTAGGAGAGAATCAAGAGCTCTGCAAGAGTCCACTTCTCATCGAATCACCGCCACATGCAACCAGCTCATACGTCGTAGACCTCTTGGAAGCAATCTTGGAACGGATCTCCACAGACGCCAAAAGCCTGAGTGGCAGCTCAAGCTATGCGCTCTTCAAGCAAGCCATGATCCCGTTCTCAGGAGGAAGCGATCACTACATACTATCTGATCCAACAGTGGGAATCCCATGCCCAATGCTCATTCAGTGGCCAGACAAATTCTACCATACCTCCGAAGACACGATCGATAAGGTGGATCCGGAGATGCTTCGTCGCGTTGCCGTACTCACAGCGACCTACGCCTACTTCCTAGCGAACGCGGGCTTCCAAGAAGCAGTCTGGCTGGCGAATGAATCAATGGCACGTTTCAAACGAACATCAGCGATGTCCGTTCAGAGGAAGGTGAGCGAGTTCATGGACAAGCTGAAAACGGTAGACAGGAAAATCGAAAGAATGAAGCTGACTGAAGAATTCCTCATAGATATCGCTCAATACATCAGCTACAGAGCATCCCGGCAAATTGAATCAATCAAAGCGATATCCAACCTTGTCGAAGAGTCACGTCGCAGAAGAGAATTCGGTTCCATTCTCCTATCCAGAGAGCTGGAGATCAAGAACATCGCAGAGCAAGAAAACAGGAACGTCCTAGAAACGCTGCAGCATTTAGTTCCTGAGGGGAAGGAACCAAGCCCAACTTCCCGGGCCAGACAGGGACCTTCAAAGCTTGAACGCAGTGCTATGCACCTTGTCCCGAAGAGAAGGCTTCCTGGCCCAGTCAGCGCAAGGTTCCTCATGAGCAAACTCAACGAAGGCGACCGAGAAGAACTGCGTACAATGGAAAGAAGAATCAGAGAACGAGAGATCGCTGTACTGCCCACGCTCGCCCTATACTGGACTGACGGGAAGCGAACATTGAAAGAGATCTCAGACCTCGTGTATCTGGAGACCGGGAAGAAGGCTCTCAGAGAACTCAGGTTCATCTTCAATCTGCTTGAGAAAGCCAACCTGATCAAGATGAGAAGACTGTGACGCCAGTCCCTTGATTCCGCCTCAGAGAAGTACACCATCAGGGTAGGGATCACGAGCTTTCCAGAATTCTCGGCGGACTCGACATGCTTAAAAGAGATGACTGTAATGCTATGACTCGGTGAAGCTAGTTGCCAACTCACGGCTCTCTTACGAAGGCTGGGAAAGTCAGGAGCCAGACTCCGAAGGTCCAGGCAAGACCTCGGGTCTCTCTGTTTCCAAGGCAGAAGTATCGACGAATGGTAGAGAAGAGACTGGTTCTTGGAAGAAAACCCGGCCAGAACTGGATGGGCGAATCTAGGAGATTCAGGCGTTAGGAACTCTGGAAGAGAATTCTCGAAGTCTACCCAGAGCTCTCAGTTTTTCCGTATCGCCAATCCTCGCATTTTCAACCGCAGCGCCCAGTATCTCCACAGATTCATCCATGGCTTTCCTGTCTACTGGGAATGGGATACCGTCTTTTCCTCCGTAGGCGAAGGAGAACCTGACAGGATCTTTCCAGCTGGCTGGTGTACCGAATATTATCTCGGAGACCAGCGCAAGCCCTCTCGCGGTCGCTGGTCCGATTCCTCTAATGGCCAAGAGCTGCTCGTAGTGCTCCAGCCGAATATCTTGGGCGGCCTTCAAGGCGTCCCAATCCACTCGTCTGGGGACAGTCCAATAGGCGGGTGCGAATCTCGGTGCTTCTGTTCCCATCCATCTCGTCAAGGTTTTCTGGTCATCATGTCTTATCAAGCTGAACCACCTTTGAATTCTATCCGGGCCTTCCGTCACCAAATCGACGCACACATTCCTGCACTTCTCACTCTCCATCGCAGTCATGTCTAGGACCGACTCGTGGGCCACCTGACCAACTATGCCGCTGTGAGGCTTGTCAACGAAACTCTTGACCTTGGATGAAAGCCAATGAAACCGTCGAGCAAGACGATCTTCAGTTCGCATCCCTTGCTGTATCACTGCCCATCTCCCGCCTTCTGAGATAAACATCATGTGGTGGTAGAGTTGATAGCCTGCTTGAATGGCGGCAGAGTCAACCTTTGCAGTGATCCTGCTCGCATAAACGAGCTTCGGAGTCTCTTCTTCTGAAAGATCATATTCCTCCTCAATGCTGCCGATTTCTTCGGCGGCAAGTCTCGATCGTCTACCTTTTCCACCCACAGCCCTGACGCCCACATCGACCGAGTCGAAAGCGTTCTTCAGAACCGCACATGTGACCGTTGTAGAACCACTGCTGTCCCAATCGTAACCGAGAACATTGGAACAAGCCTGAAAGAATAGGGGATTGGACAGTCTGGCCAGTATCTCTTCTTCTCCAAACTCATCGTGAATAATGGTGAAAATCTTCTCCGCGAGCTTCTCCATTCTCGTTACGAGCCAAGAAGGTGCTCTCCCAGGGTGAAGTTTCAGATCTGCAACTCCGGTCCTGCGAGAACTCATTGTCCCTCTTCCAAGTGACTAGGATTCACGTCAAACACGTACTTCAAGGGAAGTGGTCGGTGAAAGTAACTTGACGAGGCTAAGCCTGTCGCTTCCCTAGGCGAAGTTCATTGGCATGCGCGAAAGGCTTTTCAAACAGGGTCTAGGACTTCTCGTGGAAAACTCAGCATTGACTTCCACCGAAAAGCTATCTCGACAAATAATAGGCCGGCTTCTTGAAATTCCAGATCCCACAAGGGACGACGTAGAGCGAATCAAGCTCGAGGTCTGCAGACAGTTCAATGCTGAGAGAGTCCCGAGCAGCTCTGAAATTGCGGCGGATCTGCTGCCCTCCGAGATGAAACTCCACAATGTATTGAAAAGAAAACTCGTGCGCAGTATCAGTGGAATCGCCGTCATCGCTGTGATGACGCCTCCATCAAAATGTCCTCACGAAAGTGCACCATGCGCATACTGCCCTGGAGGTCCCAATTTCGGGGTTCCTCAAAGCTACACAGGGAAAGAACCAGCTTCTATGCGAGGAGCCCAATCAAACTACGACCCCTACCTGCAGGTGAAAAACAGAATAGAACAGCTCCAGGCAATAGGCCACAAGATAAGCAAAGTCGAACTGATAATCATGGGCGGAACATTTCCTTCCGTTCCGCCAGAAAGCCAAGAATCATTCATCAAAGGTTGTCTAGACGCAACTAATGAGTGCACCTCCAACAGCCTAGAGGAGGCCAAGGATCTAGCGGAGACTGCCCCAATCCGTAACGTAGGCATAACAGTGGAGACGAGGCCTGACTGGTCCAAGCAAAGACATGTGGACCAGATGCTTAACTTGGGCGTCACAAGAGTTGAACTTGGAGTTCAAAACATCTATGACGACATCTACAGAATCGTCAACAGAGCACACACGGTTGCAGATGTCGCCGACGCCACTAGGATTTTGAAGGATTCGGGGCTTAAGGTCGTCTATCACCTAATGCCCGGCCTCCCTAGATCAGACTTCCAGAGAGACCTTGAAGGGTTCAAGAAGATCTTCACAGATGAACGTTTCAAACCCGACATGCTGAAGATCTATCCATGCCTCGTGATCAAGGGCACGAGATTGTACGAATGGTGGCTTGAAGGAAAGTACAAACCGTATTCTTCTGAGGAGGCCGCAGAACTGATAGCTGAAATGAAAAGGTACGTTCCGCCTTGGGTCAGAATAATGCGAGTGCAACGAGATATTCCGGCCCCCATCATTGAGGACGGGGTTAGCAGAAGCGATCTCAGAGAGCTCGTGAAGGAAAAGATGAGACAACGCAATGTGAACTGTCGTTGTATCCGATGTCGAGAAGCAGGGCATAGATTGCTTCGAGAAAAAGCTGAGACAACTCCAAGTCAAGTTGAGGTTTTCTGTCAGGAATATCGGGCCTCGGATGGTAGGGAGTTCTTCATCTCTGCCGAGGACAGGGAGCAGGACATCCTAGTCGGATATGTACGTCTGAGGATACCTTCAGAAATGGCGCACAGGCCTGAGATCGCTCAAAAGAATGCTTCCATAGTAAGAGAACTGAGAGTTCTCGGTCCGATGGTGCCGGTTGGAATCAAAACCGGAGAGGGATGGCAACACAAAGGATACGGCCGACTACTCCTGAGAGAAGCCGAGTCAATCTCAAAGAAGGAAAACCGAGGCATGATCCTTGTCACAAGCGCTCTAGGCACGAAGCACTACTACCGCCGGCTAGGGTATGCCCCGAACGGCCCATACGTATCCAAGAGCCTCGCCGCTACGTGACCAATGAGCTTCGCCATGTCCAAGCGCAACGATTAAGCAACTCCTGAGGCTAGCAATGAGCAAAGGTGAACCTGTTGACAGGAGCTCCGCAGGGGTACAGGGGTAAAGCAGCAGAAGCACTGAATCGCGCAGGTGTCTCGATAGGAGATAACGTGAGGATAACCAAGGAGAGCAGAGTATACGAGGGAACTCTCTTTCCTCGCTCGGAATACTCAGATGATGCCCACATAGTACTCAAGCTCAAGAACGGATACAATCTCGGAATCGAAGTCACACAAGGAACCACAATCCAGTTCGTGAACAAAGGAGAGAAGCCTGAGTTTATCTCTCCGCCACGGCCGGAACAAGATCTCCAACTGCCAAAGGTTTCGATAGTCAGCACAGGCGGAACAATAGCGAGCAGAGTCGACTATAGGACAGGCGCAGTCCAACCAGCCCTGACAGCAGAGGACCTCCACTCCTTCGTTCCAGAACTCTCAGATATCGCAAGAATCAACGCAAGCATACTCTTCAGCGAGTTCAGCGAGAATATCGGATCAAAACAGTGGCGAGAAATGGCTGCAACCGCAGCCAAAGAGATCAAGAGCGGCGCTCAAGGAGTAGTCTTCTCGCATGGAACTGACACGATGGGTTACACAGCCGCAGCCCTGAGTTTCTGCCTGCGCAACCTGCCAGTACCGGTGGTTCTCGTCGGCTCCCAACGCTCATCTGACCGTCCTAGCTCCGACGCCGCCTCAAATCTCATAGCCGCAACAACCGTCGCTGCAAAAGCGCCATTTGCAGAAGTCGTCGTCGCGATGCATGAAACGAACTCCGACGACTACGTAAGCATTCATCGAGGGACAAGAGTTAGAAAATGTCACACTAGTAGAAGGGACGCGTTCCAGACGGTAGGCTCCAGACCCTTGGGACGCATAGACCTGAGGAATCTGGGCTTTGAGTTCTTCACCGATGACTTTCAGAAGCGTGAGCTGACAAAAGAGCTCAAAGTCCTTGCAGAGTTTGATGAGACGGTTGCTCTGCTCAAGTTTCATCCCAATTTCAATCCGGGATTAATCGATTGGCTACGCGAGAAGAAGTGTCGTGGAATAGTCCTCGAAGGAACCGGTCTTGGTCATGTGGGTAAGGCCTGCTTCTCCTCGATTCAGAGGGCTGTTGACGCAGGGATTCTCATTGGCATGACGTCGCAATGTGTCTGGGGAATGGTCGATATGAACGTCTACGAGACTGGCAGAGACTTGCTGGCAATGGGGGTCCTGCCTCTTGGCGACATGATCGCGGAAACGGCATATGTCAAAATGATGTGGGTTCTGGGCCAGACCAAAGACATGGCGAAGGCTCGTGAGATGATGGCGACACCAATGGCGTACGAGTTCTCAGAGAGAAGAGTTCTCCAGGGGATGGAATGATTGAGCAAGATCAACTATGAAGAGATCGGCCTTAAGATCGGTCTTGAAATTCACCAGCAACTCGATACTCAGACGAAGATGTTCTGCAGCTGTCCAACCAGATTATTCCTCGGCGAGCCCTCGAAAAAAGTTCTGAGAAGACTGAGACCTACTCAAAGCGAACTGGGACAGGTGGATCCCGCGGCCATGTTTGAGTTTCAACGAGGCAGAATGGTTCTCTACGAAATGGACAATGATACCTCATGCCTAGTCGAGATCGATGAGGAACCGCCTCATGAGCTGAACCGTGAGTCCATAGAGACAGTACTCACCATCTCTCTGCTCGCCAAAAGCACACCTATCGAGGAGATCCAGGTCATGAGGAAGGTCGTCATAGACGGATCAAACACCACAGGATTCCAGAGAACATGCATAGTCGCAATGAACGGATCGATAGAAGTCGAAGACACAACTATTCCAATCAACCAGATCTGCCTAGAGGAAGACGCGGCAAGGAAAACTGGAGAGAAAGGCCCACTCGTACAATACCGACTGGACAGGCTCGGCATACCTCTGGTCGAAGTGACCACCGCACCAGTGATCTTCACCCCTCGTCAAGCGCAAGATGTGGCACTAGCCATCGGCAGAATTCTCAGAGCGACTAGAAAGGTGAAGCGAGGTCTCGGAACAATACGTCAAGATCTGAACATCTCACTGAGAGAGGGTGGCCTCATCGAGATAAAAGGCGTTCAGAAACTGGAACTGATATCATTAGTTGTCGAGAACGAGGTTAACAGGCAGCTCTCACTTATCGGATTAAGGAAGGAGTTGAGATCGAGAGGACTCACAGAAGCCGATCTCAAGAACGGGTTTCACGTTGCAACAGACGTGTTTAGGGGCTCTTCCGCTCGAGTCATTTCTGACGCCGTTGGGAGGGGGGGAACCGTGCTTGCGGTACGCTTGCCCAAGTTCTCAGGGCTTTTGAAGACTGAGCTCGAACCCGGTCTTCGGTTCGGAACGGAATTGGCTGACCGAGCTCGCTTCTGGGGAGGAGTCGGCGGGCTGTTTCACACCGACGAACTTCCAGGCTACGGAATATCACAGAATGAGGTCGATGAGCTTCGTAGGAAGGTCGGATGCGACAGAGACGATGCAGTCGTACTAGTTGCTGACGACGCTAAGAATTGCGAGTACGCTCTTGAAGCAGTATTGGAAAGATGTAAAGAGGCTCTGAGAGGGGTGCCGGAGGAGACCCGGGCAGCAAATGATGATGGGACCACAAGATACATGCGCCCCAGACCTGGCGCAGCCAGGATGTACCCGGAGACAGATATTCCTCCAGTTCCGGTGACCTCTGACTGGATAGCGAGAATCAAGGTCAGACTTCCCCCCATGCCCGATGTGCTCACAAAACAGCTGATGGATCAATATGGAATAAACAAGAAGCTGGCTGATCAGCTCGTCAACTCAGACTACCTCTCAACATTCTTGACTGTCATGAAAGACACTGCGCTGAACTCTTCTTTTGTCGCCACAATACTCACTGAATCCATCAAGAGCCTAGAAAGAGAAGGCATACCTGTCAACAGTCTAGACGACGGCCACTTGTCCGAAACCTTTCGGCTAGCTTCTCAGGGCGTAACAGCAAAGGAATCTGTGCAGGACATATTGGCATGGCTAGCCAGGAATCCGCAATCGGGTGCATACGATGCCGTTGAGAAGCTAAGCCTTGAGATGCTTTCTCACGAAGACTTGGAGAACCTCATACAGCGCAGGATCAGCGAGAATATGGAGCTGGTCTTGCAGCAAGGTGGGCGCGCTGAAGGCAGAATCATGGGCTTCGTCATGGGCGAAGTGAGAGGAAAGGCGGATCCAAAAGTCGTTGCCGGAATCCTGAAGGCAAAGCTCGCAGAAGCGCTTGCCTCGAGGCAGTAAGATCCCCACATCAATCAACAGGTAGTATCACTCAAGAAACTCTACGTCATCGATCAACCCATCACTGTCAAGGTCGATGCCTTTAACAACTCTGGCAATCTTCTCTTTTGACGAGGAGTTTCCTTCTGCAACCAGCTCAGTATACTTGACGAATCCTATGGCTGATGCAGCTGTACCGAGGTGAGTGTTTCCGGCTAGCACTAGGACTTTGAACCCGGAATTGAACGGACTGTCTGTGAGAGTGATGAGCCCCTCTTCGTCTCCATTGTATGTTTTTCCTGAGATCGTCGAGATTATGCTGCTCGTTCCTTCAAGATTGAACCTGATTGGGAGTTGATTGTTCAATCTGGCTGTCAGAGTGTTCACTCTCGGACCGCCCAGAACTATCAGGCTTCGTTTCAATCCATGCTCGTTTAGCTCCGTGTCTAGCCTAACAACGAACTGTCTGCTGAGAGGAAGAAGAGATCCTAGAAACAAGGCGAGGTTTGCTGCATAGTGGCTGTCTCGCGCTCTTGCCCTGTACTCTCCGTGCTCGATTGGACTACCGACAACGATTGTGAAGTTTGGTCCCTTCTCTGATGTGAAAGGATCTAGCACTGAGGCGCAACGCTCGAGGAACATGGCCTCAGAATCGAAACCTCGGCTTCCTTTTCTCAGCGTTTCCGGAACTAAGGATATTGCCGTGACGTTTGTTGTGTAGTATCGTGCGGTTGCTCCTCTTCGTTTCTCTGTCCTCTCCAGTCGGATCAGTCGTGATCGCTCAAGTCGCTGTATGTGATGGGACATGACCTGCTCGCTTGCGTTGAGTTTCTTGGCGAGATCCTTTGCACAAGATACGTTCTGGGAAAGTTCCTGCAGTATCTTCCAGCGCATCGGCTGCGCGATGTTCTTGATTGACCGGGGATCCGAGTAGATCCTGACCGGCAGCACGTGTGACTGCTCTCGACCTTTGACTACTAAGTACGACATGGCGGCCTATACTCAACTGTCGACACTATTATTAAAATCATGCTTTGACCAAAACTTGAGGAATGCAACGCAACTGAGAGCGGCCGCTGTTCAATTACTCAAACATGAGTTTTAGGAATGCTTATGAAACATGGCCTTCAACCGATGGCGTCTCCCCCCCGAGGTGTGGACGAGATCATGTGTGGAATATTCGGATGCATTCTGGAGAACGGGGCTGCAGCACCTTTGATGCACCAAGCTCTGGAGCGCCTGGAGTATCGAGGATACGACTCCGTCGGCCAGGCGACTGTCCACGAAAACAGTTTGTTCATAAAGAAAGACAGAGGCAAGATCTCCGAGGTGCACGCCTTAGTCAACCTAGATGATATGCCGGGATCGATAGGCATCGCACACACTCGATGGGCAACTCATGGAGCTCCTTCTAAAGTGAACGCTCACCCTCATACAGACTGCAAGAACCACGTTGCCGTCATTCACAACGGGATAATCGAGAACTTCATGGAGCTGCGCAAAGAGCTCGAGGAGAAGGGACATGTGTTCAAATCTAGAACAGACAGCGAAGTCGTCCCCCATCTAGTGGAAGAGCAGTTGAGGAAGGGCTCTGATCTTCTCGAGGCGGTGATCGAGACGGTCAAGCAGCTGAAGGGTGCATACGCCCTCGTCGTGATCTCCACCTCTCAACCTGAAACAATCGTCTGCGCTCGGAAAGAGAGCCCTCTCGTGATCGGTATCGGAGAAGGCTCTGTCTACTGCGCCTCAGACATCCCAGCCTTTCTTCCTCTAACAAACAAGGCGTTGCTCCTTGAGGAGAACGAAGTGGCTCTACTTACTCTCCAGAAGGTTGAGATCAGGAATTCTGAGACGGGCGAGATAGTCAACAGAGCTCTATTCGAGGTAACTTGGACGAGGGAGGCTGCAGAGAAGGCTGGCTATGACTACTTCATGCTTAAGGAGATCCGTGAGCAGCCCCAAGCCATCCGAAACGCTCTCCGAACACAGCGAATCTATTACGATCTGGTCGCCTCCAGAATAGATTCCGCGGACACTGTGTACTTCGTCGCATGTGGAACAGCGTATCATGCCTGCTTGGCTGGAAGCTACGCGTTCGCGAAGCTAGCCCGGCTGAGATCAGATGTTGTGGTCGCCTCAGAGTTCAACCAGGTCCACACTGGTCTCTTGACGAAGAACTCTGTTGTGATCGCTCTCAGTCAGTCGGGGGAGACGATGGATACACTGAACGCTGTAAGGGAATCAAGGAGCAAGGATGCGTCGATCATCAGTGTCACAAATGTGATGGGATCAACCTTGACTAGGCTGTCAGACGTCTACATAGGCCAGAACTCTGATCCGGAGATCGGAGTTGCAGCCACGAAGACCTTCACTGCTCAGATCGCGGTCTTGGTCAGGTTGGCTATAGTTCTCGCGGAGAAAAGGAAAAGGATCAGCAGCAGAGAGGCGAAAGGGCTGCTTAGCGATCTGGAACGTGTTCCGGACGCAGTCTCCTTGATCCTTAAGCGGCAGGACGACAGAATCAAGGATATAGCGAGGAGATGCAAGAGTCTTCCCAGCTTCTGTTTTCTCGGAAGAGGAATCAGTGAGGTGACGGCAGTGGAGGGAAGGTTGAAGCTTCTGGAGATAGCCTATGTTCCATCTCTTGCATATGCGGCCGGAGAGAGCAAACATGGTTTCATAGCCATAGTCGAGCCCGGGTACCCTGTGATCTTTGTGGCTCCGAACGATGAGACCCGCAGCAAGATAATCGGCAACATCATGGAGATGAAAGCCAGGGGAGCCCACGTGATATCTGTCATCGAGGAAGATGACGATCAGATCAAGAGCATATCAGACGACTTCATTGAGATACCTAAAGGTATCCCGAGCATAATGACGCCTCTAGCTTACGTTGTTCCGCTCCAACTATTAGCATACTATGTGGCGGTGGAGAAAGGATTCGATCCCGATCGTCCGAGAAACCTGGCCAAATCTGTAACCGTTGAATAAGGACCCGGACTCATCTCCTTAGATCACTTAGCAAGGCCGAGGTGGCATCAACCACGGAGATAGCGCATCTCTCGAAGATCAGAAATGCTATCGGCAGAGCTATCGCTCTCCTCGATCGGTTGCTGGAGAAACATTTCAAGGATGCAGAGGACATCCTTTGGCATGCTGCCGAGGAGACAGAATACGCTTCCTCAATTCTTTCACTAACTTCCGGATTCAACGATTACGACCCCAAGTTCACTGATCAGGAATCTCTCAAGGCTGAGTTCAGCAAGAAACTGGTTCGTGCGAGGCTCTTTCTTCAGGAAGCTGATGGTCTCCTTCAAAGCGATCCGAGGTTGTCCTACGAGAAGCTGAGGTATGCTGTGCAGATCGTCCGAGGAATGTCGGCGAAAGATTCGGGTTGTCTGTAGGCCGCAACTTTGTCCTATGCTCGCCTAGTAGTCTGCAGGTGGATTAACAGGAACGGCCTGCTCCGTCTACTCGATCTTGGGTAGAAACCCTTAAGTGGGTAGTTTGTTTCCTGTGCCCAACATGAGACGCAGGCAGACCGTCGTGGTAGCAAACACCAGCGTCTTTACTGCGTTGGCTCTTATTCTCACCTTCGTGAACACCGAGGTACCGTTTCCGCTTCTTCCTTATCTGAAATTCGACTTGGCCGAGATTCCTATTATGGTTCTTCTTCTGTTGATGGGGCCTGTGCCGAGTCTTCTTGCCGAGGTGATCGGCTGGGTTGCCTTGTCCATTGCTCGGGGATGGGTTCTGGGGCCGACGATGAAGTTTCTGGCCGTTGTGCCTATGATCCTTGGCTATTGGATGGGAATAGTTGTTCTGGGAAAGCTCTTTGGACAAAGAGGAACGAGAGTGGTTTTCGTTCTTGGAAGCGTTGTGGGCGTGATCTTTCGGATCGTCGCTGCCTCGGTGATGAATGTGGTGGTCTTGCTCTGGATTGCGCCGGAGTTCCTCAGATTTGCCAGTAGCATGTTGCGTGCTCTGGGTTATGTAACGACCTCGAATCAAGATGTATTGGTATGGACGTTGCTGCTTACCGGTGTGTTCAATGCGATTCACGTTCTTGTCTCTGCGATACCTGCACTCGCAGTGATAAGGGGCGCTGCTTTCAAGATTCCTTGGGTCATCCAGAATGCATGGATATTCGAGCGTTCCCGTCAGGCGTAGCGATGCCTGATTTGAGCCACTGTGCCGGGCCTCACGGAGAGAATTGTTCAGAACATTCTGACTGCGAGCACTCTTACCTGGTCTACTGTGTTCTCGCACCAGTCGGTTATGTGCTCAATCGCGTCGAAAAGTTGCCCTATCAGGAAGACTTCTCCCGGGTTGATCTTGGAGAAATCCATCGTCGGATAGAGCCCCCTGATCTCCATGTAGAGTGCGTCCACGTTTTCCTCGAGTCTTTCCACGCTATCCGCGATTCTCATGGCCTCCTTCGGTTTTTCACTTAGCTGGTCGATGCAGGCTCGGACCGCCGTCGTGGTCTCCTTGACCACATCTATCATTTCTAGTCCTTTCTTGGCCATGTTCTCTGGAAGTCGTTCAACGGGTGCGACTAGGAGTAGCCTGCCAGATTCCTTCGACCAGTCAGTTATCCAGTCTATGTCTCTTGAGAGATGGAGAAGGTCATCTCTCTCGAGTGGAGGCATCTCGCCGCTGGTCAATTCGAGTGCGATATCTCTTCTCAAGGAGTCGGCTTCTTCTTCCATTCTTGAGAGTCTGCTGATGCTGGCCTCTGCCAGCTCTTTCTTGTTCCCGATCTTGTGTTCCATTGCTTTCTGAAGTTCGCAGACGGCGCGGGTCGTCAACGAGAGATGTGATTGAATGAGTTGTACTGCCTTGGTCTGTCTTCTTTTTCCGAACCAGGTCAGAAGCTTCTCACTCAACTTTCATTCCACCTCGTGAATTCGGATTCCCGGGTTGGACAGATCTGTTCGTGAAAATCTTGTTCAAGCCGGACGGTCGTTCAAAGATATATTCTATATAGTTTATATAGTTTGCGAACTCCTCGCGCTTCCTACTCCAGCTGCAGTTCCATCTCCAACCCTTCCTTAGGCTGAGGGTAGACCATCAGATAACGTGCGGCCATTTGGAGTGCAACCTTATCCTGAAGCTGTATGTCCAGGTCCCCGAAACAGATCGGATGCTGAACATGAACCATTCTCCCATTCATAACCTCAACATCGTATCGGACAGAATTGCCCATGAACCTGATCTCACGAGCCACCCCTGTCACGCAGTTCTGGCCTTTGCAGTCCTGGACAATCGATATGAATTCTGGCCTGATCGCGACAACAACCTCTTCCTCAACCTTCCGAGTCCTATCAGAGGTTTGGAGCTTACTTCCTGCTATTTCCACAACGCAGCCAGTCGCTGTCCGCTGAACCACTCTGCCCTCAAGGAAGTTGGCCTCTCCCAGAAAGTTCGCTGTGAACACTTCCTTTGGGTGTAGATACAGTTCGAGGGGTGGTCCCTCCTCCACAATTCTTCCCTTCTTCATCACGACGATACGGTCGCTGATTGACATGACTTCTTCCTGATCGTGTGTCACATGGAGAACGGTCAGTCCGAGGTCACTTGTCATCTCCTTGATCTCGTAGCGTAGCTCGGTTCTCACCTTGGCATCCAGGGCCCCGAACGGTTCATCGAACAGGAGCAGAGTGGAGCCCGAGGCCAGGGCTCTGGAGACTGCGACCTTCTGTTGGGCTCCTCCGCTTAGTTCTGAGGGAAATGAATCGGATCGATCGGCCAGCTTTATCAGGTTGAGGAGTTCGGCTACAAGCGCTCTGCTGTCCTCCGACCTGCGTCCTTGGACTCTGGGCCCGTATGAGACGTTTTCCAGTATTCTCATGTGGGGGAATAGGGTGAGCTCCTGAAAGACGTAGCCTATTCTGCGGCGTTGAATCGGAGCATTCGTTACTGGCTTCTTGTCAAAAAACACTTCCCCTTCATCGGGGGTGAATATTCCAGCTATGCACTTTATCAACGTGGATTTTCCGCATCCGCTGGGCCCAATGATGCCTACGTACTCCTTGTCGCGGATGTGGAGGTTGATGTTCTCAAGCGCTGAGAAGGCGCCGAATCGCTTTGCTAGGCCCGTTATTCTCAGGTCAGGCATCTACATGACCCTCAGTTCTCTCGACAATCCTATCGGCGGATATGAGTAGACCATTGTGTCAGACGGATCGAACCACGCGAAGACTTGGTCTCCAGCTCGAAACGTTTTCTGCTCCCCCACCGTCGGACTCTTAGAGGATATGTGGTCTCCGTTCGATAGCCGTATCCGGCTGGCAACGAATGCTCCTAGGAAACGTGAGGATTGGATTTCTCCTTCAAACACATTGTAGAGGCCTTCATCTATCGCCTCGCTGGGATCAGCGATCTTCACATTATCTTCCCTAATGGCCACTACGACTCCTTCGCCTGGAAGATAGGAGGTATCATCCACCTTAACTGTGAGATCTCCGTGCAGCTCGAGAATTGACCCCTGCGGATGTCTTCTTCTTACAGTGGCTTGAAGGAAGTTGGCTCCTCCAACGAAGTGGGCGACGAAGAGTGATTGAGGCCGCATGTAGATGTGAAAAGGTGTCGCGTATTGTCTTATCCTTCCGTCGCGGAGGACTATTATCTGGTCGCCGATGGCGGTGGCCTCGGTCTGGTCGTGTGTAACGTGGACGACGGTCACGCCTGAATCCTTAGCCAGTCTTCTCAGTGCACCTCTCAGTTCTACGCGCAGCCTCGCATCCAAGGCTCCGAGCGGCTCATCCAAAAGCATGAGTCTCGATTTCGTAGCTAACCCTCTTGCCAATGCCACTCGTTGCTGCATTCCTCCGCTCAATTCATCAGGCTTCGAATCGGCTCTGTGAGCCAGCCTCATCATCTCCAACATCTCCCTGGCTGTTCGAAGAGCTTCCTTCTCCTCGACCCCACGAGCCAAGGGGCCAAAGGCCACATTCTCGAGAACAGTGAGATGTGGGAAAAGCGCATACTGCTGTGGAACATAGACCGCTCCTCTCTCCTCCGGAGGAACGCCAATCACCGTTTTCTCGTCAATGTAGATCTCCCCTTCATCTGGCGTCACTAGGCCGGCTATTAGTTTGAGGAGTGTTGTCTTTCCACTCCCGGTGGGGCCCAGCAGACACACGTATTCTCCTTCAGAAATCTCGACGCTGAGCCGGTTTATCGCCGTGATCATTTCATATCTCTTGACCATATCCACCAATCTGACAGACGGCATCAGGCGCCCCTCCCTCTCCTAACAGTCAATCGAAGCGCGAACAACGCTGCAAAGGATATCGCGACAAGCAAGCCTACTCCCAAGCTCTGCGTTGAACGGGAAATCTCAACTCCACCTTTGATCCAGTCCACCAGCAGGACTGGCACGGTCTTCAGCTGCGAGGAGACTGCGGCGGAGGCTCCGGTTTCGTCTACGCTTCTCGTGAAGGTCAATATTGCGCCAGCGAAGATGGAGTATTTGGTTAGGGGGAGTATAATGCGTCTGAAGACTGTGAGAGGTCTCGCTCCCAATGTTCTAGCGGTCTCTTCCAGGTAGACTGGAACCGATTCTATTGCCGCGGACATGGCCCTCACGAAGTACGTGTAGGTTATGGTCATATGCGAGAGCGTTAAGACAAGAAACTCCGGCAGGGCCCCGATGGTTCTCCAGAAGAAGGCGAGTGAGACTCCTAAGGCGACGGATGGAACCACGATCGGAACATCAACCAACGTGTCCACGAGCGATGTTCCCAACCGTCCGAATCTTTTCCTAGCTATTAGCACTGCTATCGGCATTCCTGCGATCATGTTGATTCCGGTAACTACTACCGCAACGAGGTAGCTGAGCACCATGCTCTGCCAGTAGGTTCCCCATATTCCTCTTCCTGACACAGCTTCAGCCAAGGTTCCATCGAATATGGCCTGGGTGATAGGGAATGCGATGAAGAGTGAGGGGAGTAGCACTAGGAAGGTGAGGATGGCTAGTATAGCTGCGTCTCTCGTCAGGACAGCTTTCTGTTCGCTCAGTCTTCTCTCTATTCCAGGCCAAACCCTTGAACCGGGAAGTCTCAGTTTCAAGCCTAGGTACTTGATGAATATGAATGCCGCGATGGATCCTAGGATTAGTGCGAAGCTTGTGAAGGAGAGGGCGCCCTCCAGCCCCGTGTCTTTCGCGATCTTTATGAATACTGGTCCGTTCTCGAATGTTCCTGCCACCATGATGGTTGCCCCTGTTTCCGAGAGTGATCTGGCAAATGAGAGGAGGAATGATGCCACCAATCCTGGTCTCAGGATTGGAAGGGTGACGGTTCTTATTGCCGTGAACGGTTCAGCTCCTAGGGTTCTCGCTGCTATCTCAAATGTCTCCCTGTACCCTGACAGTGCGCCTACCATGACTCTCACAACTACTGGAAGTGAGAAGGTGAAGTGGAGAAGGATGACGAGGATAAGTCCAGGCTCCAATGATCCTTCTCCGAACAGTGTCTTGATCAAACCTTGCGGCCCCCAGAAGAGAAGCGTTGAGAAGCCTAGGGCAACGGTTGGTATGATGAACGGTATATCCGCCAGTGTGTCCACGACGCTAGTCCAGCTTCGTTTGCTTCGGACGATGAGCCATGCGAGGGGGAGTCCTGCCAATGTGTCTAGGCTTGCGACTGTGAATGCGAGTATGAAGGACCAGGAGATCGCGGATTGGGATCGTGCTAGTAGAGTTGGGTCGCTGAAGACCTCGCCTATCTTGTCCAGCTTCAGCGCTGTTCCGAGTATTGGTGGAAGCAGGATGAGAATGAAGAAGAAGGTTACGCTTGACGCGTAAACGCCTTGGGCAACTCCCTTACTTGCAGATATCCTGTCTAGCCTCTTGAGAACTCCGGCTGAGCCTGCTGAATCGGGCTCTGCCTGTTGCCCCAACTGGTCAGGCCCCGCAACAATCAGCCTCCAAATCTACTGTCTCCGCCTGTCGACAGTCTCTTCTACCGAGGGTCCGGTCCCTATCAGCGTCACAAGTACCCCTATTTCACTTTCTACTTGGCGTATGAATTTCTTTGCTTCCTCTGGAAGCTTCTCGAAATCCTTCACTCCTTTACATTCCGGGTAAACTATATCCAGCTTCGTGATAGCTGCTTGTGTCGCTCCGTTTAGCATCACCGCTCTCTTGGCAAGTTTGAAGTCGAAGGGTGCAGCCCTTCTGGGTCTGCTTGTCACTGTTCCGAACTCTAGCCATCCTCTCCTCTCCAACTCTTCCGCAGGCAACTGGTTCTCTAATGGGCCTTCTCCAACCCTGGTCACAAACGCCTTGAAGACCACCACGACATCATCGACTGCGGTGGGTCCAATTCCTACATCGGAGCAGATCGCTGAGGCGCAGACATCCTTGGCTGTGCAGAACGGGTACGTGCCATGGTACAGCGAGATATATGTCCCCTGCGTTCCTTCAACAAGCACCTTCTGCTTCTTGGCGATCGCCGTATTCACTTCCAGTGGCACATCTGTCAAGTAGCGGGAGAGTTCAGGGAATTCCTTGGCCAGCTTCGCCTTTCGGTAGGCTCTATCTGCTTGGCAGGTGCCGACCCCTGTCTTCGTGGTCCCTAACCTGCTGACCAGATACGCGTTCTTCAGCTCTTCCTCGATGTGTCGCTCCTCAATTATCGCGCACTGGTTGTCAATACCGAGACGGTTCTCGGTCCCAGTCAGTTTAACCTCTTCAAGCAGCACCTTCGGATTCACGAGCACTCCGGGACCAATCAGCAGTCTCGAGCCGGGATACACAAAGCCGCACGGAACCATTCTTAAGCCATAGGTCTTTCCTTGGTACACAACCTTATGTCCCGCATTCGGGCCAACTCCTCCTCTTACTGTGATCACCGGCCTATCTTTCATAGCCAGATACGAAACTAGGTGACCCTTTCCTTCGTCTCCAAAGAACCCGCCAACAACGACTGTGCACGTCATGAACTTTTCCCAAAGATCAGGTCCGAATGTTCACTATAAACGTTTTCAAGACCATCAACTCAGCCATCCCTTACAGGATTAGTTCTTCCATGGATGTTGAAGATGGGCGAGTTCAGTTCGCCCGTCGAAAATCCTCATAGCGCAGGCTGAGAACGCTCGGCAATCTTATTCTTCATCATCAATAGCAACTCTCGCCGATGTCGATTTAAACACTTTTCCTGTTGGCTCAAAACAACTTTTAAGGCCACGTAACGAACGGCATGAGCCTGCGAGGACACATCATGAGAGGGCACGAGCGAGCGCTGGCCCGAATAGTTGGCAAAGACAATGTTTCAGCGGATAAGACCGAGCTCTTCTGCTATTCATTCGACGCCTCAATTCACTCATCAAGCCCCAACGTAGTCGTCAGACCCGCCTCAAAGAAAGAGGTCTCAAGAATAGTCCGATATGCCAACAGGAGGCGAATTCCTGTCGTGCCTAGAGGGGCTGGCACTGCTCTTTGCGGCCATTCCCTACCCTGGCACGGAGGCATAGTTATCGACACGACCAGAATGAACAGAATACTTGAAACGCGAGTCGAGGACCTTTACGTGGTTGTAGGTCCTGGAATAGTCTACTCGGCGCTGAACTCAGCCTTGAAGCCCCTTGGCTTCTTCTTTCCCCCTGAACCAGGGAGCGCAGACGTGTGCACGATAGGCGGAATGGTGGCAGTTAATGCAAGTGGCACCAAAGCAGTCAAGTACGGAGCTACTCGCGATTATGTGCTAGGCCTCGAAGTCGTGTTGCCTAATGGAGAAATCGTGCGAACTGGCTCAAGAACCGTAAAGAACTCCTCTGGCTATCAACTCTGCCGCCTCTTTGTGGGCTCCGAAGGAACTCTCGGGGTCATAACAGAGGTGACCTTGAGGGTTGCGCCGCTTCCAGACTACACTGCGACGGCGCTGGCCTCATACGAGGATCTCGAAGCCGCTGGCAGAACCGTTACCAAGCTGATCAAGAACCGCCTAGTTCCAGCAGCTCTTGAGATCATGGACAAGACATGCATTCAAGCCGTGAACAAATCTCTGAGTCTGAACCTGCCCGAGGTTGATGGGCTTCTGATCATAGAGTTCGATGGCCACCGCAGCACCGTTGAGCAAGACATGAAGAAAGCGGAGCAAATATGCAGAACTGAGAATCCAACAACATTCACATGGTCAGACGATCCCGCCAAACGTGAGAGATTATGGGCCGGTCGAAAAGCAGTCTTGCCGTCAATGTCACGTCTCAAAGGTGGGCAGGTATCCACTTCGCTTGCCGATGACATGATTGTTCCCATCTCCAAGATTCCTCAACTAATCCGATCAATCGCTAAGACCGCGAAGAAACAGAACTTGACCATTGGAACATATGGGCACTGCGGCGACGGAAACCTGCACGCCAAGGTCCTTTTCAATGTCCGAGAGAAGGGCGCTTGGGTGAAGGCTTGGAGAGCCTGCAACGAGATATATGGCACGAGCATTGCCTTGGGAGGTTCCCTCAGCGGAGAACACGGGATAGGCTTCACGAGAGCGCCCTTCATGGAAATGGAGCATGGAACCGAGCTGAATCTAATGAGAACGATAAAGGCCGCGATAGATCCCTGCAACATTATGAACCCGGGAAAACTGTCCCTCGATCATGCTCCCAAGACATTTGTCACCAAACTGCGATACCCTGTGGGGCGTTAATCTTGCTTCGTCGATTCGAAGATGAAATGATCACTTGTACAATGTGTGGTTTCTGCCGCGAAGTATGCCCGGCCCTGGAGGAGCGTGGCTGGGAATCCTACGCCCCAAGAGGACTAGTGAGTATTGGATATGGGCTTCTGAGGAGGGGACTACGCCCGACCAAGGTCATGATCGACTCGGTCTTCGGATGCACAACATGCGGCAGATGCGTGGCAAAATGCCCTCCACAGATAAAGATCAGAGACATAGTGCTCGCGACCAGAGCCGCTCTATTTCAAGACAAGTCTGCACCGAAATCAGTTACGAACTTGCTCTCCAATCTTGCCAAAACTGGAAACATCTATGGTCGAACACGCAATAAGCTGGCACAGAAACACTCAGGCGCTGTCTATTTTCCGGGCTGCAACATAAGATACCGGCATCCAGAGATCCTTGAATCCTCGGTAAAGCTCCTGAATCACGTAGGAGTCAACGCTGTCGTCATGGAAGAGGCGGATTGCTGTGGCGCGCCCGCTCTTCTGGCCGGCAATCTGGGACAGTTTCACAGCATAGCGAGAGCCAATTCAAGGTGGATTGATTCAACACAGCTGATCTTCTCATGCCCCATAGGACTTCAGACGGTCATAGAAGGGTACCGCGAAACCAAGGGGTCTCCGTCCGCCTCGCATCTCACGGAAATCCTCTCCAAAGGAATCGGTTCCATCCATTTTCACGAGACTCGCGAGACCGTTACCTACCACGATCCATGCTATCTTGCTCGGCTATTGAAAGTGGTAGACCCTCCGAGGAATCTTCTCTCGTCAGTTCCCGGTCTCAAACTTGTAGAAATGGCAGATTCGAAGGAGAACACGAGATGCTGCGGTTCAGGTGCGGGCATCACTGAGCAATCCACGCGAACACTTTCCCAAGAGATCGCTGCGACCAGAATCAAGCAAGCACGGGAAGTGGGAGCAGAACGAGTAGTCACTTCGTGCCCATACTGCCTCGATCAGCTACGAAAGGTTTCAGGTGGACTGCCTGTCGACGAGATATCCGTCTTTCTAGCTTCAAGATTGCAGTCCTCTCACTAGACTGCACTCATCATGTCAAAAACCTAGATCTAGTCAATACATCTAGTCTTAAATAGAAAGTGCGCTGTCCGTCCAACTGTTGTGGGTGCTGCCTGTGACGAAGTTCATCTTTGTCTCCGGAGGTGTGATGTCCGGAATCGGTAAAGGTGTGACCACAGCCTCAATCGGAAAGATTCTGCAAACGAGAAGCTTCAAGGTAACTGCTGTGAAGATCGATCCGTATCTCAACGTAGACGCGGGAACCATGAATCCGATCGCACACGGTGAGGTCTTTGTGACTGAGGATGGAGGAGAGATCGATATGGATCTGGGAACTTACGAACGTTTCTTGGACATCAACATCTCGAAAGAACACAACATGACCACGGGGCAAGTATACCTCTCCGTGATCGACAAGGAGAGAAGAGGCGATTTTCTTGGAAAATGCGTCCAAATAATCCCGCACATCACCGACGAGATAAAGAGCAGAATACTTCAGATCGCAAAGCGAAATGGCGTTGATGTCATACTGGTCGAGATCGGCGGCACAGTTGGAGACATAGAAAGCCTCCCTTTTCTAGAGGCAGCGCGACAAATGAGACTTGAGCAGGGCCACGACAATGTGGTCTACGCACATGTTACTCTCGTTCCAGTCGTAGACGTAGTCGGAGAACAGAAGACAAAGCCAACCCAACACAGCGTTCAGGAACTGAGAAGGATCGGTATCCAACCAGACATAATCGTTGCACGAAGCAAGAAACCTCTACTTCCCGACCCGAGGAGAAAAATCGCACTATTCTGCAACGTGGAAGAACGAGCGGTCTTCGCCTCTCCAGATCTCCCGACCGTGTACGAGACGCCCCTGGTGCTCGACCAGCAGGGTCTTGGAGACTACTTGACTGACAGATTGAGGCTTCCAAACAAGAAACCAGACTGGGCTGATTGGGAGAGGACTGTCAACTCTTTCATAAGTCCACAACACGAGGTCAAGATAGCTATCTGCGGCAAGTACGCAGAACTTGCAGACTCCTACGTAAGCGTGAACGAGGCTCTGCGCCACGCAGCCGCATCCTGCAACTCAAGATTGTCAATTGATTGGATAGAAACTGAGGTTTTCGAAGAGAACAAGAGCAGCGTGCAGACACTACTGAAGTATGACGGCGTACTAGTACCTGGTGGGTTCGGAGCGAGAGGCACAGAAGGTAAGATCGCAGCAGTCGGATACGCCCGTTCCAAAGACATACCTTTCCTCGGCATATGCCTCGGATTTCAACTCGCGATAGTGTCCTTTGCCAGAGACATTGGTCTCGAGGCTGCAAACAGCACAGAAATCAATCCCGACACTCCACATCCAGTAATTGATCTCATGCCCGAACAGAGAGAGGTAGGATATATGGGGGCAACGATGCGCCTAGGTGCCCACGAGATCATAATCGCGCCGGGAACAGTCGCGGAGAGGCTCTACAGAAGTCGAAAGGCCTACGAGAGGCACAGACACCGTTACGAGCTCAATCTGAAATACGAAGAACAGCTGACAAAATCAGGGATGACTTTCTCAGCCAAGAGTAATGACGGAACCAGAATGGAGATCCTTGAGCTTCATGACAGATACTTCCACTTCGCCACACAGTTTCACGCCGAATTCAAATCGAGACCAGCCAAACCCTCACCGCCATACTACGGATTCATAAAATCCTGTCTGGACAAAAAACTCGGGAAGCCAAAGCCGGAATTCTGGAAATAAGCCGCTCGCCGAGCCAGTATCCTCTTCGCTGCTGCACGGTGTGGACTGACATGCGTATCAAAGAGGTCGCATCTGAATGATCAGAATCAGAAACAAGAGTGAGCTGGTTCAGAGCGGAAAAGGTCGACTGAACAGGAAGGCCAGACGTCTGGCGCTCGAAAGCCTCGAAGCTGGGCTCAACGCCGCAGACCCCGGAAAGATAGTCAGATCAAGAGTCCTGCTGAAAAACTTGAACATCAAAGTTGACGGATACTCTCTTAACCTGAGAAAATTCAGGAATGTGTATGTGATTGGTGGCGGAAAGGCAGGCGCCTCAATGGCCAAGGCCCTCAACCAAATCCTAGGCCGCAAGATAACCCGAGGCCTCATGAATGTCCTGCCCAGCGTTGCGGGCAGGATTGGCATGATAGAACTCCACCAAGCAAGTCACCCAACACCAGATGAATCTGGAGTCAGAGGCACGCTTGAGATGCTGAGGATCGTCGAAGAGGCGGGAAAAAGGGATCTTATCATATGCCTGATCTCCGGCGGGGGGTCGAGTCTCATGCCCCTTCCGCGGGATGGAGTCACACTTCATGACAAGAGAGAGATTACACAGGCGTTGCTACGATCTGGAGCGACGATAGATGAGATAAATGCTGTCAGAAAACACATCTCAGACTTCAAAGGAGGATGGCTGGCCAAGAAGGCCTATCCTGCCACAATCCTGAACCTCGTTCTCTCCGATGTCGTAGGAGATGCTATCAGCTCCATTGCCTCAGGCCCCTCCGCGCCTGACCCCACGACCTTTCATGACGCGATAATGATCCTCAAGAAATACTCTCTCTGGGATAGGACGCCTGAATCCATCCGGAAGCTCCTCTCAGAAGGAGAAAATGGTGTGATTCCAGAAACACCTAAGCCTGGAGACAAGGTCTTCAGGAAAGTCCACAATATCGTGATCGGAAACAACAGGTCAGTGACCTCCGCCACTTGCCGATACCTGAGATCAGTTGGCTTAAACTCAGTAATTCTTACATCAACTCTGGAGGGAGAGGCGAGACACGTAGGAGTAGTCCTATCGTCTATAGCAAGGGAGATCGAGAGGGCTGGAGATCCAACATCAAGACCAGCAGCAATAGTGGCCGGAGGCGAGACAACCGTAACAGTAACGGGAGAGGGAACCGGTGGACGGAACCAAGAACTTGTCCTAGCAGCCACGCCCAAGCTGGCCGGTTCGAATGGAGTTGTCTTGGCCTCTCTGAGCACTGATGGTGTGGATGGACCGACCGATGCAGCTGGGGCAATAGCTGATGGAGATACACTGGCTAAGGCGGCAAGAATGGGACTGGTGCCTGAAGATTTCTTGAGTTCGAACGACTCCTACAACTTCTTCTCGAAGCTCGGCGACCTGATTCTCACAGGCCCGACAGGTACCAATGTCAACGACATAACTGTCCTGGTGCTCGTGTAGGCAAGGATTTAGTCAACCTCTGACAATCTCTGGGCATAATGTCACCCAGGATTCCTGCAAGTGTCTTTCGGGCCCTCAGCCCTGAAGACTTCAGGGTGCTGACCGGGATAGAGTTAGCGCTCGGTAGCCACGCCTTTCCACCAATTGAGGACATCCGAAAATACGCCAACAAGCCACTCGATGAGGTAAGATTCAGGCTGAATCTCCTTGAAAAGAAAGGTCTCCTACGAAGGGCTTCTGCTGACCTAATAGGCTACGAAGGTTACACTTTGAACTATGATGGATATGATTGTCTGGCTCTGAACGCGCTTGTGAAGAGTGGAGCTGTGGCCGCCATAGGGACTCCTCTTGGAGTAGGAAAAGAAGCAGACGTCTACCAAGGCTTACGCGGCAAGAGACGCGTGACCTTGAAGTTCCACAGAATAGGAAGAGTCAGCTTCAGACAAACTCGCAGAGCAAGGGGATTCGTTGCCGACCGCGCACATACGGCCTGGATCTATCAATCTAGACTTGCTGCGGAAAAAGAGTTTCAAGCCCTGCGGCTTGCCTACAGATGCAAAGTGTCTGTTCCGCGCCCAATCGCACAGAACCGGCATGTCGTGGTGATGGGGTTGATTCGTGGCGTGGAACTCAACGATGTCGGAGAGATCGACAGTCCCCGGATTGTCCTCAACCATGTCCTGTTCAATGTGAGAAAGGCCTACCTTGAGGCGAAGCTAATACACGGGGACCTCAGTGAGTTCAACGTATTGGTCCGGACGAACGGGACTGTGCAGGTCATAGATTGGCCTCAATCAGTTCGAACGGATCATCCCAACGCGGCAGATCTTCTGAAGCGTGACGTAGAGAACATACTCAGATTCTTCAGAAGGAAGTTCAGAACTGTGTATGATTTGGAAATGGCCCTTAGCTATGTGACAGGCCACTCTGAGAAGTTGCAGACTGCAACTCGACGGAAGTAGATGAGCGGAGTGGTGCGCTGGTTCAGCGCGGCGGTTCCACGCACACGTAGAGAATATTGCTTCCGCGCAGGATGACGCTGCCATAGTTTGCCGCCGGAGAATCCGAGCGGTACTCAGTTGCGCCTTCAAGTATTACGTTCATGTGGCTATCGCAGTCGATCATCTTTCCTCGAAACTCAACATCGTTTTTGAGCTTTATGCTGACTTCACTGTTCAACTTCTTCACCAAGAGGTTCAACGGTTTCTTTGATGGTTCCACCTGAATCCCTTCACTAGTCGTTCTGACCGTCTTGGTCTCTATAAAAGGCTTTTCGAGAAGGCAGTCCGATCTCGCGGGAACGCTCTCGTTTCTCCAGCTTTTTCGCCGATAATAATCCAGTCGCGTAAGTCATTATCGTCAATCAGTTTCTCCGGTATGAGACTGGCCGCCTTCATGGATCTGGCAACATCTTCAGGCTGAAGGTTCTTCTTGACGAAGGAGAGAATGACTTGAGCTTTGGCCTTCGCCACTCTCGCTATTTCAATGACCGTTGTCGCATGACTGGGCAGGTTGCCTAGCATAGTGAATGATACGACAAGATCGAAAGCTTCGGGTTTGAAAGGAAGGTTATCTGCGTCAGCGCAGATCAGCCCGACTGCTGGCGAAGCCCCAACTTTGCTTCTGGCAAGAGTCAACATCGCGTGAGAGCAGTCCACGCCTACTAGCAGGTTTCCGTGATCTGACAGCAACTCCAGCAGCATCCCAGTGCCGCAGCCACAGTCAAGCACCAGTCTGTTGATGCTCGTTCGCAGGTGAGCCAAGCATCGCTGGTACTTCTTGAGTTGTTCTTCACGATACAGCTCGTCGTAGGCATGGGATCCCGCATCGTACCTGGACAGCACATGCTTCTTATGGTCCCAGCGCTCTTCGAGTTGCCTGGTCATGTCGTTCTATCCTTGATGAATTCGCTGATCTTTCTCGTTCGGCGTTGCCCCAGGATTTCAGCGCATCTCTGGGGAGAAACCGACCGAAACTCTAGGTTCATGCTTGCCAGCAATCCCTGAGTGCCCTTTCTCATCTCCGGAGCAGCAATGATTCCTCTTAGACCTCGTCCGAGATCCTTTCTGATTGTTGTCAAGTATCTGTTCAATTGCATCGTGGATTCTTTTCCCGCGGGGGTCCTCTTTATCTCCACAACAACGAGATTTCCCTTTGAATCCTCTCCCATTATGTCTGTGAACCCTGATTCGCCAAGATTCTTCTCGGTGACCAATGGGTGAAATCCTGGCTCTATGAGTTCTGGTCTCGCCAGAATTGCATTCTTCATCTGCTCCTCGGACACATACAGATTGAACTGTCCTTTATCAGAAAGGTCGTAGGAATCTACGGAGAGCACACGGTCGAAATGCAGGGTGAGTGTCTCTCGCGGCTCATATCTCGTGGCGATGATCTTCACATTTTCCTCTTCTACCGCGACTCGAAACAGGCATCGCGAAGGTTGCCAATTCACAGGTTCATAACCTGTCGATCTATGAACGAGCACCGACCCATCAGTTTTGACGATCAAGACTCTTTCTCCCCAACCTAGCGAGGAGCTGGCTCTTCCTTGGTAATCTACACGACAATTTCCAACCACGATGGTCAACAGCCGCGTGGAAAGAGATCGTTTGATGGCTGATGCAGCTTCGTCAAGGCTGGGGGATTTAACCGACAATGACTTACAGGAGTGGTGGTTAGACATCAGCACCGACTCAATATGGGCTCTTGTGACAGTTCACTTCTCATTTCACCAGCGCGAGACGTGCCATTTCTTATACTGACAAACGGTATAGTCGTTGCGGTCCTTGAGGGGACATGAATGGCGGGTTTGTCAGATAGAGTTCCGCTCCTGCGAATTTCTCCCATTCGTCGTGTCGCTGCGTTGCTCGACGAAGCTAGGAAGAAGAGTGATATCGTATCCTTTGGAGGAGGCGCACCAAGTCTTCCTCCTGCGAAGGAGGTTCTTGAGGAGATGTGTCTGTGCCTCAGGGAACAGCCTCTCAGATCTTCGACATACACCAGCACAAAAGGTCTCCCTGAGTTAAGAGAGCTGATATCTGAGGATGTCAAGCGACATGGAAAGCTCGACTACGCTGCGGAAGATGAGATCATAGTAACCGACGGTGGAACCGAAGGAATACTCGATCTTTTTCTGTCGATACTGAACAAGAACGACGAGGTGATTATTCTTGATCCAACATATCTGGGATATAGCGAGGCCATAAGTCTTTCAGGCGGGAGAGTCAGGACTCTTCTTGTTAACGTGGAGAACAAATATCAACCGGATAATGAAAGCCTGAAGAATCTGATAACTGAGAGAACGAAGGCCTTCGTACTTCTTTCACCGGACAATCCCACAGGCAGAATAATCTCCAGAGAGTTCGTGAAAGGACTTGTAGACCTGGCGAATGATCATGATTTTTGGATAATCGCAGACGATACGTACAAGCACATAATGTACGAAGGAGAACATGTCTGGGTCGCACAATACCAATACGCACGGGAAAGGACAGTTATGCTCTGCAGCTTCTCGAAGGAAGCTTCAGCTCCAGGACTGAGACTAGGATATGCCTTAGCTCCATCAACAATCATAGATGCCATGGAAAAGATGAAACAATATACGAGTCTTGCACCGAACACTCTTTCTCAATACGGAATGATCAAGTTTCTGAGTGATGGGGTGAAAGAGAGATACCTCAAGAATGAAGTGATTCCAATCTACAAGGAACGAATGGAGTTCATGGGTCAGTGTATCGAGGAATATCTGCCTGAAGCCAAGACCATTCGGCCTGCAGGAGCCTTCTACTATTTCGTGGATATGACGTGTTACCTCACGGAGATGCATAGAGGCGATGAAGGATTCTGCAACAGGCTTCTCTACAGAAAGAATGTAGCGGTGATCCCGGGTTCATTCTTTGGAAAGGGAGGAGAAGGACATATCAGAATGACCTTCGTCAGCGAACCTAGAGAGAGAATAGAGCTGGGCATCAAAGCAATCGGTGAGTATGTCTTCTCCATACGTTCTGACAGCTTCTCTACACGTCAGCAGTTCGGTACTTGTTCTAGCTACCAACATATGTCCCTCGGCTCTTGTCTCTAAACCCCCTCTCATGCATTTCCTGTGGAGGAATTTGATGATATGGCCTTGTTCTATTTCATGCGTAATTCTGGGAGAAACTGATTCCTAAAAGATCTTTCAGTGGAAATCGATACAAGTCGCTAAGCCTCGCTCACATTCTTTTT
>Ga0129297_10000075_pt1 | contig 42705 bp, 43 predicted proteins | sample I18A1metaG_FD_94708 | JGI IMG/M metagenome (GOLD analysis project Ga0129297, IMG submission 94708) | Lake sediment bacterial and archeal communities from Gulf of Boni, Indonesia to study Microbial Dark Matter (Phase II) - ​I18A1 metaG | ecosystem: Environmental > Aquatic > Freshwater > Lake >... | reverse complement strand
GGGTGGTACCACCCTCGTTGCTTCTGGCTTCAATCGGTCTAGTGATTGAATATCGAGGGGGGGTAGGGGGGCTGTATACACCTGTACATGCGTCTGCATATCGTCCTGTTCCTTCATGCCAAATGCGCAAGAGGCTCAGATTGAACCTGAAACGCCGAATCCCAACGATTTCGTATTCATCTCGGGAGCCGTGCCGTCAGAGGGGAGGGGGTGATATCACCCTCGCCACTTTACGTTTCGATCGTTCTACACCGGACTTGAAGGGAGTACCCTCTGGCCAGATCTGCGGCCACGCCGGCCCGATCACGTGAAATTCACAAAAGAAGCCCGAATCAAACCCCAAACACCAGATCTGAAGCGGTTCGCAATTATCCTGCAAGGTCAAGTTGATCGAAAGGCAGATGGGGGTTGTGCTTGAACCGGATCGAGTGCGCAGTATCCGGTCTTCCGGTTCTTGGTACGACCGCTCTTGCACCGATGTCTGCGAACTTCTGACGAAAGGCTACTCGGATTGCTTTCCCTATGCTTTTCCTTATGCTGGAATGGTTGGATGTTCAGGACGGTGAAGGCTTTTTAAGGTGTTTGCCAAACGTCAGCGAGAGGCTGAACGGGATGGCTGCGCCTGAACTTGAGAGGCTTCTGAGAGATCAAATGGCTCTCGAAAGGAAAACCGCTGAGGTCTTGAGCTCAACGGTTCAGAGGACAAAGAACTCGGTAGTAAGGCTGTTCTTGGATAGACTTGTCTTGGACTCCTTGAAGCACGCAGACATGTTGCAGGCGCTCATAGACCTGAACGCTGGAACTTTGGTGACCATGGTAGACAAAGAGGAGATGAAAGACGCACTGGAAAGGCATGTTACACAGGAGAAAGAAATGCTGAATAGGCTCGAACAGATCATTGAGAAAATGGAGGAGCCTAAGGCGAAGTCGCTACTCAGACAGATAGCTGAAGACGAGAGAAGACATCATCGGATTCTGGATGAAGTCACGAACATAGTGAGCTGGCGAAGCACGACCGATGAACAATGGTGGAACACCATCGAAAAAGTCGAATGGCTGTTCTAATCGCCTCGGTCTTGGTCTGTACAGATGTTCTCTACCACTAGAACTGAACGTGATAACTTCGGTTCTTTGCCCAGGAAGGTGTACTTGGCAAGCCCTCAAGGGAAACAGCGTGAGGATCCAATCACACTATTATGTCTTTGACGGCCGGCGGAGAGCATTTCGAGCCTGCGAGGTCGAACCTCTTGCCAGGGGCAGGTGTGTGTGAATTTGAGAGCAATCGTGGTCGAATGCAAGATCCCAAAGCTACCGTCTAGGGTGGAGGAAGTCGCGGCGATCGCGAGTAACATAGGTTACATTGTGCTTGACATAGTTGTTCAGAGACGAAAGAGCGTTCACCATTCGACCTGCGTTGGGCCTGGGAAGCTGGCGGAGATCAAGAAGGTTGTTGAAAGCAAACATGTTGAGTTTGCGATTTTCTCGAACACGTTGCCAAGTGCTCAAGTGTTCAAGATTCAGAAGGCCCTTGGAGATGTGAAGGTCATTGATAGAAACCTCCTGATCTTAGAGGTTTTCGATAGGCGGGCGATGACAAAGGAAGCGAAGCTTCAGATACAGTTGGCACGATTGAGGTACACCTTCTCGTGGGGGCGCGAGTTTCTAAGACTTGAGGGAATCTTGGGAGAGCAGGTCGGTTGGAGCGGCCCGGGCGATTATCCTTACAGCGAATATGAGAGAGAAGCCAGAAAGAGAATAAGCCGCTTGGAAAATGAACTCAGAGATCTGTACAGGAAAAAGGGATTACTTAGAGACAGGAGACGTGAGCTCGGCTTTCCTATAGTGGCACTTGCAGGCTATACGCAAAGTGGTAAAACAACTTTCTTCAATAGGCTATCTTCAGAAGAAAAGAATGTTGGGCTAGGTCCTTTTACAACGCTTTCAACGGTTGCAAGACGTGTGATTATTCCCGGTGGCAGCAGTAACACGGAATTCATTCTTGTGGATTCAATTGGTTTCATAGAGGATATGCATCCAGTCATACTGAAGGCGTTCAACACCACGCTGGGAGAGATAACGCAGGCAGATCTCATTCTGCTCTTTGTCGACATAAGTGAGGATCTTTCCCTTCTCGAGCGTAAGCTCTCCTCGATAGACAAGACACTGAGACAAACTGGAGTAGCGAGCAGAATGATCATATGTGCAAACAAGTTTGATTTAGTGAATCAAGAGCATTTTGAGATGGCTTTGAAAGAGATTAGTCGACGCTTTCTAGGGGTGGCGGTTCTGGGAATCAGTGCTCTTACGGGAACTGGCGTTGAAAGGCTGCTGGAGCAATTGGCCTCAGAACTTAGAACGATTCCGATTCAAGCTTCCGCTGCTTGAGAGGCCTTTTCTGTCTCTCGGCATCCCGTTTCTTCAATTCTGAAAGCATGACTTTGGCTTCATCTGATGAATCTGAATGACCAACTATCGTAGCCGTGTCTAAACTGAACCTTATGTTGCAGTATGGACAGGTCTTGGTTTTGGCTCCAGCCTTTGCCAGAAGAAGCCTACCGCACCGGACGCATTTGGCTATGATCACTTTCTTCTCCAAGTGAATCCTTGCTCCTTCAAGAACTTATCCAGTCTGCCCTTTTGTTCCAGCAAAGCCAGCCAATCAAGCCTCCCAACCTGTCTAGGTTTCCTTCCGGAAAGTATGAGAGAAGCCTCTCTGACACAATTCTCAATCGTTCGGGAAGTGGTATCTATCTCGGCGACCTTTGACCGGCCTTGAGATGCAACAGTGTCGCTTAGGCAAACATCCAGAATCTCTGCCTTCACATTTTCTCTTGCCTTCGATTTCGAGTATCCTCTTCTAGCAAGGCGAGTGTTCAATACCTGGGGGTCACATCGAAGCACGAATGCAGTCTTCACAAACCTTGCGGGAACCAGGCTACCAGAGAAATGCCCTTCGACTACAGCCGGCGTTCCCTGTGTTCTCAGATATTTGCTGATTTCTCGTCGTAGCCTATGTTCGTCAATCACAGCGGTTCTTCTCTTTCGGTCGAAGTGTCTAATGAGGTGATGCTGCTTCGCAAAAATGGTCAGGTTGACATACTCTATGCCCAACTTTCGGGCAAGAAATCTCCCAAATCTTGTTTTTCCTGTGCCCGGAGTTCCTGATACAACGATTGTTCTGCCTTTTTTCACTTCTCGCAAACCTCGAACGTGAAGTAGTGAGACATATCTTTCTGGATTGGTCTTACAGGTTTTCGCTCTGTCTAAACTATTCCCTTTTCTTGCGCGCTATGTACTTGAGGGAGTTTCACACGTGAATAGTGCTTCATATAGATGTTAAGAGTGATCAAAGGGAGGTGAAAAGCTTTGGCAAAGGATCTCGTTTGCGGAATGAACGTGGATGAGAAGACTGCGAAGATTAAATCGGAATACGGAGGAAAGACGTACTACTTCTGCAACATGATCTGCAAACAAACTTTCGAAAAGAATCGAGGGAAATTCGTGAAGTAACCCTTGGACTGGACCTGGATCTCTAGAATTCTCTTTTTTCATCAGAGATTTCCCGTTTGGTTCAGGTCTTCGGTTTGAATCTGTTCAGCAAGAGCGAGTTGCTCACCACAGTGACGGAACTGAAAGCCATGGCTCCGGCCGCGAGAAATGGAAGGACATTGTAGACTTGCGGGCCAAAGAAAGGAACGAGTGCCCCTGCAGCTACCGGAATCAGTCCTATGTTGTAGAAGAAGGCCCAGAAGAGGTTCTGCTTGATCTTGGCTACAGTCTTCCGGCTCAGCTCGATCGCTGTAACCACTCCTCTCAGATCATCCTTGATGAGGACTATTCCACCAGTTTCCTTGGCTACATCTGTTCCGCTTCCGATCGCTATTCCAAGATCAGCTTCAGCCAGCGCAGGAGCATCGTTGACGCCATCTCCCACCATTCCAACCTTGCTGCCTGCCTCCTTCAGCCTGCTGATGACCTCCACTTTCTGCTGTGGCAAGACGTTCGCGATGACCTTCTGTATTCCAAGTCTCCTAGCGATGGCCTTGGCGGTCCGTTCATTGTCCCCTGTCAGCATAACGATCTCGATTTCCATCTTCTTGAGCCGTTCAATCGCTTCAACCGAGTGATCCTTCAACGTGTCAGCAACCGCCATCAGGCCTACCAGAATTCCGTCAGAAGCCTCCATCATCACCGTCTTCCCGTCTTCCTCCAATCGTCTGATTTTGTCTTCAGCAACGTCGAAAGCGATTCCGTTCTCCGTCATCAGCGTTCTGTTACCTAGCAGAATGTTGTGTCCCGCAATCCTTGCTGTAACTCCTTTGCCGGCGATCGCTTCGAAGGATTCAGCTTCTTGGATAGGCAGCTTCTTCTCCGTCGCGGCTCTCACAATAGCTTCCCCGAGCGGATGTTCCGATCCTTTCTCGGCAATGGCGGCAAATCGTAGGACTTCGTCATGAGACAGCTTGTCGGTGGGAACTATGTCGGTGACCGACGGTTGGCCTTTCGTAAGAGTGCCTGTCTTATCAAAGACAAGGGTTTTCACGTTATAGGTCATCTCGAGATTTTCTCCTCCTTTGAAGAGCACCCCGTTCTCTGCGCCTTTTCCGGTTCCGACCATGAGGGCTGCGGGGGTCGCGATTCCCAATGCGCAGGGGCAGGCGATCACGATGACGGATACGAAAGAGAGAAGTGCGAAGTTGAGTCCTATTTTGCCAACAAAGTACCAGGTTAGAGCGGAGATTGTGGCAACAATGATCACTGCGGGAACGAAATAGGCTGCTATTTGATCAGCTATTCGCTGAATGGGAGCTCGTCCTGCTTGAGCCTCCTCAACCAGTTTCACGATGTGAGCGAGAACTGTATCCTGTCCCACCTTCTCAGCCTTTATCCTGATCATTCCGGTTTTGTTGATTGTTGCACCTATGACTTCGTCGCCTGTTCTTCTTTCGACCGGTATACTCTCGCCGGTAATCATTGATTCGTCCACAGATGTGTGTCCACTTACAACCAGAGCGTCGACTGGGATTCTCTCTCCTGGTCTAACAATCAGCTCGTCTCCGACTGAGACCTCTTCCACTGGCACTTCCGTTTCCTCGCCGCTCTTGATCAGTCGGGCCATGGTGGGTTGGAGATCCATGAGACGTCGTACGGCTTCTGACGCCTTGCTCTTCGTGAGGTGCTCAAGGTATCGTCCCAGCAGAATGAGGGTTATGATTGCCGCGGAGGTATCGAAGTATGGCATTACCTCCTGTATCGGCAGTATCGCAGGAAAGAAGATGACGACCGTGCTGTAGGCCCATGCTGCTGTCGTCCCTAGAGCGATCAGAGTATCCATGTTGCCCATGCCGGCTCTGATCGAGTGGTACAAGCCTCGATAGAACCTGAAACCTATGATGAACTGTATGGGGGTCGTAAGCAAGAAGAGGATCAAGTGTCGAATGTCCATCGGCAGAATCTGAATGTAGGTCAGTGCAATCACTGGCACCGTGAGAACTGCGGAGATGGCCAGGAATATCTTCAGTCGTTTGATCTCGCGTTCCGGAGCAAGAAACTCATCAAGGCATGATCTGCTGCAGAAGTAGTATGTTGTCCCACGGACGGTTGCTTTGAGATCAGTGGTCTTCTCATCCACATACATTCCGCAGATGGGGTCTTTGGCCACACATGTTCCTCCGAGTCACTCGGGATCAAACGAGATCGCCTAGATAAAGGCGTAAGACCCTCTAGATCGATAACTTCAGGCGATCTGAGAACTAACGTTTCTCCTTACGTGAGACACTGGGGAGGTTTGAGCATGTTCTTTTCGAGAGAAGTGAGGATCGGCCATGATTGCAGGCAATCACTTATTTAGACAATAGTTGATCTTCGTTCATCTATTGAATGTCAGATGGTCCAAGCATGAAGCTATCAAGCAGTGTTGTCAAAAATGGTGTGGAGCGAGCACCTCATAGATCCCTTCTCAGATCCTTAGGACTGTCGAATAGCGACATCAGACATCCTTTCATAGCAATTGTGAACTCTTGGAATGAAATCATACCGGGACATATTCACCTGAGAAGACTGGGTGAAGCTGCAAAGAAAGGCGTGAGAGCAGCTGGTGGAACCCCGTTCGAATTTGACACGATAGGCATTTGCGACGGGCTGGCGATGGGTCATCAAGGCATGAAGTATTCCCTCGCCAGTCGTGAATTGATCGCTGATTCGATTGAAGCCATGATTATGTCGCATTGTTTCGATGGTATGGTTCTGATCTCGTCCTGTGACAAGATCCTCCCTGGACATCTGATGGCTGCTGCAAGACTTAACATACCATCAATCGTCATCACAGGGGGCCCCATGATGCCTGGACGATTTCGTGGAAGATCTATCGATTTGATGGCGGTTTTCGAAGCTCTGGGAGAATTCCATAAGGGACGGATCTCAGAAAAGGATCTCCGTGAGCTTGAAGAATGTGCCTGTCCAGGACCGGGGTCATGCGCAAGCCTATTCACGGCAAACACAATGGCTTGTCTGACTGAGGCATTAGGCCTGTCTCTTCCAGGATGCGGAGCGATGCATGCCACGGATCCTAGGAAGAGTGGGCTGGCTATGGAGTCTGGAAGACAAGTCATGTCTCTTCTGAAGAACAATATTCGGCCTGGAGACATAATGACGGAAGACGCTTTCGAAAATGCAATAACTGTCGATATGGCGCTAGGGGGATCAACAAACACTGTGCTCCACCTGAGCGCAATAGCCCGGGAACTGAGCATCAAGATCACCTTGGAGACGTTCGACAGGATCAGCAGAAGAACTCCGCATATTTGTGACATCAGGCCGAGCGGCAAACACTTCATGAGAGAATTCGAGAAGGCAGGAGGCGTGCCGGCACTGCTCAAGCGACTGGAGCCTAAGCTGAACCTAGATGTGCTGACAGTTACGGGAAAGAGACTTCGGGAGCTGGTCAGGAGAAATAGGGTTCTGGACGATCTATTGATCAGACCATTGTCTGATCCGTTTCATGCCGAAGGTGGGATAGCCATTTTGCGAGGCAATCTCGCTCCAGAAGGTGCTGTCGTCAAATTCTCCTCTGTTCCCCCTATCATGCTCCAGTTCAAAGGCCCAGCTGTGGTCTTTGACTCTGAGGAGGAGGCAGTGAAAGGAATCGAAAGAAAAGTCAACGAGGGGGATGTAGTCGTGATAAGGTATGAGGGACTGTTCGGCGGCCCCGGCATGAGAGAGATGTTGATTCCTACCTCCCTCATCGTGGGAATGGGTCTCAGCGATAGAGTCGCCCTAATTACTGATGGAAGGTTTTCTGGGGCAACGAGAGGCCCATGCATTGGACACGTTGCACCAGAAGCCGCCATGAAAGGGCCCATCGCAGCTCTACGTCAAGGGGACACTGTTGAAATCGATATCCCGAAGCGCAGGCTCAGCGTGAGACTCTCAGGTCAAACGATGAGAAAGCGGCTGAGTGATCTGAAACCGCGAAAAAGAGAAGCGAAAGGGCTCTTGGGAAGGATATTCGCGAACCGCTGACAGGTTCAGCTAGGGTTCTGCGTTGAGATCTCCTGAATGACTGCTTGGGTAACCTGTGCAGTCGTGCTGCTTCCGCCTAGATCTGGCGTGAACACTCTCTTCCGCAGTATCTGGATGATGCTTCTCCAAAGTGCTTCTGATGCCTGTTTCAGAGCGTCGTCTTTGTGCTTCTCGGCCAACCATTCCAGCATCAGTCTCGCAGACATCATCGTCGCAAGCGGGTTCGCCGTTCCTTTCGGTAGATCGGGAGCGGATCCATGGACAGGCTCAAAGAGACCGAATTGGTCGCCAAGATTCATGGAAGGAGAAAGTCCGAGGCTTCCGACCACTCCTGCAGCCTCATCGCTAAGGATGTCTCCAAACATATTGGTTGTGACAATCACATCGAATCTTCGAGGGTTCTTCACTAGCTGATATGAAGCGTTGTCAACGTACATTTGCTCAGTCTGAACCTTTGGATAATGCCTCGCAACATTCATGCAACACTCGCTGAAGAGCTCGCATGAGGAAAGCACATTGGACTTGTGCACAACGGTCACTCTTCTTCGTCTCTTCATCGCCATCTCGTAAGCGACCCTGGCGATACGTAAGGACGCCTCTTTTGTCACTACACGAACCGAAAACGCATACTCGGGAGTCTTGTCTTCAATTCCTTTGTAGAGGCCTTCTGTGTTCTCCCTCACCACAACGAGGTCTACATGGCTGTGGATTGAAGGCACATTGGGTAAGGTGACGGCCGGTCGGATATTGGCGTACAGATTGAGACGTTGCCTGAGAGCGATGATGACCTGCTTCGCGGATTCCCCTACGGGGCCCTTCAGACAGGCATTCGATGAAGAGATCGTCTGATAAGATTTCTCAGGCAGAGCGATGCCGAACTTGGACTTGGAGCCATCTCCAGCTTCAACATTCTTGAAGTCAAAGCTCAAAGAGAACCTGTTCTCGAGGGCTTGTAGAACTTCAAGGGTGGCTTGAGTTACTTCGGGCCCTATGCCGTCACCTGGGATGACTGCCACGACACACTTCAGTTTAGATCATCCGCCCTGTCTTGTGGAGTTTTGTTTTCTCGAACAGTGACGGCTTCATGTGCGGGATTTTCCCTTTTTCTCCACCCATTTCATTAGGCCTCCCGATTCCAGGATTTCCTTCATGAAGGGCGGGATCTGCTTTGCTTGTAAGTCACATCTCCTTGTTTGGTTCTTGATTAGGCCTGTGTCTAAGTTGACTTCCAATAGATCTCCTGTGTTGATGCTTTCAGTTGCTTGCAGGCATTCTAGAATCGGCAATGCCACGTTGAAGGCGTTTCTGTAGAATATCCTGGCAAAGCTCTTAGCTATGACAACCGATACGCCTGTTGCTTTGATTGCCAAGGGAGCGTGTTCTCTGGATGAACCGCAGCCAAAGTTTTCTCCAGCGACGACCATGTCTCCAGTCTTTACTTTCTTGATGAATGATGGATCCAGGTCTTCCATGCAATGCGTTGCGAGTTCAGCTGGATGAGTGATGTTGAGGTAGCGTGCGGGAAGGATCACATCGGTGTTGACATCGTCACCGAATGCGAAGGCTGTTCCTCTCAGGATCAACTAGGTTCTCTCCAGCTCTTCTGGGGCTCCTATTCGGCCTAGGACTGCTGAGGCAGCAGCCACTGCCGGGCCTGCTAGGTAGACTTCGCTGTTCGGATGTCCCATGCGGCCTTTGAAGTTACGATTTGTGGTTGAGACCGCCTTTTCTCCTTCGGCTAAGACGCCCATGTGGCCGCCACAGCATGGTCCGCAGGTTGGTGTTGAAACTGCGACGCCAGCGGAGATGAAGATGTCCAATAGTCCATCTGTTGCTGCCTGACGATATGTCTCCTGAGTAGCTGGCACTACGATCGTGCGGACGTAAGGAGCAACTCTTCTTCCGTGAAGGATCTCTGCTGCTTGTTTCAGGTCATCCAATCTCCCGTTTGTGCAAGAACCTATTACGACTTGATCTATCTCTATCTTGCCGACTTCTGAAACGGGCTTGGAATTCTCAGGTGTGGGAGGAAAAGCTACTTGAAGCTCTATTGCCGAAGCGTCAATTTGCGTTATGTCAGAGTAGTTAGCGTCTAGGTCGGACTCGTAGGTCCTGTAGCTTCTGCTAGTTCTTCCGTTCACATAGTTCTCGGTGATTTTGTCAGGGGCGATTATGCCGTTCTTTGCTCCGGCCTCGATCGCCATGTTGCACATCGTGAAGCGGCCTGACATGTGGAGCGAACTTATAGTGTCCCCTTCGAACTCCATGGCCTTGTAGGAGGCTCCGTTGACACCGGTCTGACCGATTGTGAAGAGAATCAGGTCTTTGCCGGTAACCCATTTCTTGAGGCGCCCCGAGTAGAGGAATTTGAGTGTTTCCGGCACCTTCAACCATGTCTCGCCTAGGATCATGGCGGCTGCTATGTCTGTAGATCCCATTCCTGTTGCGAAGGCTCCCAAGGCTCCGTGGGTGCATGTATGGCTGTCTCCTCCCACCAAGAGTTCCCCAGGAAGGATCAGCCCCTTTTCCGGCAGAAGTGCGTGCTCTATTCCCATCTCCCCTACGTCGAAGTAGTTTGTGAGCTTCTGTGATCGAGCGAAGTCTCGTACTAGCTTGCATTGCTGGGCTGACGCAATGTCCTTGTTCGGAGTGAAATGGTCCTGTACTATGACTATTCTGCTTCGGTCGAAGACTTTCGGTGAGCCTATGGCTTCGATCTGCTGGATCGCGATTGGCGCTGTGATGTCGTTTGCTAGAACCATGTCGGCTCTTGCGTTGATCAGGTCTCCCGGCGCAACATGTTTCTTGTCAGCGTGATCGGCCAGGATCTTCTCGGTTATGGTCATTGCCATGATGCCTGTCTCCTCGCACGCGTATTGACTGGGTTCTTCTCTAGATATGCGAGTCTGTTGAGCGCGTTCAAATATGCCATGGCGCTTGCCATGATAATGTCCTCGTGAGCACCTTGGCCCACTACGATGTTGCCGTTTTCCTCGAGCCTTACCGTTACTTCGCCTTGCGCGTCTGTGCCACCTGTTATTGAGTTCACGGAATAGCTGAGGAACTTGCTCTTGGTCTTGGTCAGGTTCTTGATCGCTTTGAACGTGGCGTCGACGGGTCCGTCTCCGAATTCACTTCCTTTGATCGGAGTTTCACTCACCTCAAGGGATACTGTTGCGGTAGGGGTCGCGGCCGTGCCGCACACGACTGTTAATCCGATGAGCCTGTACTTGTCGGCTGCTCGGATTACTGTCTCGGCAACTATGGCCTCCATGTCTTCGTCAAAGATCTCGCTCTTCTTATCGGCTAGGATCTTGAATCTTTGAAAGGCTTGCTGTATTTGTTCCTCGTCAAGAGTGAAGCCGAGATCTGTGAGGCGTTCTTGAAAGGCATGCCTCCCGGAATGCTTTCCAAGAACAAGTGAGGATTTTGAGATTCCGACTGATTCGGGCGTGATTATTTCGTATGTCATTCGATGCTTGAGTATTCCGTCTTGGTGTATTCCTGATTCATGCGAGAATGCGTTTCGTCCTACAATGGCTTTGTTCGGCTGAACATTGACGCCTGTGATCTTGGTCAGAAGCCTACTTGTGGGGTATATCTGCTCCGTTTTGATGGCAGTTTCGAATTGAAGAAGATCTTGTCTTGCCCTGATGCTCATGGCTATTTCCTCAAGAGAAGCGTTGCCCGCTCGTTCGCCAATACCGTTTATCGTGCACTCCACTTGTCTCGCTCCTTCTAGTAGTGCAGCTAGTGAGTTGGATGTGGCGAGGCCAAGATCGTTATGGCAATGGACGCTGAGGACTATGTCCTCACTCCCTTTGACGTTTTGTCGTATGTGTCTGATGAGTGAGGCGAATTCCCAGGGCACCGAATATCCAACGGTATCGGCTATGTTCACCGTGGTCGCGCCCGCATCGATGACGGATTCAATGACCTTGCACAGGTAATTTCTGTCGGAGCGAGTTGCATCCATCGGAGAGAACTCGACGCTTTGTGTGAACGACTTAGCTAGTCTAACCGATTCGACTGCCATTCTCATGACGTCTTCTTTTGTCTTCTTCAGTTGGTGCATGAGATGAATGTTGGAGGTGGAGACGAAGACGTGTATCCTTGGGTTAGCCGCGCTTCTGACGGCCTGATATGCCTGCTCTATGTCATCCCTCTTTGTTCTGGCAAGGCCAGCGATCTCGCATTCTTGGATCTCAGCTGCTATCCTCTTTACTGCTTCAAAATCCCCTTTCGACGAGATAGGGAATCCTGCCTCGATGACATCTACTCCCAATCGTTCAAGCTGCCTAGCCATCATCAGTTTTTCTTCGATACCCATGGTAAAGCCTGGCGACTGCTCACCGTCTCTCAAAGTTGTATCGAATATAATGATACGTTCTCGCGAGAACCGTTTCATTTCCTTCATGGAAACGGTTTCGCGACCTCGACCCGTCGTCTTTGTCGCTAATTCTCTAGGCCAGTTATTCTTCTCAGCTCTGTGCCCGCGGACTTGACTAAGTAAGGTATCCGCAAGCTTACTTGAGAACGCGATTCCTCCAGATCATCGACTCATCCCTTCAAACTAGGTTTGAGGTTTCGTTTCCTGCCAGTAACTCATCTCGAACTTCTCCCAATTCGGATCGCGCTTTACTTTCTTTTTAGTCGCAGTGTTCGACTCACGCTCCTGTGTCTCTTTTTCGCTCCGAATGGGGTTTTGTGAGTTGTCCGATTGCATGGTACTCATTTCTCTAGGCCAGCCATTCTCCTGATCTTCTTGCCTACAATCTCGATCTGGTGTTGCTCAAGGTCCTTCATGAGAGGTTCAAGAGCCGCTGAGCTACTGTCGAATCTGCTAATCCATTCTTTTGCGAATTTTCCAGTTTGAACATCTCTCACGACTCTCTTCATGTTTGATTTGACATGTTGATCTATGACTGTCGAGCCTACGGTCAATCCGCCGTACTTGGCGGTGTCTGAGACTGCACGCAACATGCCGACTAGTCCGCGCTCGTAGACGAGATCCATGATCAACTTGGCTTCGTTACATGCCTCGAAGTACGCCAGCTCAGGCTGGTATCCTGCTTCGACCAAGGTCTCAAATCCTTTCTTGATGAGTTCTATGAGGCCGCCAACGAGAACCGTCTGTTCCCCTATCAGATCGCTCTCTGTCTCCTCTTTGAAGGTGGTTTCGAGTACGCCTGCTCTTGTGCATCCAAGTGCCTTGCATATTCCGAGGGCCACTTCCTTCGCCGTTCCTGAGTGATTCTGTTCCACCGCTAGAAGAGCGGGAACGCCAAATCCAGCGAGAAATGTTTCTCTGACCCTTTGACCTGGGCTTTTTGGAGCTACCATGATCACGTCCACGTTTCTAGGAGGTAGGATCTGTTTGAAGTGAATGTTGAATCCATGCGCGAAACCGAGGATTTTTCCTTCGTCAAGATGATCCTTTATCTCGGTGTTGTACACTGATGGCTGGGCTGGATCCGGAATCAATACGGCGACAATGTCTCCCTCTTCTGCTGCATCTGAGATCTTGCGGACCTTGAAGCCATCAGCTTCTGCTTTACTCCATGAAGTCCCTCCTTCTCTCAGTCCGACTAGGACTTTGAGCCCGGAGTCCCTCATGTTTAGTGCTTGAGCTCGGCCTTGGCTTCCATATCCTATGACCGAGACTGTCTTGTTCCTTGCCTTCTCCAAGTCTGCGTCTTGATCGTAGTATATCTCTACCATTCACGTTACATCCTTTTCTGAGTCGATCGTGTCTGATCCCCTCTCGAGCGCTGTGACCCCGGTTCTTGCGATTTCTTTGAGCCCCACGCTTCTCGCGAGCTCGATGAACGCGTCTATCTTGTCTGGGGTACCTGTGATTTCTATAACAAGAGATTCAGGTGAGGCATCAATTACCTGGCCTCTGAAGATGTTTGTCCAATCGATGATGGCTGATCTGGCCTTGGAATCGGCTGCAGCTACCTTGATGAGCGCCAATTCTCTCAGGACGGAGTTCTTCTCGTCCAACACGGTTGTGGCCACTACGTCGAGGAGTTTTTCGAGCTGTTTGACAAGCTGCTTGGCCATCCACTCGTTTCCGGTGAGTGTCATGGTCATGCGTGCAAGGTCTCTTTCATCTGTTGGGCCGACCGAGATGCTTTCAATGTTGAAATTTCGTCTTCTGAACATGTTTGCTACTTTGTGAAGCACTCCAGGCTTGTGGGAGACCAAGGTTCCGACTATGAAAGTTCGCTCGCTCAACTACTAAGCCTCCAAGATCTGCTCTAAGCCGTTCCCTGGTGGTACCATTGGGAGAACGTCCTCCTCAGGGGAAATTGGAACATCGATCACTGTTGTGACATCTTTTCCGAGTGCACTTTTGAAGACGGATGAGAATTCATCCAGCGATTCGACGCGGCATCCTTCAGCGCCGTAGGCTTGAGCAAGCTTCACGAAGTCTGGGACGGTGCCCAGTTCTACTGCCGAGTATCTGCGCTTGAAGAAGTATCTCTGCCATTGCGCCACCATTCCGAGCACGCGGTTGTTCAGTATAACAACAACGACCGGTATCCGTTCAGAGACGGATGTGGCGAGAGAATTCTCTGTCATTGCGAAGCTTCCGTCTCCCGCGATATCGACGACTGGGACTTCTGGTCTTGCAACTTTGGCTCCGATAGCGGCCGGAAAACCGAATCCCATTGTGCCCAATCCTCCTGAGGTGATAAACGTCCTAGGGCTTAAGGCGGCGAAGTGAAGGGCGGCCCACATCTGGTTTTGGCCTACTTCAGTTGTGACAATTGCATCGGTGGGCAGGATTTTTCTCATCTTCTTCAGGATCGAAGGTGGTTTCAGTTCGTTCTCTTCATGGTTGTTCTTGGCTTGGACCGTCTCTTTGAGCTGCTGAACTCGCGTGTACCATTCACAATTTTCGTCTTTGCGAAGCTTATGCACCAATGCGGTTCTTATGCCGGAGATCACTTTGCCGGCGTCGCCCACTACTGAGACATCGACCGGCGTGTTCTTCTCTATTTCAGATGAGTCTATGTCCGTGTGAATGATCTTGGTCTTTGGGCAGAATTCGTCGACTTTGCATATGGTTCTGTCCGAGAATCGCAATCCCACGGCCAGAAGCACGTCTGCCTCCATGATCAACTTGTTTGCTTCAGTTCTACCGTGCATTCCAACAAGCCCGAGAGAAAGTGGATGATCTTCTGGGAAGCATCCCTTTCCCATGAGCGTCGTTCCTACTGGTGCAGATAGCAGTTCTGCCAGCTTGCGCAGCTCCTCGTACGCATTGGAGATTCGCACTCCTCCGCCGGCTAGGATGAAGGGTCTCTCAGCGTCTGATAGCAGCTTCACAGCCTTCGCTAGGTCAGCAGAATTCGGATCACCATTCAAACGGTATCCTCTGATTCGGACAGGATCAGAGAATTCCACCTCGTCCACTTCCATCTGTACATCCTTAGGGATGTCTACTAGAACAGGGCCAGGTCTTCCAGTGGTGGCCACATAGAACGCAGCTTTCACAGTTCCAGGTATCTCTCTGACGCTTCTTACTTGAAAACTGTATTTGGTGATCGGAGTTGTGATGCCGATTATGTCCGCCTCTTGAAACGCATCTGTCCCTATTTGATGTCTTGAAACCTGGCCTGTGAATGCGATGACCGGGGAGGAATCCATGTGTGCGTTTGCTATTCCAGTCACCAGATTAGTGGCCCCAGGACCAGATGTTGCCATGCAAACGCCGGGTCTTCCGCTCGCCCTTGCATATCCATCGGCCATGTGAACAGCTGACTGTTCGTGGCGCACGAGCACGTGTCTAATGCCCGAATCCAAGAGAGCATCGTAGATGGGCATGATCTGGCCGCCGGGCAAGCCGAATATTGTTGAGACCTTCTGGTGCGACAACGCCTCCATCAAGCATTTTGCACCAGACAACGCCATCAACAATATCCTCTGTTGTAGTTGGTGCCCCACATGCAAACAATTCTGATCGCACGTGGGGCCTACTCAATAATGATGACAATAAGGAGAGAAAGGATTACTAGACCAAGAGCCAACAACAAACTAGTGATGCTCTTCGTCCTGTCTGTCAAGGGTCCTTTCTAACTCCGAAAGTTAACCGCATATAGGACAGGCGTTTAGTTATAAACCTGCCGCAAAAACGTACAGCTTTCTCTCAGCATCTCTCTCCTAGAAAAGGAAGATGATGGTGACTGTAGACACGGCTACCCTTGAAGACTGAGTTGCCGGATCATGCTTTCGAGTGGCTTCCAGTAGCTGCGCATGGCGAGCCTTGATCTTCGCTGAAACCGAAGGTCAACAGCAAATTCAATAAACATGATTTCTGTTACTCTGGGGCGTGACTGGTTTGCCAGCATCGAAATCGGAACTGATGCAGTCGCTTCTCATACTGGGAGAGAGCAATCCGAACTTTAGTCTGCAACCTTCCTCCGATTGTGATCTCTTGCTGACGCAGAAGATTGTTGATGCGAAGTACTATGGTCTGGCAAGCGGGGAGAAGCTTAGCAAGACCTATCGCGCCAAGATCTGGCTTGATGAGCGGGCAGGAGAGGTCAAGTACCAGGAGGTTCTTACTGACCAAAGCGAGAGCGTCGGGGTGCTGCCTGCGCCGAAGCTCGAATTCAAGAAGAGCATATTCAAGGGAAAGGTTCTCTTTCAGAAAGAGAAAGGTATGGCTTTCGGATTCAAGAAGCCTCTAGATCCGACATCGTTTGGGAAGGTGTATGACTACTCGTTTGATGTTGAGGTGATTCGAGGCCCTGTTAAGCAGGCTGTTGAAAGCGCAGGCTGGAAGTTCACTCAGGTAGTACTTGGGTAGTGCCAGTTGCTGTAGCTTACCTGGCAAGTCTACTTCGGCATCAGCCAGTACTCGTTGCCATCCGGGTCCTTGAACATCGCATACCTTGTTTTCTCGTCCCACTCCGCTTTGCCTAGTGGTCTCGTGAACTCGACGCCTTTGTCCTTGAGATCTTGGTAAGTTGCATCGATATTCTCAGCGAGAAAGAGTATTCCTTGATTGCCTGGGTCTAGCTCGCCTGTCTGACATAGATGTATGCCGGTCTTGGATCCTTTCGGGGCGACGACTACCCAGTGGGCTTCATCCTCTTTGACTTCGAAGTCGAGTTTGTCTCTAAACCATTCCTTTGATCTCTTCTTGTCAGATACAAGCACTGCAACGGTTGATAGATCGGTTATCAACTCAATTCCCATTATGCCTCATGCGGTAAGCATATATTATCATTGTTGCCGCTTGAGGGCTCGCAGTCGACTGGCGATGTCAAAGAAGCTATTGCTTCCGATCCTTTGGGTGACCTGGCTTTGGAACTTCTCATATCGGATGATGTTTACTGCGGTAATGCCTGCGCTTCAGGTGTCGATACAGCTCTCGAATCAGCAAGTAGGCCTGCTTGTAGGAGCTCTTTCACTTGGATACGCCGCGTTGTCGTACCCCGCCTCGTTAGCTTCAGGGAGGGTGGATGAGCGATGGATGATTTGTGGAGGGGTATTGCTGGCCTCGACATCATTTCTCTTCTTCTCTGTTGCAGGAACGTTTGAGTTGATGTACCTGTTGAGCTTTCTTGCAGGGGCGGGCTTCAGCACATATCTTCCCCAGGCCTACTCGCTTCTGTCAAGAGAGTATCAGGCGAATCAGTTAGGATCAGTGCTGGGGGTTCACGAGACTGGTGCGCCTGTTGGCCAGACCTTGGGTCCACTGTTTGTCTCGGCCACGATTGCGATCCTGGGCTGGGCAGGTTGTCTTCAGGCCTGGACCATCTACTCGCTTATTGTCTGCATTCTCATTCTACTTCTCGTTCCCAAGAGTAAACCTGCGATTCGATCCTTTTCCAAGCCAACTGGACGCCATGACTATCTATCAGTCCTATTTCTCGCAATGATCGTCACTCAGTCCGCGGTCTGGTCATGTAACCTAGGATTGCTCTCCATGATGCCGGTCTACCTCACCAAGACATTTCTCTTGGAGATCTCGTATGTCGCCTTCATCATAGGCGCCTCTAGAATGACTGGGGCGGTGGGACAGCTTGCCGGGGGATATCTCTCAGATAGGCTTGGGAGGGCGCGAGTGCTCTTGTTCTCAACGGTGATGGTTTTTCTTGCTACGCTGTGGATCACCTTGATTCCCTTCAATGGTCTCTTCGTGGCCGGTCTTTTCTTCCAGGGGATCGTCGGCGCCGCCTTCTTTCCGGTGTTCTTCGCAACGATATCCGACGTGGGTGAGTTCTCGAACAGGGCTAAGATGGTTGGCCTAACGAACTCCGTGGCAGGATTTGTCGGTGGGACAGTGGTGCCTGCCGTGATAGGCTTCCTATCAGATCGATTCACTTTTCAAACCGCATTCCTCTTTCCAATAGCGATCGGTGTGGTCGGATGTGTCTCTGTTTTCTATGTCTGGAGAACGATCAGCTCCAAGTCTGGACTCTGAAAAAGGCGCATTTGATCGTGAGAAGAGGCACTGCTGATCGCGGTGGCAAAAAGGCCTTGCGTTTGGCTAGTGATGGATTAGGTTGCCAAAAAAAGGGGGCGGGGAGACGGAGTTCTCAGTACTTTAGCGCGCGCTAGATCCTAGGATTTCCAGAGGCCGTGAAGACTGCAGTATTCTCTTGCCTCAACCTTCTCCGGCTTCGGCTTCCAGAATTCTGCTTCCGGTTTGTCTCCCGGCTTCAGGAATTTTCTGTGAACCCTAGCGTCTGCGTGCAGCTCAATCCACTCTATGTAGTGTTTCTCTTCCATTGGATGAGGGGTCGAGCCGACCTTCACCGTCACTCCTGTCGCCGTCTTCTCCAGTACTGGCACGTGTTTCTCCAGGCCAGCGTCTTTGGTTTTTTCTGTTAGCAGTTGCATTGGTTCGCCGCAGCAGACAAGTTCTCCTGGGCCAGCATGTAGAACCTCAACTATGTTTCCGCAGAGGTTGCACTTGTAGACCTGCTTCTGTTCTGTCATCTTTCTGCCTTCGTTTGCTCAGATCTCCTCAAGTAGACTTGTGAATAGATCGTGGTGTTCCTCTTCGTCTTCCAAGATCTCTCTGAATATTCTGTTCGTTGTTTCGTCTCCTTCTTTCCTAGCCAGATCGATTACTTGCTTGTACAGTTGGATTGCTCCTTCTTCGTCCTTCATGTCCCTCTCTATCATCTCTTTGAGGGTCGTTCCGACGAAGATGGGCTCAGGCTTCGTTGTGGGTATTCCACCAAGATAGAAGAGTCTTTCAGCAATCTTCTCCGCATGCTTCATCTCAGTTATTGCTGTGCTCTTCAATTCGTCCTGGACCGCGAACCCTTTCACGCCTCGCCATTGGACGTGTTGCCACATGTACTGTATTGAAACCTGTAGCTCTCTGGCTATCGACTTGTTCAGCAAATCCATCAGTTCTTTGGAGGCCATAACTTTCGCCTCACAGCTGAGTTCTGTAAGCTTGACTATAAGAGTTTTCCAGTTTCAGGAACACGCCAGGTCTCCACGACTCGCGGAAGACACTGGTGGTTCAGATCCTGATATCGTCTGAGGCGCTGAGGCGTGTGGCTCCGATTGGTTCCCCGAAATCCAGATAACCCTGTCCTTGCATCATTTTGCCGATAGAGGAATGATTCTTGTCTGAAGATCTGATCTGTGAGGGATGCGGCAGATTCATAGATGAATGTGCTTGTCGATGCCCGTACTGTGGAGAGACAACGCTCTGTGAATGCTGCTGCGGACGGAATTCTGTCACAGGCGGATGAACTCCCCACAGCTAGGTTGTCTTCGAGAAAACAGGAAACGGTGATGTGAACTGGTTAGAGAGGATCTTGTTTGGATGGCCGGAGGTCCACAAGGAAGTGGGGTCGATTCGGTCGCCAACATCTTCGCCAAGGCCTGCTGCTACGGCGGACTACACGTCTACGGGAAAAGGGAGTATCACTCCAATATCAAAGGCCTTCACAGCTACTTCCAAATCAGGACGTCTGAGGCTGAGATAGCTGCAGATGTTGACCGTGTAGATTTGCTCTGCACCTTTGACGCGGAAAGCATTCTTCGACATATCTGGGAGGTGGCTTCCGGCGGAGGAATCATATGTGACGCCGATGCTTTGGAGACGAAAGTGTTCGAGATTCCAACTCTGCCCCCTCCGTTCTGGACGGAGTTCAAACGAACGATGGACGAGGGAGGAATCAAGGTTGAGAGAGTCAGGGACCTTCTGGAAGAGGCCGAGAAGAAAGGTGTCCACGCATTCCCGATCCCGTATGTTGAATTGTTGAAGGATATTGGTCGACTGATCGGTGAGGAGAAGCTCAGCAGGCTAGCTCGAATGACGAACGTGCTCGCTCTCGGTGGAAGCTTCGGTCTTCTCGGCTACGAGAGATCTCTCGTGGAGAGAGCCATCCAAGACACTTTTCGCGATAGACCTAGAATCGTAGAGATGAACCTAAAGGCGCTTGACGCTTCGTATGAATATGCAGAGAAAGAGTTTGGAGAGTTCGGCTTGAGGCTAGTTCCCGCCGCGACGAGCGAGGAACGGATCTTTGTTCAGGGGACTCAGGCCGTTGCCCTAGGAAAGCTTCTAGGGGGATGCAGGCTGCAGACCTACTACCCCATAACTCCGGCGGCCGACGAAAGTGAGTATCTAGCTGAGCATGAGATCCTTCAAGTCGAAGGGACAACTCAAGGCTCAATAGTTGTCATGCAGACGGAGGATGAGATTGCAGCGATCAATATGGCGTCTGGCGCGGCACTTACGGGCGCAAGAGCAGCCACCAGCACATCCGGCCCCGGCTTCTCGCTCATGGTTGAAGGCCTAGGCTGGGCTGGAAACAATGAGGTTCCAGTCGTGGTCAACTATTATCAACGAGGCGCCCCTTCCACTGGGCTCCCAACAAGGCACGGCCAAGACGATCTACGATTTGCCATTCACGCCTCTCACGGAGAATTTCCTAGAATTGTTCTTTGCTCAGGCGATATCGAAGAATGCTTCTATGACGCGGCCGCGGCCTTCAACTATGCCGATCGGTACCAGGTCCCAGTCATCCATCTCATAGACAAGGCGTTGGCGAACAGCAGCAAGAGCTGCAGAACCTTCGACTTGGCAAAGGTGAAGATTGAACGTGGGGAACTGTGGGGGGAGGCCGAAGTCAAAGGCCGGGAGTACAGGCGATTCCGATTCACAGGATCCGGGATATCGCCCAGAGTGCCCTTGGAGACGCGGGGCACAGTCTTCTGGTATACGGGAGATGAGCACGACGAACTGGGGCACATCTCAGAAGAACCGGCGAATCGAACACGGATGCTTGAGAAACGGATGAGGAAGCTTGAGACAGCTGATAGAGAGATTCCAAACCATGAACGGGCTAACCTGATTGGGAACCCGGACGCCGATTCAACAATAGTGAGCTGGGGCTCGCCGAAAGGTGCCATACTGGAGGCTGCGGGAAAACTTCGCGAAGAAGGCCACGACATCAACTTCCTCCAGGTACGTATGCCTCATCCGCTGCCGAAGAGCTTTGTCGCCGAGGTCTTAGGCAGGGCGCGGAGGAAGGTCGCTGTGGAGGGGAACTTTAGCGCACAGCTGGCCGGCATAATCCGGGAGCACACAGGAATATCGATGGATTACTTCGTGTTGAAATGGAACGGACGACCAGTATCGGTCGATGAAACCTATGCGGCTCTGAAACTGATCATGGAGGAGAAGGCGCCGAGAAGGCAGGTGTTGAACAGTGGCTCTTAAGTTGGCAGACTATAGAACACCGGTCTTCGTGGACTGGTGCCCGGGCTGCGGAGACTTCGGGATACTAACAGCTCTCCAAATGGCCTGTGTTGAACTTCAACTGCCTCCCTCCAGGACAGCGATATTCTCAGGGATCGGTTGCCACGCCAAGCTCCCGCACTTTTTGAACACGTATGGGGTCCACACTCTGCATGGGAGAACGCTGCCTTTCGCTGTTGGAGCTAAGCTGGCGAACCCGGATCTGGAGGTGATCGCCGTGATGGGTGACGGCGATGGGCTGGGAATAGGAGCGGGCCACTTCGTCAACACAGGTAGGAGAAACGTAGACATGACCGTCATGATTCATGATAACGGTGTGTACGGTCTGACCAAGGGACAGGCGTCCCCAACACTCAAGTTCGGGTTGAAGACCAAATCTCTTCCTGAGCCGAACATAAACGAGGGCATAAACCCGATAGCGCTGGCCTTGGCGGCAGGGTACACGTTCATCGCCAGAAGCTACGCGTACGATGTGCACCACTTGAAGGAGACGGTGAAGAGAGGGATACAGCATCAGGGATTGGCTGTGATCATCATCCAGCAGCCTTGTCCAACCTACAACGATATCAACACAAAGGAATGGTATGCAGGAGAAGACCGAAAAGACTCGAAGACAGGGAAACCTGTTCCAAGACTCTACAAGATGGAGGAGGAAGGCTATGACGGCGTGGTGCGAAGCCAAGATGAGGAGCCTTCCAAACGGGCGATGGCGCTGGAGAAGGCTGGAGAATGGGGAGACCGGATCCCGATAGGCGTCTTCTACCAGAACGAGCTCATATCAACCTATCAGGAAAGGATCTCCAACAGAATCCGGAACTACTTGCAGAATCCCCCAGCCAAACAGATCATCAGTGACAGGGAAGGAAGGTCTTTGACGGACATAACCATGATGCTCGAATCACTGAGGGTCACAGGCTAACAAGCACCTTCGACACTGCTTCAACCCGGCTCTCTGGTTTCGGAGCAAAGAAGAGTTGAGTCAGGGCAGTCTCTCTAGAAGTCTGCCCTGCACGACAGGTCCTAGACCCGGAGAAATGTGGATCCTTCCTTCATAACGTATGTGAGACGCTTCGTTGCCTGCATGTCCTGAAGCGGGTTTCCGTCCAGAGCCACAATGTCCGCAATCTTCCCTTCTGTCAGCGTTCCCACAGTCTCCTGAATGCCTATGCATTCGGCACCGTTCTTCGTCGCTGCCACGAGCACATCCATGGGCTTCATTCCGTACTTAGCCATGGCGATCAACTCGTCGGCGTTGTCGCCATGCGCCCTGAGAGGCGCACCGAAATAGTCAGGGCCGGTCGCGATCTTCACTCCCGCCTTATACGCCTTCATCAGGCTCTTCGGCATCTCCTCCATACACAGCTTCTGTTTCCGCAGCCTCCAAGGAGGCATGTCGTACGGCTTTTCTAGCGCCCTCTTGTAGACCTCGACCAGTGCAAATGTCGGCACATAGTAGTTCCCATGTTTGAGCATCAGCTCGACGCATTCATCATCGAGGAGGTAGCCATGCTCTATCGTGTCAACCCCACCTATGATCGCGTTCTTGATCCCTAAGGCTCCTTGCGCGTGCGAGGCCACCCTCTTTCCAACATTGTGCGCCTCATAGGTGATGGCCTTGATCTCTTCGACTGTGAACTGGGCTTCCCAAGGGTTATCCTTCTCCGAACCAACACCTCCAGTCGTCGAGACCTTGATCAGGTCGGATCCATCCCTCAAGGCTTCACGGGCCGCTCTTCGACAATCATCCGGTCCATCGCAGAGGAGAGTGCCACGTTTGATGACCTCATCTCTTGGAAGGTAGTGTGTGTCGCCATGCCCTGCTGTCTGGGAGAGAGCCCTCCCCGCGGAGAAGATTCTCGGCCCGGGTATCGATCCCTCAATGACTGCTCGTTTGAGTGAGAGTGCGATGTCGCTGCCGCAGTCTCTGACTGTTGTGAATCCTGCCTTCAGGAGCTTGAAGCAGTCCTCCGCGCCTCTCAGCACGAGGAGATCATGTGGCACGATCAGTTCTCCCGCGCCGTAGCTGCGAGTCCCCATTATGTGCGCGTGGGCATCTATCATTCCAGGCATCAATGTCTTGGCTCCTAGGTCGATCTTGTAGGCATCTGACGGAATCCGAACCTCGTTTCCTGAACCTGCCTGAGTGATCTTATCGCCTTCGACGATGACCACACCATTCTTGATCGGTTCGGCTCCAGTTCCGTCGATGAGTAACGACGCCGTCAGCGCCTTGATCTTCTCATCCTTCTCCGGCTTCTTTTCCACGTAGTCAGATCTCATACTTTCGTCTCCATTCGGCCTATGTGTGATGAAAATGCTAATAGATTATTGCTTCGTTTCGGGAGCCAGCCATGTCTCGGATTGACGCGCTATTCTCAAAGCATAATACAAGAACTATGGTTCTGCGGAGCAAGGGTGCGCCTAACCTTCTCCAAACCTCACCCGGACAACAAGCAGCTCAGAGTAGCAGGGAAGCGGCTATTTTATCATGAGGAAAGCGTAGCGGTTCATGCTTTCCGAATAGTCTGACAGAACTTCGATTGGATAGCCGACTTCTGTCACTGTTGAGAAAACGTCAACTGCAAGAGCCTCCGGCGCAGGACGAGCGTATTGCTTGTTGAAGCAATTCTCCCTTTCTCCGGAGCATTCCTTGCATAGATAGCAGGTGTCCATGAAAAGCAAGAAGGCCTTTGGATAGCCCGCCACAAAGACTTCGCGCTCAAGCTTCAACAGCTTAGTATTAATCCTCTTTGTCCACTCGTAACGGTCCTCAGGCTTTTTGACTTTTTTCTCAAAACGAAAGATGACCGCTTCCGCGTACTCGTGAAAGAACCGTTCGCATTCTGCGACGCTTGGTACGTTTGGTGGGCAGCAGGCCTTCACGCCGTATTCCTTGCATCCAAACATGCATTTCATCCGAACCCATTGTGAGATCACGATTGTCTTAGGGTCTATCCACTTGAAATCCGCGAATGAGTGCTTCCGGAATATCTTCTCAAGTTGCTCGCGTTCGCTCATTCTCTCGCCTCTCTCGGATTGAGATGTGGACAGGAAACTTGTTTAACTTTCCCTCGGAGTGGTCGGCGCCGAGACCATGGGAGCCTGAGTCAGAGTGAGTCTAGTGCACGGTGAAGGCTACAGGGATATGGCTGTGGACTCTTTTTGCGATTCGAAGACTAGGCAGGTCAGCGTCTTTTCGATCCCATCTACGAGTCTAAGCTTGTCTACGACAAACTTGCCTATTGAGTCCACATCTCTCGATCGCACTTTCATCAGGATGTCCCAGTCACCAGAGATTATGTGCACTTCTTGGACTTCGGGGAACTGAGCGATTTCGTTGGCGACCTTCCTCTGAGACAATGCCCTCCTGCCTCTTCTGTAAGCAAAGGATGCAAGGATGAATGCCGTGGTGGCCATGTCCAGTTTTACCGCATCTAGGACGGCATGATAGGCCTTGATTATTCCTAGACGCTCCATCCGTTTGATCTTGGCGAATACCGTGGTGATGGGGAGGTCAATGCGCTCTGATATCTCTCGAGCGGTAAGATGGCAGTTCTCCTGAACCATCTTTAAGATCTCTATGTCCTTTGGGTCAGCGATTTCCGTCATGGTTGTAATTATTACGAACAACCCGCCTAAAAAGCTCCCTGGATTGCGATTTTTTCGACGGAGATTGAAAATAGTTTAAGTCGGATGAGTGCCGGCGTATGGAGGCAGGTGGCTGGACGAGCAGCAATCGGACGTGTAGAGGTTGACAGAGTCTCCAAGGCAGCTTTCATCGCCGTATGATTTAATGAGGAGTGAGAGGAGTGCGGCGCTCAGAATAGGGACAGGCTTTCTGAGGAGGGTTGTGAATCTCCTTGTGGAGGAGGGTTTCCAGTGGATCTTGCCGGTCATCTTGGCGAGGTCGACTGATCCTCTGTGGCCTGATGGAGACACCAGCCTGGAGAAGAGGATAGAGCTGGAGATCTACGGTCAGAAAGTCAGAACTATGCAGAGCATGATAGTTCACAAAAGGGTCCTAGTCTCTCTCTGTCAAGAGAAATTGTTCACTCTGTCTCCAAACATAAGATTGGAGACGAGGCAGCGATGCGATACGGGAAAACACCTCTACGAATTCACTCAGCTGGACTTGGAGGTAGCTTACGCCAAATCGAAGGACATATACAGACTATTCGAAGAAATTGTGGTAGATTCAATATCCCATATCAGGGAATGTTTCGACGAGGATCTTAAGATTCTCGGAAGGAAGATTGAGCCCCCAGAGTCTCCGTTCGAAATCTATCGTAGAAAGGATCTTGAGGAGACCCATGGAAGAGATTGGGAGAGAAGCATCTCGAAGGAATCTAATGCCCCGGTTTGGGTCACAGATATTCCAAGAGAGTTCTACGACTTCGAAGATGAAGCATCCGGGGAATGGAGAAACTATGACTTGCTCTTGCCGGAAGGCTATGGGGAAGTGATCTCGGGAGGAGAGAGGGAGTATGAACACGCGAAGCTTCTTCGCAAGATGGAGAGAGATGGTGTTCGGAAGGAGGAGTATCGGCTTCTTCTTGAACTCGCGGCAGAGGGTAGGCTGAAGCCCTCTGCCGGTGCAGGTCTCGGGATAGAACGGTTTGTTGCATATATATGCGGTGTGAAGCATGTCGCTGCGGTGCAGCCTTTTCCTAGAATCCCGGGCCTCGTGCCGGAACTGTGAGTTGCTCTGGCGCGATAGGTAGCGCGTGAGTTAGTCGCGTCAATCATTCGTCAGTGCCGATGCAGGTCGCCTTGGAGTTTTCGTCTTTGAGAATTGGGTTACATGCTGATGGTTGACACAGTAGTATACCATTTGCGGAACATTGATATACCAAGAGCGCATCCACAGCTTCCCCAGCGCCAAGTCTTGGCGCAAAAACCAAAGCAGGAGAGGAAGAAAATGAGAACAAGAACAGTTGTGTTGGCTACAGTGCTCGTAGCACTTGCCAGCCTAGCAACAGCCGGAGTATCAATCCACGCAAGGACCAGCAGCGGACCGAAGCCCGGAACCGACTTCAGAGGCGCTCACTACAACCTGAACCTCATCGGCAAAAAGCACATCGGCAGTGGTGGATTCAGCAACCCTGACAGACACACAATAATGGTTCCATTGGAGGGCAACACCAAGATCACCATGACCTTGGGCGATGATTTCGCCGTGATCGATGGAAACGGCTTGGATGGAGAATGTTCCTTCCAGATGCCTGGCGGCGAAGGAACAAGATTCAAAGTGTATCTCGTATCTCTTGGCAAGCCGAGCGACGGATCAAAAATAAGCTATCCGGACAATTGGATATACGACCCGTACACCGGAACTTGGTACTATGAGCTTGGCACGATTGCAGTGAAGGGTCACAGCAAGCAACCTCAATGGTCCGATGTCACCGACGTTTTCTGGGTCGGCTTCTACAATGGAACATCGCTGATCTGGCAAGGTTGGATCTGGCAAACTCCCATTGACCTCTTCAACCAGACTGGGTACTTCTGGTTACTCAACGGAGCAGACAAGCTACTCCAAGTTCGCTTCTACCCAGCATAGACAGGGTTCATGCAGCGATGATTGGAGACGGAGAAATGAAAGCAAGAAGGACCACATTGGCTATCACCTTGCTGCTACTGGCAGGAACAGCAACCCTAGCAGTACCTGTCGTGTTGGCTCAAACCTACGCTGTCGCAGCTAACGCCGTGGACCAAGACGGTAATCCTCTATCCGTGGCAGTGCGCTGGGCATTTGGTGCCACCTCAGCGACTGGAACCACTCCATTCAACATAACAGGTCTAAGCGGAGAACTGGTGCTCACAGCTCCTTTGAGCCACAACCAGAGTTACACACTCTACATATTCGAGTACTGGACTGTCAATGAGACGATCTACAACACAGCCAACATAAGGTTCAATGTCGGAAGTTCCAAGGCGATAGCTCACTACGCAAGGATCTTCAGCGTCAACAAAGAACTGAGAGAGTGCTACACAATCGACGGGCCGACGAAGGTGCCATATGAGCCGAACGCAGTGCCAAACGGAACCCGAGTACACTTTGTGATGAGGATCACGGTGCACACCTACAGATCAGTTGCCAACATTGTTGTGAAAGATGGCATCGGTGCAGACCTGGTTCTCGATGGCTGGGTGAACAGCACCGGTGATGTCGGCTATGTGAAACCTGGAAAGGGCAAGGTGGGCGCAACAGTTGTGACATGGAACATACGCACGATGGGCGAATTCAGCGAACACACCTTGGATCTCTACGTACACACTGGTTTGAATCCAAAAGACAAACAGGAATACACCTCCCCAGGCAAACACCACCTCAACGACGGCCCAGAGGCTCACCTAAACCACAATATGGCAGAGTACACCCTAAACGGACCTCCAATAGAGATCACAGTAGTATAACGCGAGCCACAGCCACAGCATGATAGGTCAGCAGAAACACGAACAACTCCCCTCCTTTTTCTGGAAACCGGGATGCGGCTCTGACTGGTACAGCGCCATGTGGACTTCTTCTACAGATAGGATCCGTTTTGCATTGGAGGATGTCATGACAGGTGTCATGACAAGGGGTATCCAAGTCAAGGCTCAATCCTCGCACAGGTAGGGGTTTGCCGTGGCTCACAGGCCTCTTCGCTAGGTAGGCGATCGTATATACACCTGTATATACAGGGGGTAGGCTCTGGCACGACGCTAACCGGCAGATCTACTTCTTCTTGACTGGCATCATGACCTTTGCGTACAGAATGGTTGTGCCGTCAACGATCTCCGGCTTCTTCGAATAGACCTCAATCGGAGGTCCCGATACTTCGTATCCCTTCTTCTCGATCCAGCCAGCAAGCATCGCATACGTGTTCTTGAACTCGCTTCCTAGGCCTTTGTGAGAAACAGCAGCCACACTCATCGCCGGCATCTTTCGAATCTTCACACCGCCCTGTTCCTTAGCTCTGCCCTTGAAGGTGATCGCAATCTCGCTTCTGCAGTTCTCAGGAGGAGTCTTCTCCGGATCATCATGGTATATGGCCATTGGATAGAACCCTGGCATGACTTTCTGTTCTTTGGCCCAACCATATAACCGGTTGATGTAGTCCTCCCACGGCACCTTATCGTATGGTCCTTGATGCTCGATGTAAGCCAGATTCGTTGCTTTTCTCTTCTCAACCTTCGGACCGGTCAATGCTCTTCCACTGAAGTATTGAATGGAGGTATTTCATGCTTCTTGCCAGAGTGCTGCTGCCAAATGTCCTGTGTACGGCGCGTGTCTCACGCGCGGCGAAGGGCCTAGTTGCCTTCTACGAAGGCCTAATGACCTGCTTGGCGATTGGAGCTGAGAGGTCAGAAGTCAAGAAATCATTCGTTGAGTTCATTAAGGCGATCGAGGAGGGCATACTGCGGAATGCCTCCTGGATATGATGGATTTGATCAGCAGAGGAATAGGGCACGCGCCAGGTGTTTGAAATGAAAGAGAACAAGATCAGGAAGATTGTGCGAGAGAAGTATGGCAAGCTAGCCAGAACAGAGAGATCTTGCTGTGATGCAGCTGAAAATGCCAGTTGTTGCAGTCTTCCGGAGATTGTGAGCAAGAAGATAGGCTACAAAGATGACGAGCTCAAGGCGGTACCTCAAGGCGCCAATCTGGGCTTGGGTTGCGGGAACCCCGTAGCCATTGCATCACTGAAGGAAGGAGAAGCGGTTCTAGATCTCGGTTCAGGAGCAGGATTCGATTGTTTTCTAGCCGCGAACAAAGTCGGCAGGAGCGGCAAAGTCATCGGTGTAGATATGACGCCTGAGATGATAGAGAAGGCGCGACGGAACGCAGAGAAAGGACACTATGAGAACGTGGAGTTCAGACTCGGAGAGATCGAGAACCTTCCAGCCGCTGATAATTCCGTTGATGTCATTATCTCAAACTGTGTCATCAACCTGTCCCCAGACAAGAGCAGAGTGTTCAAGGAGGCATACAGAGTGCTAAGGCCCGGTGGCCGATTCATGATCTCAGACATAGTCATGACGAGAGAGCTTCCGAGCACTGTGAAGCAGTCTGTAGAAGCATACGTTGGTTGCGTCGCCGGAGCAATCAAGAAAGAAGAGTACCTTCAGGCCATAAGACGTGCAGGATTTCGCGAGGTACAGACAGTTGACGAGACACCTTTTCCCGCCGAACAGATAGGCAACGATCCAGCGGCAAAAGAAATAATCAAGAAATCAGGACTACGGCGCGACGAGATAGAAGACCTGGCAAACTCGATTCTGAGCATAAATGTTAGTGGGACTAAACCAAAATAGACAACATAGCAGGCTCATCTACCGCCAAGCAATACTCGCGCCAAGTCAAGCGAACGCGGGCCGATTGCCACTTGAAGCTTTGCGCCGCACCGTCCAATCTGCTTGGTTTGCCAGAACCACAGTCAATACGCCAATGCCGCGCGGTCGTCATCGTCGTCGCGAGGCAGAAGCTATATAAACCATAGCTGCTATGGTCCCTGTGGGAAGCGGAATGGTCACGACGATTCAAGTGGACGAAAAGACACGTGAGGTGCTTTTCAAGCTTGTTGCGGAGTTGGAGAGAAAGAAGGGTAGGCGTGTGAGCTACGATGAGGCCATCTTAACGCTGATCGAGAAAGTGAGGCGAAGAGATCTTACTCGGGCGCGTTTTCGTCGGCTCTACGGAACGCTGGGCCCTGACGAACAGGCTTGGCAAGATTTGATGAGATTGAGAAGAGGCGAGAAGCTCAGACTTGAGCGAATCAGCAGAGCTTCCCAGTAGGCTTTCGATAGACTCCGGAGTAATACTAGCCTATTATCTAGGCGAAGATCTCGGACGAATGGCCCAGAAATACGTCTTTGATGCAGAGGGCAAAGACATCTTTCATAGCAGGCTGTGCATAGCGGAGCTCTTCTACGTCATCTGCCGAAGAAGAGGCGCGAGAATAGCCGACGAATACACCCGGTCTTACCTCAATGCTGAATATGGCAGGTTGGCGAACTCGGATGCTGTCGATATGGCAGCGGGAGCCTACAAATGCGAAAGGACCATATCACTTGCGGATTGCTACGTGATCGCAACTGCCAAGCTTCAGCACGCCACAGCCCTGTTCGCTCGACATGAGAAGGATCTTGATGAGGAAATCAATAGAAAACCATTTGACGTGTCGATTCTGTTTCTGGAAGACCTAGGAAAATGACGCATTATCGCTCCAACCTCACAGAAGTGCGCGTCAGACCCAAAACACTCAAGAGACAACCCTGCCAGAATAGTCGATCCATCTGTCTGTTGGCTACAACCTCATCGTATTCGAGACTAGACCTCACAACATCTCTGCAAAGGGACCTTATCAGAAACCTGACATAGCAGAGACTATTCCATCGGCAAGACAATATCTGACTTTCCAGTCGGCATTGGCGTTGAGCTATCCCTCCACATCTGTCCCGGAACAAGTAGATTGCGAGGAAATTTGGAGAGATGTGGTGGATGGATAGGGTTGAGAAGAGAAGGCGTTGGATGGTTCGTAGAAGACTTGAAGGTTGGAAGATCGACAGGATAGCTGAAGCATTGCGGGTAAGCGAGAAGACTGTGGATCGATGGTGTAGCATCCGCAGCAACCATGGGTTGGAGGATCCACGCGTGAAATAGCGGCGCGCGCGTATCCTCCTCAAGAAGGTAGCCTCTATTATCCCCGCCAGGATACCTGATTGTCCAATCTCTAGCGCTCGCCTTTTGTGACGAGTTCTTTCAATCGTTTCCTGTAGTATGAGTTGATCTGTGCAGGCTGCCACTTCTCTCTCATCATATGCCAGATACATTCCATTAGGACACGCCCCACAGCGTGTCTAGCCTCGTGCGCGTCAAGTGGTGTCTTACTCATCAATGCCAAGTGAGCCTGTCTTGCCTCTGGAGGATCATTGCGAGCGATCTGCCTTTGTACGATCGCTTCCGAGAGTATATGCAGTCTAGGATTCATTCCTTCTCTCAGGCGACCGGTGGAGAAGTCTTCGACATACTGTGGGTGCTCTGCCAGCATGTCCTTGATGAACTCTGACTCTTCTGAGAGAGGTGTTCCAGAAAGCTCAGAGATTTTCATGATATGAACGTATTCATCGAAGATCTTCCGGGCTTTCTCTGGTTTCACTCAAGCTTCCTCTTCAGGTCCTACCGCGTACATTCTACGTCCGGCGGTCTTATGCGTTACTGCCCAGTCGGATCGGACATCTGTGATAGCGCACCAACCCCATATGAAGATCGTCATGAATCTGGGACGGACAATTCCATCTCCCTGTTCGTTGGATTGGATGCTCATGAGAATTATCTGAGCAGCAGTCGTTGACGATATCAGGATGCTTCTCAAAGAGCAGAGAACGCTGATGCAGGCTATGCGAAGATTGCGATCGAATCATTATTGGCTTAGTACCACATCCATAGGCTACTATCCAAACGCTACGAAGACGTAGCCGCCACCAAGGTGAAGCGGAGAATCTGATTTAACAGGATCGAGGCGCAGCTGTATCGATTGATTGATAAATTGGAGCTATATGGAGAGTATGCCATGGGGACGGTGTTGATAATTGGAGGAACGAAAATGACGAGACAAATGTCGGAGGGGAAGTGTGCCCTTTGCAGTAATACATTCAGCAAGGGGACGATGGCGAAGCACCTGAAGTCGTGCATACAGAAGAATGCCATCATGGTGCAGTCGGGCAGTCATGGGTCGCAGAAGGCAGAGATCATCCATCTTGTCGTCGAAGGACGAGACCTGCCCGAGTATTGGATGCATTTCGAAGCACCCGCCAATATGAGACTTAAAGGCCTTGACGCCTTCCTCAGACGAACTTGGCTGGAGTGCTGCGGGCACCTGAGTGCGTTTACAATCGAAGGGAGGCGGTACATGTCAGATCCAGATGAGGATTTTGGTGACGAAGGCATGGATGCTACGCTGGGCGATCTCCTCAGCGTCGGCACGAAGTTCTATCATGAGTATGACTTCGGCACCACTACGGAGCTTACCCTGAAGGCCGTCTCAAGACGGAGAGGTAGAACTAGGGGCAAGTCAATCTGGCTTCTAGCAAGGAACAATCCTCCTCAGATAAAATGCGGACTATGCGGAGAAACCGCCACGAAAGTGTGCAGCCAATGTGACTACTCAGACAGAAGCTGGCTCTGCGACAAATGTGCTGGCGAGCATGAATGCGGTGAAGAAATGCTTCTACCAGTGGCTAATTCTCCTCGAGTTGGAATGTGTGGATACACCGGATAGCGTACCTGGCCGCTGCATCAGCTACTTTCTCATGAGGACTAGTCGTATTAGGCTCAGAGAGAGGTGTACCTGCTCTCCGCCAGAACCGTGTTAGAGAGACAGATTTCTGCAACAGCCTCGCGGCGCCATGAGTCAAGTTAGCTGTGTTGAAGCAGGGACGGATCAACGTGTTGGGCTGATCGCCTTCCGTCCAGTATCTGTTTCTGCCTTTAGCTGTGCAGGGAGCTTCTCCACAAATTCGCCAGCAAAAGAAGCGCTCACGAATGAGAACCGTGCACTTCACGAGGCATAGCTTGATCATGCATATGATAGATTGCTAGTCTTTCGCTACCATGACCTCTGTGGCTTTTATCACTGCGACAACCTTGTCACCTGACTTGATGCCTAGATCCTCTACAGCTTCCTTCGTAATCACGGCGGTGATCACGGCAGGCGATTGAATCTTTATCTTCACTTTTGACACGACTGAACCTTGTTCAACTTCCTCAACGAGCCCTCGAAGGCAGTTTCTTGCGCTTATTCTCAATCCTATCGCCTCCCAATACTCACCATCTTTCAGTACTCGATCAAGATACCGAACTGTCCTGTCGTAATCCTTGAGTAGCGCAACAGCTCCATCTGTAAGTTCTGCTCCACCGCCCCCAGCTTTTCCTCCCCTTCTCGTTCTCAGGATGGGTTTACCAAGCGCATTTTCAATTTCCGCAAGACGATCCCAAGCATACTTATAGGATACTCCAACTTTTCTTGCGGCTATTGTGATTGAGCCGTATTTTGCGATTGCCTTCAGAAGCGATGCGCCACCCTGTCCAATCACATCAAACTGGTCTTTTCGCAGCCAGACCTTGAATGAAGGAGAGAGGCTTCTCGGCTTGCGGATCACGGCAGGCACGCATTCTGATAGTCGTTATGTTTATAAATATATTTCGTCCGTCGAAATAGATAATCGTATACAACGGTGATGTTGAAAGATGACCGTCCACTCTCCGAAGAAGCGGAGACGCATTAGTAAGAAGCTTCTTGGTCTCTCGGCCCTGGCAGTGATACTGGTTGCGGTGGCGACCTACGTCTATCTCGGTTCAAGGAGTTCCCCGAAACAGCACCTCATAGTCTCCACAACAACGAGCCTCTACGAGACCGGCCTCCTGGATGTGCTGAAGGTCGAATTTGAGAAGAGGTACCCAATGATCAATGTCTCCTTCATTTCTCAAGGAACAGGCTTGGCGATGCAGACGGCTATGAGAGGAGATGCGGATATGATTCTTGTGCACGATGCGGCCCGTGAGCTAAAGTTCCTCCAAGACGGATACGGGGTGAATCGCAAGATCGTGGCATACAACTTTTTCGTATTAGTCGGGCCGAAAGAGGATCCAGCCAAGGTGAAAGGGCTACCACCAATAGAGGCCTTGAGGAAGATCAAGGAATCAGGGGAGAAGAATCTGGCTCTATGGGTGTCTAGAGGCGATGACTCCGGTACGCATGCCAAAGAGCAGAGCATGTGGAAGACAGCGGGACTCGATGCTGCAAACCTGAGAAAGACGCCTTGGTACCTTGAGGCGGGAAGCACAATGACTGCCACGTTGAAAATGGCGGAGGAGAAAGGGGCCTACACACTCTCGGACATAGGAACCTATCTCGTGAACCTCAGCAACAAGAACATCAAGCTGGAAGTAGCCGTCGAGAGTGGAAAGGATATGCTGAACGTCTACAGCGCCATAGCCAACAACCCCAAGAAAATAGAAGTGGCAAGATCGAACTTTGACGCCTCCACGATATTCATCAAATTCCTAGCATCTGAAGAGGGGCAGGCAATCTTCGAGATGTTTGGAAAAACCAAGTTTGGTAAATCACTCTTCATCCCGTACATTCGAACGCTCAGGAGCGGCAGCAATCCCGAGGTTGTGAAGTGGGTTCAGGAGCTCGCCTACTTCGACGGAACAGAGTGCCCTGCGCAATACAGATACCAGTCGGAAGGCCTTTACTGACCTCCTGCTTCACCGTGATCTAATTGCTCGGGACGATTCTGGATGCGATTCAACAAGCGCTCATCCTAATATTGAGTGGCGACCAAGAAGTTCTTGCTGTAACCCTGAGATCAATATCCACCTCCGTGCTGGCAACGTCCCTTTCCTGTATCTGGGGACTCCCGATCGCAATCACTATGGGGCTCTTCTCCTTTCGCGGAAAGAACCTCATCAGAAGCTTGTTCAACGCTCTGCTCGGAATACCAACGGTCGCCCTCGGACTAATTCTCTACCTTCTCTTCTCAAAGAGCGGCCCGCTGGGCATCTTCCAACTGCTCTACACGCCTCTCGGCATATCCATAGGCCAATCAGTACTCATCACACCAATCCTTGTCAGCTTCGCAAGCAGCGCAGTTGAGTCTACCGATGTTGAAATAAAAGATCTAGCGAGAACGCTGGGCGCATCCGATATCCAGACGGGGTCCATCGTGATAAGAGAAGCTTTGTGGGGTATAACGCTTGCAGTTATCGCGTCATTCAACAGAGCCTTTGCTGAACTGGGGATCGCGATGATGATTGGAGGCAACATCAGATATGTCACGAGGGTACTTACAACTTCGATAGCTCTTGAGACTGCCAGGGGAGAAATAGCATTCAGCATCGCGCTAGCGATCATCCTCATGGCAATAGTCTTCGCAATAACCGGAGCCATCAACCTTCTACGGAAGGATTGACATGGCACATAACATAAGGGCCGAAGGCCTGGAAAAGGTCTATGCTGACACAAAGGCACTTGATGGTGTCACACTCGATATAGAGGGCGGAAAGATTCTCGCCCTTGTAGGGTTGAATGGCTCAGGCAAGACCACCTTCATGAGAATAATCGCAGGGCTGGAAGAGCCCACAAGAGGCAGCGTACTTGTGGACAAAGGGAAGATGCAGAGCCATGAATTGAGGAAGGTCGCCACACTGATCTTTCAGAGAACAGCCACATTCAGTACAAGCGTGTTCGACAACGTTGCTTTTGGATTGAGAATTCGCGGCATCACCAAAGACCAAATCGAGAGAAAAGTGTCGGAGGAGTTGGCTTCTGTTGGACTGGCAAGCTTCCAGAAAAGAAAAGCGAAGAGGCTCTCAGGCGGTGAGCAACAGAGACTCGCATTGGCAAGAGCCTTCGCCATCAACCCCGACCTCCTACTTCTTGATGAGCCAACCGCCAACCTAGACCCTGCTAGCGCCATCGCGATAGAGAACATCATTAGAACAATACGGGAAGATGAGAGACGCACCGTCGTACTGAGCACTCATAATCTGCACCAGGCAAGGAGATTGGCAGACAAGATAGCCCACATACATTACGGAAGAATACTAGAAGTCGCCAACCCTGATCAATTCTTCATGAACCCAAGCAATGAAATAACACGGAAGTTTGTGAGTGGAGAACTGCAATTCTAACCCTCCGCAGACTAGGTCAAGCCCTGCACACCAACGACTCTGGCTTCGACGCACACTTCACCAACAAACCAGTGCAGGAAGTGATGCTGAGATTCCTGCACCAGTCTAACCTCTTTACCATGTCCAGAGGGAGCACCGCAGCAACTTCGCCTCTCTCATGCCAGCGCCTCCAACCACCTAAGATTCGTGCTCCGAGAATCATTCTCTTCGTTTGTTGTCCTCTTCTCCATCTCCCTTAAATTGGATGAAGAGGATATTTCTTGTCCCACTCGTTCGAGAAAGTGAACCAATCAATGAGCGATAAGGACATTCAGATTTTGAAGACCACGACTTGGTCCGCCGGACCTGGCTGCCATGGTGGCTGCGGAGTACTCGCACACCTTAAAGATGGCAGGCTGGTCAAGATCGAAGGTGATCCGGAACACCCTTGGAATCAAGGCCGCCTTTGTTCAAGAGCCCTAGCAATAACCCAATACGTGTATCACCCAAACCGCCTCACACACCCATTAAGACGTGTTGGAGAACGTGGCGAAGGAAAGTGGGAGAAGACTTCCTGGGATGAGGCTTTCGATCTGATAGAGAGAAGAATGAAGAAGATTCGTCAGGATTTTGGGCCTGAGAGCTTCATATTCTCTATGGGAACAGGCAGAGACATCGGATCTTGGATATGCATGCTCGCCTACGCGTATGGCAGCCCCAATGTCATGTTCAGCCTGAGCGGGATAGCCTGCTACAGTCCTAGAATGTCGGCGGTGGAAACCGTGCAAGGAGATTACTGCGTAATCGACGCCGGTCAATGGCTGGCTGATCGCTACGAAAGTCCGAAGTATAAGACCCCAGAGTGCATCGTGGTCTGGGGCTATGACATCCCCGCCTCATGCCCTGACAACGTGTTCGGTCACTGGATAATCGACCTCATGAAAAGAGGCGCGAGAATAATCGCTATCGACCCACGACTATCTTGGTTCGCTTCAAGGGCCACGAAATGGCTCAGATTGAGACCCGGAACAGATGGTGCCTTGGCTATGGGCTTCCTGAATGTCATAATCAACGAAGGACTGTATGATGAGGAGTTCGTTGAGAAATGGACGAATGGACATCATCTGATTCGATGTGACACTTCAAGACTGCTTCGGGAGAGCGATCTAGTTGACAGTGGCTCTCGGAGCAACTTTGTTGTCTGGGATACTGAAAGTGAGAAACCGACTATCTGGGATTCGCATGAGGCCCGCTATCGCTCGGCAAACGTGAAACCAGCATTAAGAGGAGATTTTGAAGTCGATCTCAAAGATGGAACCCGGGTGCATGCCAAGACTGTCTGGGACAGGTTCCGTTCTGAAGTGAACAAGTATCCCCTTGAGCGAGTAGCAGAGATCACTCTTGTCCCGGAAAAGGATGTCAGAAACGCGGCGATCCTTTACGCAAAGAGCAAACCCGCATCCATACACTGGGGGGTGCCCATCGACATGACCCCTGCAATCACGCCTACAGCCCAAGCAATAACCTACCTCTGGTGCCTGACTGGGAACTTGGACGTGCCCGGTGGGAACGTGATCTCTCGCTATGCATTTGATGCAGTTGCGTATGCTCTCCCTGGGGCAGAGGGGGTAATCAAGCTAAAGTCCAAGGAGGTTGACAAGAAAAGGATTGGAGCAGACAGGTACGGGCCTTTGAACAAATTCATCTGGCGGGCCCAAACGGACCTGGTTCTTGAACAGATATTCACAGGAGATCCCTATCCCATCAAGGGCATGTGGATGCAAGCATGTAATCCCATTGGCGGCATAGGCTTAGACCCAAAGAGATGGGAGGAAGCCATCAAGAAGCTTGAATTCGTAGTTGCAGTCGACTTGTTCCACACCCCTTCCACCCAGCTGGCCGACATTGTCTTGCCAGCAGCAACCTTCCTAGAAAAGGACGGAGTCAGAAGCTGGTGGGTGCCCCTTCAGACCATCAACAAAGTGATAACCGTGGCCGAATGCAAACCAGATGTAGAGATAAACTTCGAGCTAGCCAAGAGATTCGACCCAGATTTCAGATGGGATACGATCTATGATCTCTTCGATGACATCCTGAAGCCATCGGGCATGACCTTCCGTGAGCTACAGAAGAGAGGAGGCTGGGCTCTGCCGAGGGAAGGCGACCCCAGCGCTCCATATCACAGATTCAATAAGGGGCTGCTACGCAAGGACAGAAGACCCGGATTCCAAACCCCATCCGGAAAGGTTGAACTGTACTCGTCCATGCGCGAGGAGTGGGGACTGGAGCCTTTGCCTCACTACGAGGAACCGCCATTCACACCCATCAGCCAACCGGAACTGGCGAAGAAGTACCCTCTGATCTTGTCCACAGGAAGACGCTCTCCCGTCTATTTTCACTCGGAACACAGAAACATCCCCTGGCTGAGGCAGATCCATCCTGATCCCATTGTTGAGATCCACCCCGACACAGCGAGGTCGTTGGGAATCGGCAGTGGGGAGTGGGTCTGGGTCGAGAACTGGCTCGGGAGGTGCCAGTTCAAGGCGAAAGTCACTCCTGTTGTGCCTGAATGGATGGTGATGGCGGAGCACGGCTGGTGGTTCCCAGAGAAAGAAGGGGCGGAGCCAACCCTGTTCGATGTCTGGAAATCGAACGTCAACCAGCTTATTCCCATGGGATACCAAGGTAAAGACGGCCTAGGCGCACCAATCAAACACATGCTCTGCAAAGTGTTCAAGGTTTCCGGAGGATGCCGACCATGAGTGAGGAAACCGAGACCAAATACGGTCTCCTAATAGACTACGAATTCTGCACAGGATGCTTCACATGCCAAGTAGCCTGTGCCCAAGAATACCTTAGACCAAGAGACATTCTGGGAATGCAGGTAATTGAAACGATCCAAATGCTACCCAATGGCAAACCGTATCTCTCCTTCATCCCATTTCCCACTGAACTCTGCAGCCTATGTGTAGGCCGCATCAGGAAAGGGCTTGAACCCGCCTGTGTAAAGCACTGCATGGCCAAGTGCATCAAACATGGTCCAGTCGAGGATCTAGCCAAGGAAATGAAGAAAGGGAGAATGGTGCTCTGGGCACCCCGCTAATTATGGCGGAAGCTTCACACTGCAGAACTACAGATCAATCGCGCGCGATACCCTCTTGGGACGGTTAGGAATCTACGTATGGCTCACAAAGTAGTCCTGGCCCGTATTGAAATCTTTGACCCACTTTGCCTTCACCGATGTGACGTGCATGTGCCTCGGATGATTGCGCCTGCTGAACACGTGAAGATCTTGCGAGAAAAGAAAAAGGAAGGGTTGGTTGCTACGTTTGTTTCTTTCCTTTCTTCTTCATGTACCAGAGTGCTAGCGCAACCACGATCACTAATGCTACTACTATTCCCGCGTAGAGGTCGTATGGAGGTAGTTTCTCGGCCAGCCCGATCGATGCTTTGGCGGTGTCAGATGCCTTGCCGGCAGATGCCTTTGCAGCGGCGTACTCACCTGTGTCGTAGCTCTTCTGTGCAGCTGTGACGAGGTCCTTCGCCTTGTTCAGCTCTGTCTTGACTTTGGACGTGTCATAGCCCTCTTTCTCCATGCTGCTCATTCTCGTGTTCACTTCTGTGATCGCGTTTTGAGCCGCTTCTATGGCGGTCCATGCGTCTTTCAGATCTGCATGCTTATTCGTAATGGTTTCGTCGAAGATCTTGTTGACTTCCTCAAACCGCTTCGTTGCCAGCGCAACATCGTAGACGTTCTTCACCTTTGACGTGTACACTGAGTCAGCCTTCAAGAACCCGTTGAGCATCCCTGCCGGTGTATCCGGTGCTCCCGTCAATTTGATCTCTGGAAGCACGGGAAGCCTGCCAAGGCCGACTGCCACACTCTGGCCTTGCTTTGACAGCAAGAAGTCGATGAAAGCCTTGGCTATCTTCGGGTTCTTCGCCCCTTTGAGAAGTGCGATTCCTTCTGGGTTGAAGAACGTTTCGTCAGAATACGTGAAATCTACGCGGAAACCTTTCATCTTATCTATTACAGTCCTGTAGTCGTAGCCGAAGCCCACTGCATACTCTCCCTTGGACACAAGGTCGTGCACATCGCCGCTTCTCGTAACGAACCCGCCGATGTATGCCGCTGTCTTTCGCCAGAAGGCCCAGCCTTGGTCCAAGCCTTTCGATACAAGCTTCACCTCGACGTTGATGTGCGCTGAACTTGACCTGGATGGTGGGCACATTACGATTTGTCCCTTCAATTGAGGTTGGAAGATGTCGTCCCACTTTTCAGGAATCTTGGCGTTCAGTCTCTTCAATCCATCCAGGTTGTAGACGATTGCGTGGCCAACATAACCTGTCGCTACCCAGTAGCCTGCGGCATCTTTGAGTGGAATCTTCTGTAGATCTGCAGGAATCGCCTGCGTCGCAGGACTTGTATATGCCTCTAGGAGACCTTTTTCCACCAAAGCCGTGTAAAGGTTGATTTCGCCGCCCCAGAAGATGTCAGCATTCGGTCTTCCAGCCCACTCAACTATTTTCCCGTAAGCCTGTGGAGAACCCTGCATATCAAACAGCACGGTGACTTTCGTGCCAAGAACAGAAGAAGCATGGCTCTCGAAAGCCAGTTTCTCCGCATCAAGGAAATCCTTCGTATGAGGACTGATTATCACCAGTTCAGCCTCGTACTGGGCCTGAGCAACCGGAGCAACACTCGAAAGGCTGAGGAGAACACAGAGGACACCAATTATCACGGGTATTGTCTTCTTCAACAACACTAGACCCCGAACCAGTAGTTCCGGTTCAATTTCCTTTTAACACTTTTCAAATACGTAGGCACGCTCACAGAGCCGTTCTTTTCTGCTTAAATAGTTCCAGCAGAAAGGTAGCCATAGAAGAAATATGCTCAGGCCTTCCGGAGATCTCAGTCGCAAGTTGGTCTCGAATCTAGGGCTCTTCTCCTGTCTTCTTCTGATTTATTCCGTGATGGGTCTGTTCGTAATCTACCCGATGGGCAAAGTCTTCTATGATAGCTTCCTTGTACAGGGATCCTTCTCACTTGCGAACTACCTAGAGTTCTTCACGACCTCTTTTTATCAAAGCTGTTTCGTCAACAGCCTGCTTCTCTCGCTCGTCTGCGTTGTCACATCATCGCTTGTCGGGGTCCCATTAGCATACGTTCTGACTAGGTATGAGATTCGAGGAAGGGATTTCTTTCGTACTCTTGCTACGATGCCGCTGATCCTGCCTCCGTTCGTTGGCGCAATGTCCTTCATATTCCTGCTTGGCCGCGCAGGAACTCTGAACCTAATCCTAATCGATTGGCTCGGAATCATAAAGGAGCCAATCAACTTCATCTACGGAGTGCACGGCATCATATTCGTAGAGACTTTTCATCTGTATCCTCTCATATTCCTGAACAGCGCCGCCGCCCTCAGCAAAATCGACCGGTCGCTCGAAGAGTCTTCTGAGCTCTTGGGCGCAACCCCCTTTCGAAGATTCATGACAGTGACTCTACGCCTAGTGACTCCTGGCTATGCCGCAGGAGCTTTCTTGGTTTTTGTTTGGGCGTTCTCCGACTTCGGTACCCCAGTCGTCCTCCGCCAATATGAGTACCTTGGTCCTCAAGCCTACTTGAGCATCGTCCAATTCGTAGACCAGCGCCTCCTTCGGATGGGCCTGGTTATGACAGTTGTCATGGCCGCTTTTGCCTTGGTGTCGCTTGTTATCGTTCGACGATACGTTGCGGTAAGGGAATATGCTTCCCTGACGTTGCCAACCCCGGTTGAGTCCATACAAGTGAAGGGTCTCAAAAGCCATTTGAGTATCCTATTTGTCAGCGTCGTGATGTTTCTTTCACTGCTTCCGCATTTTGGAGTGACCATTGCGTCCTTGGGAAAGGCTTGGATGATCACGCCTTTTCCAACAGAGTACACCCTCGAATACTTTAGGAAAGTTACAATAGATCTACCGATGTATATTCAGAACAGCTTCGTTTTCTGTACAATCGCAGTCATCGTCAACGCTGGGCTCGGACTTTTGATCGCGTATGTGCTTGCGCGATCGAGGTTTCCCGGTAAAGACCTGATCGACTCACTTGTCACCCTGATCTTGGCCGTGCCTGGAACAGTGATCGGGATCGCCTACCTGAGAGCGTTCCATGCGCCCCTCCCTCTAATCGGCATATCGCTCACTCAAGGCTGGTTAATCATGGTGGTAGTGCTGGCGATCAGAAGGCTTCCATACGTCGTAAGATCGGTTTACGCAGCACTCCTTCAAATCCACGTTTCTCTGGAAGAAGCCTCTCTCGTTCTCGGAGGCAACAAGATACGAACCTTCATCAAGATCACAACCCCTCTCATAGCTCGAGGCCTGTTAGTCGGCTCCATAATCTCCTTCACCACAGCCATGCAAGAACTCTCGTCAACAGCCTTCCTCTACAGGCCAGGATGGGAGACGATGCCTCTCGGCATCTTCATCTACTATCTTACGGGTGGAATGAATGAAGCGTCTGCCTTGGGAGTTCTGCTCATTCTGGTCGTGGCTATCAGTGTCGGCCTTGCCAATCGGTTGGTAGGAGCCAAGATGGGCGCAGCCTTCGGCGGATAACGTCTGAAACCTAACGGCTTAAATTCCCTTCAGTCAAGTCTATCATCTGTCTTTGCTCAGTCAAGGTACAGCAACATGGTCAGCGTCAGGCTTGTAGATGTCACAAAACGCTTCGGCAAACTAGAGGCAGTTAGCAGGGCAAGTCTCCATGTGTCAAAAGGGGAATTCTTCACGATGC
>Ga0129297_10000073_pt1 | contig 42996 bp, 34 predicted proteins | sample I18A1metaG_FD_94708 | JGI IMG/M metagenome (GOLD analysis project Ga0129297, IMG submission 94708) | Lake sediment bacterial and archeal communities from Gulf of Boni, Indonesia to study Microbial Dark Matter (Phase II) - ​I18A1 metaG | ecosystem: Environmental > Aquatic > Freshwater > Lake >... | reverse complement strand
CTCTGGCAGTCACCCTCACCGGGGAGGACCGTCAGGGTGGAGGGGTTCAGGTCGGCCGAGCCTCCCGCCAGCTCCGGAAGGACGGGGGCGATGGCCCCCAGCACCTTCCCCGAGGCGGCCCGGGTGGCCATCCCCTTCGGGTCGGCGGCGAAGGCGGGGAGGGCGTCCCGCCAGCCGGGGGGGAGGTCACCGGCCAGGCGCCGCTCCAGTTCGGCGGCCAGTCCGCCGTGGTCCCGGCGGTATCCTGCCAGGAGACTGTTCCAGGCGTCTTCGGCCGCGGCCCCCTTCGCCAGGGCACGGCGGCAGTGGGCGCTCGCCTCGGTCGGGATGTGAAAGGGGGGCTCCGCGGGCCAGCCGAGCCTCTCCTTGGTCAGCCTGATCTCATCTCCCCCCAGGGGGGAGCCGTGGGCCTCGCAGCTCCCCTCCTTGTGGGGGGAGCCGTAGCCGATGCGGGTCCTGACCATGACCAGGGAGGGGCGGGAGAGCTCCTCCCGGGCGGCTGCCACTGCCTGTCCGAGCTCCGCCAGGTCGTTGCCGTCGCTGACGGCCAGCACCTGCCAGCCGTAGGCCTCGAAGCGCCGCCCCACATCCTCGCTGAAGGAGAGGTCGGTGGCCCCGGCCAGGGAGATCCGGTTGGCGTCGTAGAGGCAGTTCAGCTTCCCCAGCCGCAGGTGGCCGGCGAGGGAGGCGGCTTCAGCCGCCACCCCCTCCATCAGGTCGCCGTCACCCGCCAGGCACCAGGTGAAGTGGTCCACGACCTCGTAACCCGGCCGGTTGTAGCGGGCCGCCAGGTGGGCCTCCGCCAGGGCCATGCCCACGGCGTTCCCCAGCCCCTGCCCCAGGGGGCCGGTGGTGGTCTCCACCCCCGGGGTGTGCCCCCGCTCCGGGTGCCCCGGGGTCCTGCTCCCCCACTGGCGGAAGCTTTTCAGGTCGTCCAGGGAGAGGTCGTAGCCGAAGAGGTGGAGCAGGGCGTAGAGGAGGGCGGAGCCGTGGCCGGCGGAGAGGACGAACCGGTCCCGGTTGAACCAGGCCGGGTTGGCCGGGTTGTGGGAAAGGAACCGGTCCCAGAGGACCCAGGCCATGGGGGCCGCCCCCAGGGGGAGGCCGGGATGGCCGCTGCTGGCCTGCTGGATGGCATCCACCGCCAGGAAGCGGAGGGTGTTGATGCAGAGGAGGTCGGTAGCTGAGTTGTTGGTTGTGGCAGACATGAATGGTTGCCCTCCATGGTGTAGGTTGACGAGGAGAGTTACTTTAAATCAGGTTGGGATTAGTCGGAGATTGACTTGCGGGGGCGGAAGTAACCTTTTATGCAGTCAAGGTTACGAACACAAATTTGAATATGATTTTTCTCGCGGAATCCGGCATTGGGGTAGAGCTCCTTACCTTCCCAGAATACTCCACGGACTGAATCGAATCGGGGTTTCTCCATTACATCGTAGAGGGTATGCGTTGCTTCAATAACGGCGCAGTCCAGACGGCGAATGAGGATGTCTTTCTCTTCGCCGAATGGTTTCGAATTTACCGGTAGAGGAGATTTCTCGTTCTCGGCATACTGCTTTAGGAAACCGTAAGTTGATTTAAGTAGCTGCAAAGACTCTGCTTCGAGAAGATTGAGGCAGTTACCAAGGTCGATCACTGCGCCGATTACGGCTTCTTGTTTGATTCGGGATTTAGTCAGGTGGGGATTTTGCTTCAGGTGCTTGGCGTACTGCAGGGCTCTCTGCGGGCTGTTCTCCCAGAAGTAGATGCCGTGGCCGAGCCAGTCGTAGTCATTTTCGCTATGTTTCAGGTTGTCCTTTCCGGCGAGGACACGTTCGGCCACTTCTTTGTCGCAGCCGTGAAAGCCGAGGACGAAGGAGGGGAGTGATCTATACATCCTGACGGTACGGCTTGGTCAGTTTGCCGTCGGGGGTGTAAATGCCTGCCCTGACGACAAGCTCCTTGATTTTTTCCGGCGAGAGCTGCTTGATGAGGGTCTTGATCTCGGCAGCAGTTTTTTTTGCTTCACGAGCGGTCATGATTCGTGCCTTTCTGAGTGGGTAAGGAAATGATACACGGTGTGGCGGAGTAGTTCAATGGCAAGTTTATTTTTCCTGCAGGGCCAGGTTGGCGATGAAGGGGATGTCGAAGTGCTTTTCTATGGGCATGGGGTTAGGGAATAAAATTTTCTACAACCGTTCATGTTCCTGAATAATCTTATCGGTTCCATACAAGCCAAGAATCAACATCTTGTCGAGAATATCGAGAATACGTGCCCTTAATTCCGGACGGTTTTCAGTAGCTGAATATTCCTTCAGTAACAGGTCGTCGAGATAATGCATCTCACGTCGCCTTCCTGATGGAGATGAACCATCGTCAGGTCTTTCTGCTAGATCAAGGACACGCTCCGCTGCCAATATCACCTCTTCGGTAGTTGGCTCGTGAGCATCTTTGAGCAGATGAAATAATGCAAAGTTATCCTCCTCAAAAGCCTTGGATCGAATGAAAACATTAATCAGGGAGCGAAACGATTCAATTTCTTCATTCCATAGTTCGCGAAAACATTCAGCAGCTTCGGCTCTGATTTCTTTTACCGGATCATTGAAGAACTCAATGAGTTGATGCTCCGCAATTGTCCGATAAGCGGCTTGTGATATATGATGAGCCGCTAAGTGCGCGGCAATCTGCCGATAACGATCTCCACTATGAAGCAGAATTCTAGCGCGTTCAGCAATTGGTTCGTTATAGAACGCTTCTCGTAAAAGGTGAAATGCTCCAAGGAGTCTATATTTCTCTTCTTCCGCAGCAAGGAGCAATTCGAGCAGTTCCATGCCGATATCAGGAGCTCCATGCAGAATGTAGCAAAGCAGAAGAATTCCTTTATAGGTCGCTAATGGATTTAGATCGAACCCTTGCTCTTGAACGACCAGTTGCTTCAGCAGGGTTGCCGCCAAGCGATTGTTCTGGCGTAGCACGGAATAAATTGGCTTGGTCATAAGACAGCGTATGCTTTCCAGAGGCTCACTCTCAATGCGTCTTTTGAGCACATCAACGCCTTCAGCCAGACGGCTATCACAATCCCACAGGATGGCACCAAGGGTTTCCACTGCAGTACCACGATCAAAAAAACCGCTACGAAACATGGTAAAGCCGCCTTTTGAAATCAGTTGTTCCACAGAAACAATAAGCTCTTGTGTCCGTCTCTGATCCGATTCCTCGTTGGTTGCGGCCTCGCCATTTTCAACATACCAGAGCAGCATCGAAAATATATCGACATGATCTGTCAGGGACGGACGTTTTTGCAGAATCCGGCAGACTCCCTCGCAGCATGGGTGTTCAGGTAACGCATGGGCATGACGTAGTGCCATTAACAATACTTCGTCAAGTGCTTGGCTCTCGGCCAAGCCGTTCAATATACCGTTGAAGTATTCATGGTGAGTACCAGGTGGAAATCGTAAAAATAGTTCCGCAAATCGTTCCGGTTTTTCCTTTGTGCATTCTTGAAGAAGTTGTGCGAGACCACTGGCGCCAGTGTGTCGATACCATTCTCCTTTCGACCTGCTTGTTTCCCGATCATCACAATACGCTTTGACCGCGCTCAGCCAGGAATCGTCGGACATGAATTTTGAGCGATCTGAACCAATTGGCGGTGGCACCCATGTGGCTTCCATGTTATTTGGTGTGGGAACGGTTTTGTTGTGGAACTTTCTATTCAGTTGTGAAAGTCTAAGCAGTGCTTGTGGCGAGAGATTTATAGTATCTATCGATCTAAGGATGCACCACTGGTCATATCCACTCCAGTTCAAGTCACGCATTGCAGATTTACGAGTCCAAAAGGGCTCTTCTTCAGGGCGGCCGTTAGCCAATTCAACAATAATTTTTTTTGCCAGTCGTAATTCAGGCCAGTGATTCAGGATTCGATCTTCAATGACATGCCTTTCTTGTTGAGTAAGATGAGGAAGGGCAGCATTGGCAGCATGGGCGAGCGAGAGCCAATCAGCACCATTAGGGCCGACATCAAAAATTCCTTCAGTAGAAACAATCGATGGTAATTTATACCCGATAACATCACCGGCTGATGCAATGGTTTCAAGGCACAGGGACTGCGTAGCAGGATGGGTTAGTAAGTCTATTTGCTCAAACCAATAAATTGCTTTTTCTGGCTCGCTCTTGGCTACTTCAGACAATGATTTCCGTATTAGATCAAGAAATCGGTTGGATCCGTAATTGTTTCCATAATAATGTACCCGCCAAGTGTAGTCTTCCCAGTACTGTCCGTTATAAGAAAGATTTATTCGTCGAATTGCTTCGATAAATGCAGGCATAACGGAATCAAGGAAAATGCCGGCTGATTTTTTCTGCAATTCTTCAAGCCAATGATAATCGAGGTCGTTTTGTTGATCTCTCTTGAACGGATGACCTTCGGGGAAATTATCATACCAGGCTTCAAACAATTCCTTGAGCAACTTGCCTGCTGCCGCCGTGTCGTGCTTAAGCCAAGCAGATATTGAGTGTCGATCATACACGGCATTTTCAAACAGTCCTGCTGGTTTGGAGTGAATCACATCCAAATTGAGTTGAAGCAATTCGGGCGACGACGGCAAGTCATGCAGCCAGGAAAACCAGCCGAGCAGAGCTTTGCTGTGTTCAGGGTCTTGCTTCCACCAGTTTCGCAGCACAAGAGCAACATCAGCCGAGAAACTCTTGGCGCAATTCCGCAGGATATTCAAGGCATCGCCGCGCCGCTCAGCACTGGAAGAATCCAGCCATTCGGCAATAAGTCCTCGACGGATCAATACCGGTAACATGCCTGCTTGCGGATAGATGGCCAAGCGCACCAATGGTGGCATTTGTTCCAACGGCCTATCAAGAGCCAGAATAACGTCCAACTCTGCTTCAGTAGTATCAATGAGCCCGCCAAGCCAGCGCATGACAGCATCCTTCAAGTGATAGCGGACATCAGGACTGTTCAGCAACTCTTGCAGTTGCTTGACATAAGGCGCTGGTGCTGTTTGCCTGTACATCGCCAATATCTGACGAACCTGTGTCCTTCGAAAAAGGTGCTGTTCATCCTGTCGGAGGAAATCGAGCAGGTTTCTTCGGTCAGTAACGAATCCCCTTGCAAAGGCATAATCGAACAGGCTTTCGTGAAAAAAGTTAATGCGTCCATCTACTTTGCTTATCAGGTGTTCCGTTGCCAGCAGATCAAGGCCGTTAGGGAACTGATCCAGGACTGTTTCCGAGGCATCGAGCAATTGGTCGCTACTCATAACCTTTGCCAAATGAGAAAGCACTGGCATGACCGCAAAAGCTGGATAACCACGATCACGAATAGCACGCTGCTTCTTCTCCACAAGCCTGTCAAACAATTCCGTTGTTGACTGGAACTGCAAGGCTTGCTCGCCATTTTCGAAAATTTCGAGAAACAAGGCGAGGTTTAGAGGCAGTGATAGCAGTTCCCGTTGCTTGGCAGTAAAGCCGCCGCACGGAATACCTTTTGCCGAGAATAAGGGTTCGACTTCGGCAGACCAATCAAGAGATTTAATTTCAATTCTCTGTACTTGGTGAGCCTTTTCCAACTGCAACAATGCACTGTCATTGGTCAGATCATAGGTACGACAGGCGGCAATGATACGGATATTTTTTGAAAACCGTGCATAGTTGAGGAATTCGAAAATTACCTCGCGGATGGCACCGGTCCGACCGGAGACTTCGCTGATAGCGTCAATTTGATCGATGAAAAGGATTGCTTTCCCATCCGTTGCCAGGGATTGCAAGGTGTTGACAGGGTTTTCAGCTAGCCCATAGAGTGCTTGCCCCAGGGCAGGGGAGGAGTTGATCGCCAAGCGATTATCAATTCGGAAGGCGAGGAATATTGTTCCGTCCGCTTTCAATTCAGACAGTACTTCCCGGATCACCCCTGATTTTCCGGTTCCCGCATTTCCGGTCAGCAAAATTATTGATGGGCCATCTTTGGCAGAGAGCGCGGATAACGCTTCCTTAGCTTCGTTTCGTGATATTGTTGTACCGCCAATGCCAAATGGGGCATAGCTTTCGAGATAACGCTGATTGGCTTGATCTACGTTTTCCCGCAAAGTCGGGTCAAGCGGAGCCCGAGGAGCAAGAAGACCTCCGTCTATTATCTCGCGACGAGTTATTTCTGTAGTCAGTTCACGGTTGAAATTATTTTCAAGGTAGTCTCTAAGCAGAGGAAATATGCGGGTATAGGGATCGCGGAACAGTTGGCCGCCAAGTATCCTGATATTGATATCGAGATCAGGTTCAGGCTCGCATAGAATCTGGACACGTTTTAAGTACTGCCAGGCCCTTTCTTCATTGGTTCCCCAGTGCCGGCAGAGTTCTGGGAAATGTGAGCCGCGTTCTTCTGCTGACAAAGCATTTAGAAAATCGTTGGCGTTCGTTTCAATCAAAGCCGCTCGTTGCGCAAGATGATGCAGTTCCGTAGCTGGCACAGTGGAGAGAAAGAAAAACGTACTATCTGGGGGGACCGACAATTTCGACAGTGAGGCCGCTAAAACTCCTTCTTTAGCCAAACGTCCAATCGTCCAGTTGCCTTGCGTATTTTGCCGTTTAGCTTGATACCATTCTTTTCGACCATTACGTGTTATCCAGAATTCAACGCCATGGTTGATGGGATCGACAAACTCAAACTGCATGGAGTCTGCATGCCCCAGCAAAACCTCGAATAGCTTTTTTACGGCCCATTTTGCTTCAAAGCGATCCCCGAGTTTTCCGGCAATACCACCGGGAAACGGGTAGGCGAGTGAAGCGCGATCTGTTGAAGGTGGCATTGTATCCATATGAGTCTCTATTACTAAAATAGAAAACACCCTGACAGGTTTCTGTCAGGGTGTTTTCTATCACATCTCCCCGATAAACAACAGCTCAACATCAGCCGATGCAGCAGACCTTCTGCTCCCGGGCCGCCTTGGTCTCGTCCAGACGGGAGATCGGCATGGTGACCGGTGCCTCCTTCAGAACTTCCGGGTTGGTTTCGGCCAGCTTCGCCGCCTCGATCATGACCTCGATGAAACTGTCCATGGTTGCCTTGGACTCGGTCTCCGTCGGCTCGATCATGATCGCCTCCTTGACGATGAGGGGGAAGTAGACCGTCGGCGGGTGGTACCCCTGGTCGATGAGGTACTTGGCGATGTCGATGGCATGGACGTCGTGCTGCAGCTGCCGGCTGGCGGAGAAGACGCACTCGTGCATGCAGGTCTGGTCGTAGGGGAGGTCGTAGTACGCCTTCAGGCGGCTCATGATGTAGTTGGCGTTCAGGACCGCCTGCTCGGAGACCCGGATCAGCCCCTCCTTCCCCTGCTGGAGGATGTAGGCGTAGGCCTTGGCCATGACCCCGAAGTTGCCGAAGAAGTTGGCGGTGCGGCCGATGCTCCGGGGGTTGTCCCGGTCGATGGCGAAGCTGCCGTCGTCCTTTTTCACGATGCGGGGGCTCGGGAGGAAGGGGACCAGTGCCTTCTTCACACCCACGGGCCCGCTCCCCGGTCCGCCCGAGCCGTGGGGGGTGCCGAAGGTTTTGTGCAGGTTCACGTGGATGACGTCGAATCCCACGTCGCCGGGGCGGACCTTCCCCATGATCGCGTTCAGGTTGGCGCCGTCGTAGTAGACCAGGGCATCCACGCCGTGGGCCAGGTCGCAGATCTCCTTCACGTGGGGGTTGAAGAGCCCCAGGGTGTTGGGGCAGGTCATCATGACCGCCGCGGTCTCGGAGCTCAGGGCGGCCTTGAAGGCCTCCATGTCCATGTCGCCGTAGGGGGCGGTGGGGATGGTGATGATTTCGTACCCCACCATGGCTGCGGAGGCCGGGTTGGTGCCGTGGGAGGAGTCGGGGACGATGACGTACTTCTTCTTGTTCCCCTTGGCCCGGTGGTAGGCCGCCACCAGGAGCATGCCGGTCATCTCGCCGTGGGCGCCGGCCAGGGGCTGGGTGGTCACCTCGTCCATGCCGGTGATCTCGGCAAGGGCCGTCCCCAGGCCGTGAAGCATCCCCAGGCACCCCTGGGCGAGGGCCTCGCCGCCGGGGAGGAGCGGGATCATGGGGTGGTACGGTGCCATCAGGCCGGCGGCCGCCTCCAGCCCCTTGGAGTTGTACTTCATGGTGCAGGAGCCCAGGGGGTAGAAGTTGGTGTCGACGGAGAAGTTGCGCCGGGAGAGGCGGGTGAAGTGGCGCACCACGTCCAGCTCGGACATCTCGGGAAGGGTGGCTGCCTCTGCCCGGCAGAGAGCCGCCGGGAGGGGCGTGGCTTCGGGGACGTCGCAGGCCGGCAGCTGGACGCCGCGGCGGCCGGGTACGGATTGCTCGTAGATCAGTTTCACAGGGCCACCTCCAGTTCCCGGGCGAGGAGTTCGATCTCGTCCCTGCTCCGCTTCTCCGTCACCGTCACGACCAGGCAGTTCTCCATGCCGGGGTAGTACTCGCCCAGGGGGACGCCGGCGGCGACTCCCCTGGCAAGGAGTTTTTCGACCACCGGTCCGGCCGTCCGGGGGAGGCTGATGACGAATTCGTTGAACGTCGGCCCGCTGCCGACGACCGAGACCCCCGGGATCCTGGCCAGCACCCCCTTGGCGTACTCGGCCTTGTTCCGGTTCAGTCGGGCCATCTCCGCCAGCCCCTCCTTCCCCAGGAGGGAGAGGAAGATCAGCCCCCGCAGGGCGCAGAGGCTCTGGTTGCTGCAAATGTTGGAGGTCGCCTTGTGGCGCTTGATGTGCTGCTCCCGTGCCTGGAGGGTGAGGACGTAGCCGCGCCGCCCCTGGCGGTCGACGGTTTCGCCGATGATCCGCCCCGGCAGGTTGCGGATGTATTTCTTGACCGTGGCGATGTAGCCGAAGGCAGGGCCGCCGAAGGAGAGGGGGTTGCCCAGGCTCTGGCCGTCACCGACGGCGATGTCGGCACCCATGGCGGCCGGCGTTGCCAGCATCCCCAGGGCGACCGGATAGGTGGAGGCGACCACCAGTGCCCCCCGTGCGTGGGCCGCCGCCGAGAGCTCCGTCAGGTCCTCGACCGTGCCGAAGAAGTTGGGGGTCTGGAGAATGAGGGCGGCGGAGCGGTCATCCAGCGCCGCCAGCAGGGCTGCCCGGTCGGAGGTGGCATCCTTCGGGGCGACCGTGACGATCTCCACGTCGATGTCTTCCAGGTAGGTGGCCAGCACCTGGCGGTGGAAGGGGTTGACGCAGCCGTCCACGATCAGCCTGCTGCGCCCCGTGACCCTGAGGGACATGATGGCCGCTTCGGCCAGGGCGGTGCCGCCGTCGTAGAGGGATGCGTTGGAGACCTCCATCCCCGTGAGACGGCAGATGGCGGTTTGGTACTCGAACAGTGCCTGCAGGGTCCCCTGGGAGCACTCGGGCTGGTAGGGGGTGTAGGCGGTGTAGAACTCGGCCCGGTTCGCCAGGTGATCGACGGCCGTCGGGATGAGGTGGTCGTAGGCCCCTCCGCCGACGAAGCAGGTCAGCCCCTGGGCGTTCGCGCCGGCCAGGGCGGTCATCTTGGCCAGCATCTCGAATTCGGACATGCCCGGCGGGAGGTCGAAGGATCTGGCCCGCAGGTGAGGAGGGATCGGGGCGAAGAGGTCGTCGATGCTCTTCACGCCGATGGCGGCCAGCATCTCCTCCTGTTCGGCCGGCGTGTTGGGACAATAACTCATGGCAATGGTCCTTTGCGGTAAAGGATCAAGGATCGGGGATCGAGGAGCGAGGAGAAACCGAAAAAACGGTTGTTCGAACCTCGTTCCTCGTTCCTCGCTCCTTGTCTTTAGAGACTTTTGAGATATTCGTCGTACTCTGCCTTGCTCATCAGGTTCTTGACCTCGGTCGGGTCGGCGATCTCGATGGTGCAGATCCAGCCAGCCTCTTCGGCGGACTCGTTGACCACTTCCGGAGCGTTTTCCAGGGTTTCGTTGATGGAGGTCACCTTGCCGGAGAGGGGGGAGTAGATGTCGCTGGCCGCCTTGACCGACTCGATGGCCGCGACCGTCTCGAACTGCTTGACGGTCTTGCCCACTGCGGGGAGTTCCACGAAGGTGATGTCACCGAGCTCGTGGGCGGCATGGTCGCTGATGCCGACGGTCGCGGTGGTGCCGCTGATCTTGACCCACTCGTGTTCCTTGCTGAAATACAGATCCATGATTTGATACCTCCGGAAATTTGAAAAAATCCTGCCCCGCCCGGGACGCGGGCGGGGCACGGAACTGTGATGCATCGAGCTGTGGGGGGATCTCCCTTCCCGTCTCCTTAGCTGCGCAGCGAGCCGCCGCTGTAGAACGGCAGGGTGCAGACCGAGCACTCCATGGCGACCTTGTCGTGGCACACGGTCAGCGGGGTTCCCACCTGTGCGAGCTCCGGAGTGACGAAGCCGAGGCCGATACCGCACCCCAGCATGGGGGAGAAGGCGCCGCTGGTGACGATGCCGGCATCTGCGCCGCAGCTCCTGATGGTGTAGTCGTGGCGGGGGGAGCGGCGGGAGTTCACCTTGAAGGCGACCTTGACCCGGGAGGGGCCGGCCTCCTTCTGGCGCAGGAGGGCGTCCTTGCCGACGAAGTTCTTGCCGAAGTTGACGAAGCTTTCCAGCCCCGCCTCCAGGGGGGTGATCTCTTCGGAGAGGTCGTTGCCGTACAGGCTGTAGCCCACTTCCAGGCGGAGCAGGTCGCGGGCCCCGAGGCCGGCGGGCTTGACCCGGCTGTCGGAGAGGAGCAGCTGCCAGAGCTCGCTGACCTTGTCGGCGGGGAGGAAGATCTCGTACCCCAGTTCGCCGGTGTAGCCGGTGCGGCTGACGGTGGCCGGGACGCCGAGGATCGTGGTGGTGATGAACTTGAAGTAGGGGAGTTCGCCGATTGCCGGACCGAAAAACCTGGTCATGACCTCCCGGGAGAGGGGCCCCTGCAGGTCGAGCTTGCCGGTGTCGGCGGTGATGTCGGTGAGGATGCCCCCCTTCAGCCGTTCCCTGATGACGGCAAAGTCCTTGGGGGCGGTGGCGGCGTTGACCACGATCATGACCGTGTCGTCCGCCAGGCGGAAGATGATCAGGTCATCGACGATCCCCCCGGCGTCGTTGAGGAGAAAGCCGTAGCGGGAACGGCCAACCGGGATGGTGACCACGGAAAAGGTGAAGATATCCTCCAGCCCGTCGGCAACCAGGTCCCCCTGGAAGATGAACTCGCCCATGTGGCAGATGTCGAACAGGGCAGCCCCTTCGCGGCAGGCGCGGTGTTCGGCGATGATCCCCTCGTACTGGATCGGCATGTCCCAGCCGCCGAAGGGTGCCATGAGTGCGTTCATGCTGCGGTGGACGTCCGAGAGGGGGGTGCGCTGTAGCTGTTCCATGGGGAGTTCTCCGAGATGGGATGGTGTGACACTGTAAAATATTTGCCGGCTCTTGTAAATCGATTTGTCGATGGACAGGAGCCGGCGGGCAGGGACGTCATAACGTAATGAAATAAGGGTGTTAGGTGCAGTTTTGCTGCTTCTGGCCCGTGAGCCGTTTCAGCCCCGAGCCTGCCAGCTCGACCAGGCCGTTGATGGTCCGCTTGTAGAACCGTTCCACCGGTATCCGGTTGACCAGGATGTCGCTCCCCTGCAGTTCGAGGCTCAGCCGGTCGCCGTCGGCGAGGAGGCTGATCTGGGCATAGTGTGTGCCGCTGACGCCGAAGAGGAAGGTGTAGCCGTTCCCCTGGTAGCGGCAGGAGACCAGCAGGATGGAGTTGAGGGGGAGCCCGCTCCTATGGTCGAACCGTGTCGTGGCGGCGACGAAATCCCCCTCGATCGGCCCCGTGGCGAGGAGGGCGGGGAGCGTCACTTCCGGCGGCTTGAGGTGCCCGAGGCGCGGCAGTCCCCACGGCTTGAAGCGTCGGGGGAGGCGGCGGGCGGAGCTGTCGCTTCGCTCCAGCAGGGTGACCACGTTGTTGTTGATCGGGCCGCCGATGGAGTGGGAGAGGCCGGCGTCGAAGCGGCGCTGCAGGAGAAGCTGGTGGTTCTCCACGATCTGGATCATGCCGGTTGCGCCCAGGGGGTGGCCCCGCCCCTTGAGGCCGCCGGTGATGTTGGTGGGGAAGGCCCCCTTCTCGCCGGTGAGGGTGTCGTCCAGGAGGCTCGTGAGGAGCCGGGAGCGGGGGAAGATCCCCAGGTCGACCATGTTGACCGGGCCGAAGCCGTTGAACGGGTCGTGCATGTTCACATGCAGTCTGCCCGCGAAGCTGCGGATATCCTTCACCCCCGCCATGCCGTAGGCGACCGCCGCCGCCCTGACCGTGGCGGGGAAGGAGTGGAAGTAGTGGCGGTCGGCGATGGTGGGGATGTCCGTGGCGCTCCCCACCCCTGCCACCAGCACGTCGTCGGGGCGTGAGGTGAGGACGACCGCCGCCACCCCGTCGGACATGGGACAGAAATCGTGGAGCCGGAGGGGCCACCAGTACATGTAGTTGCGGCCGTCCGCTATCTGGCGGTAGTACTCCTCCACCGGGATCTCGGAACGGAGGTGGGCGTCGGGGTTGCGGGAGGAAAAGCGGTGGGCCCGCTGGGTGAGGAGGGCGGAGAAGGCGGTCCACTCCTCCAGGGAGAGCCCCAGGCGCCCCATGAGCGAGCCGGCCACCAGTGCTCCGCAGGCGGGCATGGAGAGGCCGTACTCAGCTTCGTCCCGGTCGATGACCCCGGCGACGATCCGGGTGGCGTTGACCGTGTTGGCGTCGCTCATCTTCTGGATGCCGATGGCGAGCACGTGGTCGCAGCGGCCCGAGGCGATCTGCAGGTAGGCATTCTCGAAGGCCGATGCGCCGGAGGAGGAGGCGGTGTCGATCAGGACCGAGGTGGCTCCGGAGATCCCCAGCACCCCCGCGACCTTGGCGGCGGTGTTGTCCACCCCGGAGAAGGCGACCGGGTTCTGGCAGCCGACCACGACCGCCTCCACGTCCCGGGGCCTGATCGTCGTCTCCCGGAACACGGCGGCGGCCCGGGCCGCCATCTGCAGGAAGGTCAGCTCGTCCCGGTCGTTGCCGTTGTAACGGCCCACCGGCGCCATCCATGAGGCGGCGACGTACACCTTGCGTGGCTGGAATTCGCGGTCCATGTAGAGTCTCCTTTCGCTTGATTGTAGCCGAAAAATCGTGGCGGGCAAGACCGGAGGGGGAGGCGGCCGGGAGTGGCGGGCAAAAGTGCTTGTAACTGCCGCGAGCCTCTGCTATCAAGACGGATGATTCTGCATCGGGAGGAGATATAGGATGGCGATCAGTATGAAAAACGTGGTGGTCTTTGTGCGCGACCTCGCGACTGCCAAGAAGTTCTACGCGGAACAGCTGGGGCTCCCCCTTGCCCAGGAGAGCCAGATGATGATGGAGTTCTTCCCCGGCGAGGGGGCCAGCATGGGGGTTGCCATGGCCATGCACGAGGCCGCCCTGCCGCTGGTGGGACGGCATACCGGCATAACCCTGCGGGTCGATGACATTGTTGCTCTCTGTCGCAAACTGGCGGACGAGGGGGTCAGGTTTGCCGAGCCCCTGGAGGCCTCGCCCTGGGGGAAGATGGCGGTGGTGTGTGATCCGGACGGCAACCAGATCGCTCTGGTGGATCGGTAGGAGTGCCGCTTTTTCCCGATCTCGGCGTCAGTCTGCGGAATGAGCTTGTTCGGCTAGCAGTCCCTCTCTCTATCTCTTCCCCAGGGAGGGAGAGTACTCATTGCCCTCTCCCTCAGGGAGAGGGATAGGGTGAGGGTGGCTACGCCTGTGCTGCATTTCCTCGAGCGCCTTGACCTTGCGAAAAAATCACGTTTCTGGGAACTCTGCCAAAAACAAGGATCGATAAGATGAAAATCATCAACAGGCAGCTGCTTGACGAGCTGACGTCCGCTGCCCAGGGGAGCCCGCGGCTGCGGAGGAACTGGAACATCCATCCGGACGACACCTTCCCGGCCCACAGGCTCCTCAATGCCATGGAGCCTGCGTCCTACATCCGGCCCCACCGCCACCTGGATCACCGCAAGGACGAGACCTTCATGATCGTGCGGGGCCGGCTCGGGGTGATCGTCTTTGCCGACGACGGGACGGTCAGGGAGGCGGTCCTCCTGGATGCCGCTGGGGATATCCTCGGCGTGGACATCCCCAGCGGCTCCTTCCACTCCGCGGTCAGCCTTGCCGAGGGGACGGTTTTCTTCGAGGCGAAGGCCGGCCCCTACCTCCCCCTCGCCGAGGGGGAGAAGGCGTCCTGGGCGCCGGAGGATGCAACCTCCGAGACCGCCGCCTATCTCGATGCGCTGAAAGGACTCTTCTGAGTGGTGCTGCTCCGCTTCCTCCTGCTCCTCTTCCTGCTGCCGGCCGTTGCCCTGCCGGCCCGTGCTGCCTCGCCGGTGAAGGCCAGGCCCCTCAGCGGCATGGGCCTGCTCCTGGTCAGGGACGACGGGAAGAGGCTGGTGATCTACCGGGAACCGAAGCTGGGGCGCCTTGCCGAACTCCCGGGGAGGGAGCTGCCGGGTCTCCTCCCGTCGCTGGGTGCGGTTTCGGGCTGTTTCCCCGCGGTGGTCCTCTCCACCCGTCCCGGCTGGCTGCGCATCGTCTACGATGCCGCGGAGAGGGACGGCTGGGTGGAGCGCCGCCGCTCCGGGGAGTTCCTCCCCTGGGGGGAGTTCCTTCCGGGGCGGTCCATCGGCATGCTGCCCGGCCTGCGCAAGGAGTCGTACCAGCTGCGCCGCGAGGCGGTCTCGGGGGCGGAGAGCCTGCGGAGCGTCGGCCAGGACGAGTCCTTCCGGGTTGCTGCCGTGAGGGGCGACTGGGTGCGGGTCAACGCCGGGGCCGGCGGGGAGGGGTGGCTGCGCTGGCGCGACGACAACTCCAGGCTGCTGATATCCGTACGGACGGCCGAATGACTCTTCCCCGCGCGGGAGTCCACGTTGAACTATTTTTCGGTTGACTTGCGGCAGTACGCGTGTTATTCGAGAAAAATCATGATCACGACCGTTACTGCATCGGCAGCACGAGCTATCACCGCCGCGGCGTTCCACGCCGCAGGGTTGCCCGCTGCTTGCTGAACGCCGTCAGTCCATTCAGAAAGTAAAGCCGTGGGCACGCAGCCCGCGGCTTTTTTCATTTTTTCGGAGGCAGACATGAGAACAGCTCTGGTAAGTCCCGGTGTGGGAGAGATGACCTACGAGATCCGCAACATCGTCAACGTTGCGGAAAAACTGCAGAAGTGCGGCGTGAAGATCAACTGGGAAAACATCGGTGACCCCATCGTCAAGGGGGAGGTCATCCCCGCCTGGATGAAGGAGATTGTGGCGCGGGAAACCATGGAGAACGATACCTGGGGGTACTGCCATACCCGGGGGGTCCTGGAGACCCGCGAGTTCATCTGCTCCCTCACCAACAGCCGGGGCGGGGCGCAGATCACGCCCGACGACATCATCTTCTTCAACGGCCTGGGGGACGCCATCGCCAAGATCTACGGCAGCCTCCGGCCCGAGACCAGGGTGCTGATGCCCTCCCCCACCTACACCACCCATACCCTGGGGGAGTCGGGGAATGCCCACGCGGCCCCCATCTGCTACCAACTGCGCCCCGAGAACAACTGGTACCCCGACCTGGAGGACCTGCGGAACCACGTGAAGTACAACCCTCAGATCGTCGCGGTCATGCTGATCAACCCCGACAACCCGACGGGCATGGTCTATCCGAAGGAGACCCTGGAGAAGATCGTTGCCATCGCCCGGGAGTTCGATCTCTTCATCATCGCCGACGAGGTCTACAACAACATCGTCTACAACGGCGAGAAGACCGTGCCGATCTCCGACGTCATCGGCGAGGTGCCGGCCATCGCCCTGAAGGGGATTTCCAAGGAGTTCCCCTGGCCCGGTTCCCGCTGCGGCTGGATAGAGGTGTACAACTACGGGACGGACGCCGATTTCCAGAAGTACGTCAACGCCATCCTCACGGTGAAGATGAACGAGGTCTGCTCCACGACCCTCCCCCAGAAGTGCATCCCGGCGATCATGCAGCACCCCGAGTACCCGGTCTACCTGGAAGAGCGGATCCGCCGCTACGAGCGGATGAGCAACATCACCTACGACTATCTCAAGGGGGTCCCCGGTCTGAACGTCAACCGGACCAATGGCGCCTTCTACATGTCGGTCGCTTTCGAGGAGGGGCTTCTGAACAACGGGCAGAGCCTCCCCATTGCCAATGCCGAGGTACGGGAGCTGGTCGAAAACCTGGTGAACGCACCCAATGTCTCGCCGGACAAGCGGTTCGTCTACTACATCCTGGCAACGACCGGCATCTGCATCGTCCCCCTGTCGTCATTCAACACGTCGCTCCAGGGGTTCCGCGTCACCCTGCTGGAGAAGGAGGAGCGGGAGTGCGAGAGGATCTACGGCACCCTGGCGGAGAAGATCCGGGAGTATCTTAACTCCTAGGTGCGTCTGAACGGGGGGGGGGAGATGGCTGAAAAGAGGGGCCTCGACCGGCACCGCAAAAGGTTTTCGCTCCGCTTCGGGGTCGGCGATCCGGTCAGGCTGGCATTCACCGAGGACATTTCGTCGACGGGGCTGTTCATCAAGACGGCGAACCCCAGCCCGATCGGGAGTGTTGTCACCGTGGAACTGGATTTCGACAGGGGAGCGAAGGTCCTGCTGGAAGCCCAGGTCATGTGGGCCAAAAAGGTGCCTCCCCAGATGCTCCGCGTGGTGAAAAAGAGCGGCATGGGGGTCAGGATCAAGCGGTTTATCAGCGGGGAGTCCGATTATTGCCTGTTCTGCGAGGAAATGTCCTTGCCGCCGGCAGAGCTGCTATGAGTCGGCCATGATCGTGACGGCGATCCGGCGCTGGCGGGGCCCGTCGAATTCGCACAGGTAGATCGTCTGCCACGTTCCCAGCAGCGCTTTTCCCCCCTCGACCGGGATCGTCACCGACGTCCCCACCAGGGTTGACTTGATGTGGGCATCGGAGTTCCCCTCGGCGTGGGTGTAGGAGTGGTCGGCCGGAACCTTCCGGTCGAGAAAGGCGATCATGTCCCGCTGCACGGCGGGGTCGGCCCCTTCGTTGATCGTTATCCCCGCGGTCGTGTGCAGGACGAACACCGTGCAGAGGCCGCTCGTTACCCCCGCGTTGCCGATCATCGTCTGGACGTCGGCGGTGATGTCGATGAACTCCGTCCGTGCCCGGCTCTTCACCTCGAGCTGTCTGAGCATCTCCCCCCCCGTACTACCGTTTTTCCTCGCCGGCAAAATCACAGCCGCCGGCGTCTCCCAGCGCACAGGCCCGGCGGAAGTCGGCTGTCGCCTCGTTCTCCCGGCCGAGCTCGCCGAGGAGCATCCCCCTGCTCATGTACCCCTGGGGGCTGGCCGGTTCCAGTTCTATGTAACGGGTGAAATCGAGGAGTGCATCGTTCTTGCGGCCCAGCTTCAGGAGGAGGAATGCCCTAGTCAGGTAGGAACCCGGCCTGTCCGGGGCGAGGTCTATCCCCCTGGTGTACAGGTCGAGCGCTTCCATGGGGTGCCCCTCGGATTGGGCCTTGGCTCCCAGTTCCATGAAGCGGGCCGCCCCCGGGGGATTCCTGAAGCCGGTCAGGCACCAGAGTGCGGCCAGTATCAACCCTGCTGTCAGTCTGATCACGCGATCCTGTCCCGGGAGAGATAGCCTACCTGAGTTTCATCCGCGTGAGCAGGAGGCCGAGATACTTGTTCAGGGGGTTGCCCCTGTCGAGGAACTGAATCGGCGGCGGTCTCCTGACTCCGAGCCAGCCGAGACAGTCGACGATCCCCTTGTGATTCCCCTGCCGCAACCCCATGCGCAGGACCCAGATAGCATCCTTCTTCCGCCCGGCAAGGAGAAGAATCCGCCCCTGACGATAGTAATGCTCGGCATTTTTCGGTTCTTTCTTGATGGCCTCGTGACAGATGTTTGCCGCCGTCTTGTAGTTGCCCTGCACCTCGGCCAGGCAGAGGGCGTAGGCCGAGAGTGCCGTCGGGGTCCTGGCAAACAGGGGGATTTTCTCCAGCTCCGCCAGGGCTGAGGCATAATGGGTCTTTTCCAGCTCTTCCAGTGCCCGGGAGAGCAGCTGGGTCACCTCGTTGTCCCGCTCGGTTATCGTGGGTTCACTGCTCATTGCTCCCCCCCCCTGTGTGAGATGTGAAGCTGCTGGATCTCCTTGCGCAGCCTCTCGATCTGGACGGTCAGGTTTTCCACACCCTTCTCCATGATCCGTGCCGACTCCATGTTGCTCTGGGTCGACTCCCGGACGTTGTCGATGGACTGGACAATCTGCATGCTCCAGTCGGACTGCTCGCCGCAGGCCTTCTTGATGTTTGTCAGGTCCTTGGCCATCCGCTCCGTGGAGGTGGCGATGTCCGCGCCGATCTGCTGCTGGCTCGTTGCCGAGCTGTTGACCTGGGAGGTGAAACTCTTCATCCTCTCGACGGCTTTCATGATCCCGTTGTTGGTTCGGGAGGCTTCCTGGCAGGAACGGGCGATATGCTCGACCATGTCGGCCACGTGCTTCATGGCACTGTTGATGATCTGGCTGCCATAGGCCTGCTCCACGGTCGACCTGGCAATCTCGTTCGCCCGGGTGGCGGCCATCTGCACGCCGGCGACGATCTTGCCCAGGGCTTCCCCGGAACGCTTCGACAGCACTTCCCCTTCCGAGACCTTCTCCTCGGTCTGGCGGATGGCGGTCACCGCCTTCGCCGTCTCCTCCTGCACCCCTTCGATGAGAGACGCGATCTCCATGGTGGACTGGCGGGTCCGGTTGGCAAGCCCCTTGATCTCACCCGCGACAATGGCGAACCCCTTGCCGTGCTCACCTGCCTGGGCGGCGATAATGGCCGAGTTCAGCGCCAGCAGGTTCGTCTGCTCGGCGATCTCATCGATGACCGAGAGGATGCTGCCGATGGCCGACACCCTCTCGGAGAGAGTGCTGATCGACGAGTAGGTGCTGCTGGAGGAGTGCCTGATGGCGTCGATCCCCTTGATGGTCGCTTCCACCGCTGATTTCCCCAGTTCGGCATCGAGGAGGACTTCGTCGGAGATGGAGGCGGTTTCCCGGGCATTCTGCTCGACCTGCTTGTTGGAGGCGTCCATCTGGGCGATCGACGAGGAGGTGCTGGCGGAGGCATCCATGAGGCTTCTCACGTTCATGCCGATCTCTTCCACCACCGCCGCCATCTCGGTGATGGAGGATGAAACCTCTTCGATGGATTCGCTCTGGATCGTCACATCCTGGCGTATGGCGTTGATGCTCTCCGAAATCTCCCTGATCGAGGCGTTGGCGATCTCGGCCGAACCGGAGAGGTTGATGACCCCGTCGCTCACCTTGTCGACGGAGTTGATGATGCCGTTGACCGCCGCGGACGTCTGTTCCACCCCTTTTGACTGGACCTGGGCCGCCTGGATGACACGGCCTGCCGCATCCCCGTTGTAGGTGGAGATCTGGGTCAGTTCCGAGGCGATCGTATAGATGCTGATGATGAGGCTTTCGAACTTGTCCAGCATTAGGTTGAGGTTGTTCCCCAGCTCGTCGACCTCGTCATTGGAGGATGTTTTCACCCGGGCGGTCAGGTCGCCTGCGGATATCAGCTGGAGGGTGGCGGAGAGGCTGTTGATGCGTTTCGCCAGGCTTCTACGGGCGAGGAGCCATATGGACGTGGCGAGCAGGGCGGAGATGAGGATGAACATGGCCAGCGTCACCTTGATGGTGGCCTGGAGAGTCGCGGCATCGCTGCTGTGGAGGTTCATTGCCGCCGTGACGGCGCCGGCAAGAGACATGATAACGGCGGCTATCTGGAAATAGCGCATGATGCTGGCGCCTAGGTTGAGGTTCCGTTGCATGGACTCTCCTTCAGGGATAATGGTTCCGGGCATGTCCGTCCCGGGCGTCTGCCCCGGCAGGGTGAAATGTCAACCGCTGCATTTTAGATGCGATTCTCTCTTTCGGCAAGGTCTTTTCCCTTGACATGGAACGCACGGCCGTTATTTTACTAGTCAGCCTCCCCGCTGCGGCAGGCAGTCGCCAGGTGAGGCGGGGTGCGGGTACTTGTCGGGGAGGATGGGGGGAACATGGGGTCTTGGAGGACGAAAGCAGGCCTTGTCGTGCTGGCAGCCCTTGTGGTCACGGCGCTTGTGAGCTGCTCCTGCTCACGGAGAGGGGACCTGGAAGGGGACGGCCGGCTCCGTATCGTTGCCACCATCTTCCCGCTCTACGATTTTGCCCGCGCCATCGGCGGCGAGAGCGTGTCGGTCCAGCTGCTGCTCCCCCCGGGGGTGGAGGCGCACAGCTTCGAACCCAAGCCGGAGGACATCGTCCGGGTGAGCAAGGCCGATCTCTTCGTGTATACCAACGCCGAGATGGAGCCCTGGGGTGAGAGCCTGTTCAGGGGTGTGGAAGGGGGCAAGGCTCCCCAGAGGGTCGAGGCCGGTGCGGGTGCCAGGTACCTGGACGCGAGAGGTGGCGATGAACCGGATGCCCACGGTCACTCCGCTTCCCACGGGAGGGATCCCCATATCTGGCTGGATATCGCCAATGCCGGGATCATGGTGGACAACATCGCCGCTGCCATGGCCGCCAGGGCCCCTGCCAAAAGGGAGCTGTTCATGGCCAATGCCGCGGCTTACAAGAAGAGGCTGGAGGAGCTTGACAGCCGGTTCAGGAACGGGCTCGCCGTCTGCAGGACCCGGGAGTTCATCCATGGCGGGCACTTTGCCTTTGCCTACCTTGCCCGGCGGTACAACCTCACCTATCTCTCCGCCTACGGCATTACGGCGGACAGTGAGCCGTCTCCCCGGCGGATGATGGAGCTGGTCAGGACCGTCAGGGAGCATGGGCTCAAGGCCGTCTTTTTCGAGGAACTGCTCGCCCCCCGCGTGGCGGAGACGGTCGCCGGCGAGACGGGGGCGCAGTTGATCAGGCTCCACGGTATTCACAATGTTTCCCGGCAGGAGCTTGACCGTGGCGTCACGTACCTCGGCCTGATGGAAGAGAACCTGGCGAATCTGCGAAAGGGTCTCGAATGCAGGTAGACCTGCTGAAACTGGACAACATCTGCTGCAGCTACGGCGGCATGGAGGTGCTGCGCAATATCTCGTTCCGCGTCCGTGCCGGTGACTATGTCGGCATCGTCGGTCCGAACGGTTCGGGGAAGAGCACCCTCGTCAAGACCATCCTCGGGCTGGTCACCCCCACGACGGGGACGGTGGAACTTTTCGGCACCGGCCGGGGTGAGTTCAACGACTGGCAGCGGGTCGGCTACCTCCCCCAGCGGCTGAGATTTTTCAACCCCAATTTCCCCGGCACCGTCGGGGAGATCGTCCGCCTCGGCCTGCTCTCCGCAAAGGGTGGGGGAGATCCGGATGCCGTTGACCAAGCCCTGGAGACCATGGGGATCGTCGACCTGAAAAAACGGCTCATCGGCGATCTCTCGGGGGGACAGCAACAGCGGGTTCTTCTGGCCCGGGCGCTGGTGAACCGCCCCGACCTGCTCATCCTCGACGAGCCGACCACCGCCCTCGATCCGGAAACGAGGGAGCACTTCTACGCCCTGCTGGAGACCGTCAACAGGAGCGACGGCACGACCGTGCTCCTGGTGACCCACGATACCTGGAGCATCGGCAAGTATGCCAACCGCTTCATGTATGTGGACAAGAAGATAGTGTTCGACGGCTCGTTTGACGACTTCTGCCAGTCCGACGAGATGACGGCGTTTTTCGGCGAGCATGCCCAGCATCTTATCTGCCACCGGCATCATTGACGTGCGGTTCGACGGCCCGGCGGGAAAGGGAGCAGCATATGAAAAAGGGTAAGAGCGGGATACTCTCCGGGTGGTTCGACCGCCAGAACCTGCTGCCGCTCCTGTACGCAGTGGCGGCTCTCGCCGTGGTCACCTGGGTGCGGGTCCGCCTGCTGCAGACCCCCCTGGAGCGGGACGAGGGGGAGTATGCCTATGCCGGCCAGCTGATCCTCCACGGCTTCCCCCCCTATCTCCACGCCTACTCCATGAAGCTCCCCGGGATGTTCTACCTTAATGCGGCGATGCTGAAGGTGTTCGGCGAGAGCGTCAGCGGCATCCACCTGGGGTTGCTGGTGGCCAACCTGGTCTCCGCGGTCCTCATCTGCCGGGTCGGCACGAAGCTGTTCACCCGGCGGGCAGGCTTGGTCTCCGCCGCGCTCTTTGCGCTCATGACGGTCAGCCAGCATCTCCTCGGCACCTTTGCCCATGCCACCCACTTCGTGGTCCTCTTTGTCCTGGCCGCCTGCAGCCTGATCATCCCCGGGGAGAAGAGCCCCTCCCCCTACCGGTACCTTGCCGCCGGCATCTTCTTCGGCCTGGCCTTCCTGGTGAAACAGCACGCGGCGCTGTTCCTCGCCGCCGCGGTCGTGTTCGTACTGCTGGAGGCGCGGCCTCTCTCCCTGGCGGCGGGGGGAGCCGTCACCATGGCGTCCGGCTTCGCCATCCCCTATCTCCTGACGGCCCTGCTCGCCTTCCTCCAGGGGACCTTTGCCACGTTCTGGCTCTGGACGGTCAGATACGCCGCCAGTTACGCCGGTGACCTCCCCATCCGGTTCGGCTGGATCAACTTCCGCTCCCAGATGGGGGAGATCCTCGCCAGCATGCCGGTGTACTGGCTCCTCGCCCTGGGTGGGCTGCTTGTCGTGCTGTTCGGCCCGTCGGGCAGGGCACGGAAGTTTCTCCTCCCCCTGCTCCTCTGCTCCTTCCTGGCGCTCTGCCCCGGGTTCCACTTCAGGCCCCACTACTTCATCCTGGTGGCACCGGTGGTTGCCCTGCTGGCCGGCGCCCCCTTTGCCTCGACCAGGGTGCCCCGGCCCCTGGAGGTGGTCCTGTCCCTGCTCCTCATCGGCGGGACCCTTTTCCAGCTCTGGTCCGAGGGGTGGTTCCTCTTCGTGGCGCCACCGGAGGAGTACGTGAAAAAGGCGTACCAGACCACCAAGCCGTTTGCCGAATCGGTCGGGGTCGCCCGCTACGTGCGGGACAATACCGGCCCGAAGGACCCCATCCTGGTCCTCGGCTCGGAGCCGCAGATCTACTTCTACGCCCGGCGGCTCTCCGCCACCGGCCACATCTACATGTATCCCCTCATGGAGGAGCAGCCTTACGCCGAAGCCATGCAGGAAGAGATGCTGAAGGACATGAACAGGACCAGGCCCCGCTATGTCATCCTCGTGGACGATCTGAGCTCCTGGCTGTCGGTCTCCAAGAGCGGAGAACGTTTCAGGCACAAGCTGAATGAATTTGTCGGGAGCGGTTACGAGCTCGACGGCGTTGCCGCCGTCTCGCGGGATGACAAGGGGTTTGCGGTCTTCGGCGGCAGCGCCGGGCAGTTCGTCCCCAATACCGCGTCACGCATCCTGGTGTACCGGCTGAAGGGGGAGGGGAGACGATGACCATCAGTGACAGGCAGGGGAACCTGGTCCTGGCAGCGGCATTGACCCTCCTCACGGTGCTGGTCTGCATGACGAAGTATGCCGACTACGACCTCTGGTGGCACCTGAAGCTGGGTGAGCATATCTGCACCACCTGGCAGCTCCCCTGGAGCGACAGCTTTTCCTACACCGCCGCGGGACGGCACCAGTTCACCGGCGAGTGGCTCGCCGATGCCCTCATCTACCTGACCTTCAAGGGGGGGGGATTCCTCGGGCTCAACCTGCTCAAGGCGGTCATGCTGCTGGCAACGTTCCGCCTCCTCTACCTGCAGATGAAGGAGTCGGCCCCTGCATCGCGGTGGCATGCCGCCTCGGCGGTCATCACCCTGGTGCTGGTGCTCTTCGCCATCCGCTTCCGCCTCTTCGTTCGCCCGTACATCTTCTCCCTCCCCCTCCTGGCAGCCTACCTCTACCTCCTGGGGAGGCGCCGGGAAGCCGGGAAGGAGCTCTACCTCCTGCCGCTGCTCATGCTCTTCTGGGCCAACATGAGCGTGGGGGCGGTATTCGGCCTGTTCGCCCTGGGGGTGGCAACGCTCCTGGAGCTGCTTGAGCACCGCTCAACCCGCCTGGTGCCGGTGCTCCTCCTGACCGTGGCAGCCTCCCTCGCCAACCCGGAGACCTATCGGCTCTACACCCTGAGCCTCGACCTGACCAGCGACCCCTACCGCACCCTGGTGGGAGAGTACCAGCCCATCACCAGGGAGATCCTCTTCGGCAGCGGCCTGCGCTACACCCTCTGTTTCCAGATCCTGGCAGTCGGGAGCGTGCTCTATTTCCTCCTGCTGCGGGGGTGGAAAAACCTCTTCCAGCTGCTGCTGTTCGTCTTCTTCCTCTACGAGTCGTTCCGCCAGGTGCGCCTGGTGGAGCTCTTCAGCCTGGTGGCTGCCCCCTGCTTCTCTGCCCTGCTGGCCACGCTCTCCGCGCGGCTGCCGCTCCTCTCCCCGCGGGGAGGGTTCGTGGCGAGCTGCGGGGTCGGGGCGGCGATGCTGGCCCTCGTCCCCTGGACCGTCTTCAACAGCCCGGTGTATGCCTTCGGCATCGGCCCGAAGGAGGGGGCGTTCCCCGAGGGGGCCCTCCGTTTCCTCGATGACCAGGGGATCAGGGGGCGGATGTTCAACAGCTACGGGTTCGGCGGCTACATCATCTGGCGGGGGGGCGGGAGGCAGGTGTTCATCGACGGCCGCTACCGCCGGCTCTACACCCCCGGCGAATACGGCGAGTACAAGGGGATCATGGAGTCTGCCGCTGCCTGGGGGGAGGCGGAGCGGAAATACGGTTTCGACCATGCCCTGGTGGAGTACGACCTCCTCAGCCGCAGGTTCCCCGACCACCTGCTGGCCAACCCCGACTGGGCGCTGGTCTACTGGGACAACCAGTCGCTGGTCTTCGTCAGGCGGACACCGGAACGGGCCGGGATGATCGCCAGCCACGAGTACCGGGTCGCCCGCCCCCGGTTCCTCGATCTGAGCTACCTGGACCAGTACCAGCAGCAGGGGCGGGTAAGCGAGGTGCTGCCCCTCCTCGATCGCGAGGTCGCCCTCAACCCCGACAACCAGTTCGTGGTGCTGGCCAGGATCTACCTGCGCTACCAGCTGGGCAAGCTCTACCTCGGCCAGATCAGGGAGGACCTGGAGCGGATACTCCCCCTCAAGCCCGACTTCGCCATGAAGCACTCGGCCCTGGCCATGGTGCTGGCCGAAACGGGTGAACCGGAGCGGGCACGCACGGAGCTGCTCCGGGCGCTGCGCATGAATCCCCTGGATGCGGCCGCCCTGGCCCAGGCGAAGAAAATGGGGATCGAGGTGAAGATCCCGAAGAACGCCATCCCGGGGCACCCGTAGGAGGTTGTTGAAAAACGTCATCTCGCCGCCGACCTGGGCTTTCTGCGGGTGCGACGATCTGTCGGTTTTTGAACACCCCCAATTTTTCAACAGCCTGCTCGAGTTGAAAAATAAAAAATGAGGAACTGATGCCGATCACGGAAATATTTTCATACGGATTCATGCAGCGGGCGCTGCTTGCCGGGGTACTGGTGGGGGTGCTCTGTGCGGTGCTCGGGGTTTTTCTCGTCCTGCGCCGGCTCTCCCTCATCGGGGACGGCCTCTCCCACGTGACCTTCGGGAGTGTTGCCCTCGCCCTGGCTCTCAGGGCAAAGCCGCTGTACGTGACCCTGGTCGCCCTGCCGATCGTGCTCCTCTCCTCCCTGGGGATCCTCAGGCTGACGGACAAGGCCCGGATCTACGGAGATGCTGCCATCGGCATCGTCTCGGCGGCCGGAATCGCCGGCGGCATGGTCCTGGCCGGCGTTTCCGGCGGGTTCAACGTGGACCTGTTCAGCTACCTGTTCGGCAACATCCTGGCCATCAGCAGCGGCGAGCTTCTCCTGGCCCTGCTCCTCTTCTTCGTGGTGATGGGGACGGTCGCCCGCTTCTACCATGAACTCTTCGCCATAACCTTCGACGAGGACCTGGCCAGGTGCAGCGGCATCAGGGTGGAGCGGATCAACGGGCTGCTGGCCGTCCTGACCGCCCTCACGGTCGTCCTTGCCATGAAGGTCGTCGGCATCCTCCTCGTCTCCTCGCTCCTCATCATCCCGGCGGTCACCGCCCTGCAGGTGGCCCGCGGCTTCCGCACCACCATGGTGGCAGCAGCTCTTTTCGCGGTGACGGCGGTGGTGGCCGGGATCATCCTCTCCTTCGTCCTGAACCTCCCTGCCGGCGGCGTCATCGTCCTGCTCAACATCCTCCTCTTCATGCTGGCTTTCTCCTGGCGCAGGCTGTCCGCGGTTTCGGGACGTTGAACAGCCAGCAGCTGCCAGTACTTCACAAAAAAAGGCGACCTATATGAAAGAGTATCCGTTCCGGATCGAGATGAGTGTGCGGGATTACGAGCTGGACATGCAGGGGATCGTCAATAACTCCGTTTACCAACAGTATCTGGAGCATGCCCGGCACGAGTTTCTGAAGAGCCTGGGGGTGGATTTCAAGTCATATGCGGATCGGGGGATCAACCTGGTGGTGATCAGGGCGGAGCTGGATTACAAACAGCCCCTGACCAGCGGCGACACGTTCTGGGTCGGTGTACGTCTGGAACGGGAGTCCGCGGCACGGTTCGCTTTCTACCAGGATATCTACCGCATGTCTGACGAGCGACTTGTCCTCCAGGGGAAGATCGTCGGCACGGCACTTGGCGAACGCGGTCGTCCCCGCATCCCGGAGGAGCTGGCAACGCTGTTGCAGTCGTAGCCCCCTTTGGGGGAGTTTGTCCCTGTGAGTCACCCCTCCTTGATGTAGCGCACCAGTTCGGCTGCCGGCGCCGGTCTGCCGAAGGGGGCAATGATGTAGAAACCGTCGATCTCCCCCCTGACGGCATCGATCAGCTCCCTGGCGATGGCCAGACCCTCGGCAGCCCCCTCCTCCTTCTCTTTCCCCTTCATCCTGGCACGTATCCCGTCCGGAATGACAATTCCCGGAACCTCGTTGTGGAGGTATTCGCAGTTGCGTTCCCCCACCAGGGGCATGATCCCCATGAGGAGCGGTACCCCGAACCGGGAGGTCAGCCGTGCCATCTCCAGCGCCCGCTCGGCAGCATAGATCGGCTGGGTCTGGATGAACCGGGCACCCGCGGCAATCTTCTTCTCCAACCGGCCTACCTGGACCTCCATTTTCGGCGTGTTGGGGTTGAAGGCACAGCCGATGGTGAAGCCGGTGCTCCCCCCCAGTGGCTGCCCCAGGCCGTTGACACCGCTGTTCAGGTCGGCGATGAGCTTGATCAGGCCGAAGGAGTTGAGGTCGAAGACCGACGATGCGCCGGTCTGGTCCCCCAGCCGTGCCGGATCGCCGGTGACGGCAAGAATGGAGCGGATCCCGAGGAGGCTCGCCCCCATCAGGTCCGACTGCAGGCCGAGGAGGTTCCTGTCCCGGCAGGTAACATGGACGATGACCTCGATCCCCACCTCCTGTTGAATGGTGTGGGCAAGGGCGATGTTCCCCATGCGTACCCGCGCCAGGGGGTTTTCGGCGATGTTGATGGCATCGGCACCGGCGTCCCGCAGTATCCGGGAGCCCGCTATGATCTTGGCGCACTCCAGCCCCCGGGGGGGGTCCAGTTCCACGGTCACGATTTTCCCCGTTCCCCAGCGGGCGAGGAACCCCTGCCGGGCCGGCGCGGCTGCCGGCACACGGGGCGCCTCGATGCCGTTGACGACCTGCTGGACCCTCCGGGGAGAGGTCCCGTGCAGGCGCAGGGAGAGCTGGCGGATATGCTCGGGGGTGGTGCCGCAGCAGCCGCCGATGAGGGCGGCTCCCGCCAGGGCCATCTCGGCCCCCTTGTCGGCGAAATACTCGGGAGTCGTGCGGTAGATGTAGCGGCCGTCCAGGTATTCGGGGAACCCCGAGTTGGCGAATGCCGCCAGGGGGAGCGGGGTGACGGTTGCCATCCGCTGGATCGCCAGGAGAACCTCCCTCGGCCCTGCGCCGCAGTTTGCCCCGACAAGGTCGGCACCGGCCTCGGTGAGGCGTGCCGCCGCGGTGACGACGTCAACCCCGTTTCCGGTCCGCTCCCCCTCCTGATAGGCCATGCTGGCGATCACGGGGAGGCCGGTCTCTTTAGCCGCCCTCAGGGCGCAGACGAGCTGCTCAAGGTCGGAAAACGTCTCCAGGATGAAGAGGTCAACACCCCCCTCCGCCAGGCCGGCCACCTGTTCCCGGAAAATGGCGGTGACCTGGTCGGTGCCCAGTTCCCGCTCCTCCCCCTTGAGGCGGAGGAGGGGGCCGATGGAGCCGGCAACGAAGGCCGGTTCACCCAGCGCCGCAGCGGTGACGGCATTCCTGGCGATGACGGCCCCCTGGAGGTTGAGCTCCCTGGTCTTTTTCTCCAGGCCGATGGGGGCCAGGCGGGTGTAGTTGGCACCGAAGGTGTTCGTCTCGATCACCCGGGCCCCGGCTGCCAGGTATTCCCGGTGCAGTTCGCCCACCAGGGAGGGGCGGACGAGATTCAGGTGTTCGAAGTTGGCATCGAGACCGACCCCCTTGCTGTAGAGCATGGTGCCGATGGCTCCGTCGCCTATGAGTATCTGCTCTCTGATCAGATCGAGGAATGTCACGCCAGAATCTCCATGGTTGCGGTTGCTTGGGCTGTGGCAACAATCGTTCAAAAACCGGGAACTGTCAAGAGCGACGTAGGGGCGCATCGTCCCCTTCTCCCGATGATGTGTCCGTCTGGTTTCGTCTGGAGGCGGAGTTCCCTGCAGGCCTCACCTCGTTTGTCCCTCCTCAGAGCCATGGGATGGTCCCCGTATTTTTTACCGGCTTAATGTTCTTCGGCACTCCAGTTGCATTCAGAAAATCATATAATTGAATATCCGACTATTGCATAACATGAAAATGACGATGAATCCGGCACACTACCATACAGACCTGGTCAGGGAAGGGGGTGACTGTTCAGCGGAAACCACACAGGTTGACCGCGAAAAAACGTACCATGACCGAAACCGTGACTGTACGTGTTGTTTGTTGAGATCAGAGCAGGATGTGATTTAATTGATAGTTAAAGGTGATTAATTTACAGCAAGGGAGGTAACTGATGAAAAACAGAAGCATGTATCTGGCGATGACAACCCTGCTGGCCGGTCTGGCCATCCCCCTGGCGGTCCATGCCGCCGACGAAGACCTGCAGAAAAAGGTCGACCAGCTCTCCAAGGAGATCGATCAGCTCAAGAGCCAGGTAAAGAAGGTCGATGACAAGTCTCTCGGCCGTTGGTTGACCATTGGCGGCGACTACCGGTTCCGGATCGATTCGCTGAAGGGTGATGTGGCACCCCACACCCCCTTCACGGGAGTCCCCCCCACGTTCTTCGGAGCACCGACCAACGGGTATACGACCAGGAACGACGCCTTGATGACCAACCGTTTCGGTCTCAACCTGAAGGCGAAGGCCACCCAGGACGTTACCGTTACCACCCGCCTCCTCATGTACAAGACGAGCGGCAACCAGACTGCCGATGCGACCAATGCGGGCTTTTTCGCCGACAGGAGTTCCGTCCTGGACGGCAGCATCGGTCATGTCCCCAGCGACAACACCCTTCGCGTCGACCAGGTCTATGCCACATGGAACAATATCGCCGGTCAGCCGATCTGGTTCTCCGTCGGCCGGCGCCCCTCCACCGGCGGTTCCCCGACCCATCTCCGCCAGAACGGCGAGCGGCCGGGGAGCGCCGGGGTCCCGGGGCTCGTGGTCGATTACGCCTTTGACGGCATGACCCTCGGGTGGGCTCCCGACATCGACGCCCTCCCGGGCGCCTTTGCAAAAGTCTGCTACGGCCGTGGCTTCGAGGCCGGGTTTGACAGCAGGAACAGCGTCCATGACACCGACATGCTGGGGGTCCAGATCGTTCCCATCGACACGGACCCTCTCCGGATCGATCTCCAGTGGAACCGCGGCTTCAACATCTTCGACAACCCCAACAGTGTCCAGACCAATCTCGGCGACATGGACTGGTACGAACTCGGCGTCCTCAGCACCCTCAAGAGGATCGGCAGCGGTGACCTCACCCTCTTTGCCAGCGCCGGGATGAGCGTGACCCATCCGAACGGCAATGTTGCCCCCGGTTCCCCCTTCGGCCTGCTGACGGGCGATTTCAATACCGGTCCCGGCGCGGCCGACGACAAGACCGGCTACGGTGTCTACGCGGGCGCCCGGTACGATTTCACCCCGACGGCGACAAAGCTCGGCGTCGAGTACAACTACGGATCGAAGAACTGGATGCCCTTCGATCCGGCTGCCGACGACATGTGGACCAGCAAGCTCGGTACCCGGGGCAATGTGTACGAAGCCTATGTCATCCAGGAGCTCAAGCTGCAACCGATTTCCTCCTACCTGAGCAAGGTCTTCTTCCGCCTCGGCTACCAGTACTATGACTTCCAGTACACCAACAGCAACAACTGGGTCGGCGCACCCACGAAGATTTCCGACCTGACCGCCGCCAACATGCAGTACCTGGCACCGTTGAAAAAGGCCCAGGACATTTACGCAACCTTCGAGGTCAAATTCTGATGTATCACGTGCCGGGTGGATCCCGATCCACCCGGCAGCCCATGCTGCCGTCGTGACAGTACGTGGGGGATCGCGTATCGGGCACACACGAGAAAATGGAGAAGAGTCATGAGAAAGCTGAGTGTATGGATGCTGCTGCTGGCAATGCTGATGCTTGCCGGCATAGCCCGGGCGGAAGAGATCAAGATGATCGGTACCGTCTCGAAAATCACCATGGCGGCCGACAAGAAGTCGGCGGTGGTGATCCTCAAGGACGTGAAGAGCGGCGAGGAGGTCTCCATCACGGTCGTCGACGACCTGACACTGGACAAGTTCAATGACAAGCGTATCGTCGATGGGGATGAGATCCGCTGCAAGTACGACAACGAGGGTGGTAAGAATATCAGCAAGCTGTTCAGGAAAACCGCCGGATGCTGATGGAGGTCGCACAGGTGAAAGGAGTGTCTATGCGCAGGGGAAGGGGAGTTGCAGCAGCGGTTGCCGGCTGCCTGCTGCTGGTGGCAACCTCGGTGATGGCGGGCGAGGACCATACGAAACTGGTGACCGGTACCTTCAAGTCCGGCCCTGAGGTGACGAAAGTCTGTCTCGTGTGCCATGAAAAGCAGGCGACGGACTTCATGAAGACAACCCACTGGAACTGGAAGGGGACGCCAAATCACGTCAAGGGGCTGGAAAAGAGCAGTAAGCAGTACGGCAAGGCGAACATGATCAATGCGTTCTGCACCTCCATCCAGGCGGGCAAGGACGGGCTGGTTCACGAAGCGTGCGGCAAGTGTCACGCCGGCTACGGTTGGACCCGTTCCAACTACGATTTCAGCAAGAAGGAAAACGTGGACTGTCTGATCTGCCATGCCCAGAAGGGGAACTATGCCCGGTCGGCCTTCAGCTGCGACGTGGACATGAAGTCCATGGAAAAGGGGAGCATGGACCTGAACGAGGCTGCCAGGAATGTCGGCATGCCGACCCGGCGTAACTGCGGCTACTGCCACTTCTTTGGCGGTGGGGCGGATGCGGTAAAGCATGCGGGACTCGATTCGACACTTGAAAAAACGGTCAAAAAGCAGGACGTGCACATGGGGTCCAAGGCCAGTGGCGGACAGGACATGGCCTGCCAGGCCTGCCACAGGACAAAGGAGCACAAAATTGCGGGTGCATCCAGCATGATGGCTCACTACGATGCCCGGGTGGCCTGCACGGACTGTCACAGCGGTGACAAGGCGCCCCATAAAAAGTCGAAAAACGGCGCCATCCTCAACGGCCATCTGGCCGCGGTTGCCTGCGAAACCTGTCATATCCCGGTATTCAACAAGGGGCAGGCGACCAAGATGAGCTGGAAGTGGTCCGATGTGGGGAAGGAGCTGAGCCCCGAGGAGCAGTTCGACAAAGAGACCTTCATGAAGAAAAAGGGCTCCTTTACCTGGGGGATGAACGTGGTCCCGGTGTACGCCTGGTATAACGGTAAAATCGAGCGGTACATGGTGGGGGACAAGATCAAGGACCCGACCAAGCCGGTGGTCATGACCAGGCCGGTCGGCGCCATAGCCGACCGCACGGCCAAGATTTATCCCTACAAGTATTACACCGGCGACCAGCCGATGGATGAAAACTACGGATACCTGAGCATCTTCCAGCAGTACAACTCCCTCTGGAATGACTATGATTGGGACAAGGCGCTCAGGAACGGTTCCGATATCCTCCCCTACAGCGGTAAGTTCCGCTTCGTCAATACCGTTTCCTATATCAGTGCCAGCCACGAGGTGTCGCCGAAGGAGGACGCTCTCCAGTGTGGCGAGTGCCACATGGGGGGCAAGCGGATGGACTGGAAGGGGCTCGGGTACAAGGGCGACCCGCTGCAGCTCGGCGGGAGGGAGAGGCAGCTGAAAAAGGCGCAGAAATAACCGTCTGCGGCGATTGGTGCCCGCATCCCGAAGGCCCGGCAGATCGACTGTCGGGCCTTTCTTTGTATGCGGGTTACCGCACCCCCATTCCCCTGGGCTCCGTACGTCACAGGGGATGCCAGCATGGCGGGAGCCGGGCGGTTATATTAGAAAAACGGCCACGGAGATGCTGACACTTCAATAGTTTTGAACAGATAGATGATCGACGTGCACGCGGTTGGTTCATGGGGCCGTCAGGTGTCACAAATCTTTTTATTTGTGCGTGCAAATAACTATTGACACGTTATTACAGCTAGTTAGGGTCTATGCCTATTTTTTGTGCAAAGCGTAAAACCTTGCAGAGATACATTGCATTTTTACGCTTTATCCACAGTTGGGGGGGGGTTATCAACAGGGGTAGTTGAAAACCTAACAATTAATTATTTATTGTTAATATGTTGTTTCCTGTGTGCCGGACACGCTGGAAGCGACGGTACAGATCTTTCACTGGCGGGGAGAAAAGTATGGATCCCTGTGGGGTACTTCCCTGGCGAGGTTTTCCGTTGCCGCCACGTAGTTGTCGATAGCCCGGCGGCAGGAGAGGGGGAGTGCGATGAATTTCACACCGTAGAGGTTTTCGCATTCCATGGCGCTCATGCAGCGGATAATTTCGCCATCCGTTTCGATCTGGTAGAGGTCGGGAAGCGTAAACTGGCAGTTGATCCGGCTCCGTAGTGCAAGCTGATAATCGGTTTCCAGGAGGATGCCGGTGTTGCTGATGTCATGGGAATAGCAGAAAAACTCCAGGTTGGCTTCCGTGCTCACGACCTTGACCTTCAGCACGACCCGTTTGCTTCTGCCCAGGTGCAGGCCAATAAAGCTGCCGATTGTCTCCAGCATCTGAAGGGGATCTATGGGTTTCAGGAGCATGGCCGTTGCGCCGCTCTGTTCGACTCTCTCGATGCTCCCCGGTATGTTGTGGCACGCGAGGATGACGGGAAGATGCTTGAATTTATCTTCCTTGCGGATCAGCGAGCAGAGGGTGCAGCCGCTCATGTCGTCCAGCTTGAAATCCGCAATGATGAGATCGAAGTGATGGTTGTCGAGCAAATTGAGGGCCTGTCCGCCACTCGTTGCGGTGAAGAGCTGGAACCCCCTTCTCATCAGCAGGTTGGTATTCCTTCTCAGAAAGACCTTGTATTCGCTTGCGAGAAGAACCTTTTTCATCACCTTCCTCCGCATCTCACTATATCAGGCTAATTTAAAATTTCAAATGTAGCCGATGCGGACGGGACAGGACGGTATTTCTCTCCGTGGGCGGGATGACGTGGGGCTGCACGTCGGGCGGGCTGCCAAGGGATTACCGCCTCTGGCTGTAATCGACACGTTAACATATGAAAGCCCGCCAAGGCCTCTGGCGGGCTTTATTTGTTCATTCTGCGAGGAGCTTTCCCGGCTCCCGTGAGACTGTCAGGATTGTCCGGCATCCCTCCCCTTCGCCATGTCGACACGGGCATCACCTGCTCGCTCACCCGCAGTTGTTACATGCCCATCTTTTTGACAGGCTTTTTCCTCTCCTTCTTCATCTCCCTTTTTTCCATCTTCCGATGCTTCAACTGCAGTAATTTCTGAAACTGCTCGTCAGTCAGGGTGGTGCGCACTTCCTTCATCAGTTTGAGCATGTCCAGATGGTAGGCCGTTTTTATGTCTGATATCTTCCTGGTCGCAGCACTGGCTTTTTCAAGATCGAAATCCTTCACCTCCATGATCTCCATGAGTTCCATCTCGGCCAGTTTTGCATCGGCTTTGTAGCGGACCTGCTTCTTCTTCATCTCGCGATGGAGCGGAGTGAGTCTGTTTTTCTGTTCCTGGGTAAGGCCGATCGTGGCTGCATTGTCGAGGCACATCCCCATCATGTCTCCCATCCTGTCCATCGGCCCCATGTCCATCCTGTCCACGGGGCCCATTCCCGCCAGTTGCTCAGGGCGTTCCATCGGGCCGGGCATGGCCGGCTGCGGGAATGCGGGTGAAGCTAACACGACCATCAAACATGCTGTCAGTAGTGTCCTAAACATACGCTCTCCTCCTTGTTGGGATTCTCTAACGATACTACGGATAGCAGGTGAGTCAAGCAGGGCGGATCCGGGTTACGGGGGACGAACCGGGCTGGCAGGGATCCCGTCAGGAGATGGACCGGGTATCTCCGTCACGAAAAGGGAAACGGGGGTCTGCAGAGATGCAGACCCCCGTTGATTCCGGAGCGAGCCGATAGAAGTGGTCCCGCTATGTCCTGTTGTGCCGGTAGTGTGACCGGACGTGCTCTACCAGTTCCCGGTCACGGGCATGGCATGCGGCAGGCCAAGGCCGAAAGCGCCATACGTGTCCGTGGGGGCACCGTCCCAGACCCAGTTCCTGTTCGCATCCAGGTACCAGCTCCCGTTGCTGTACACGCCTATCTTCGTGATACCGTCCCCGTTCCAGTCACCGGTCACGGGAAGAGCATTCGGGAGACCGGCTCCGAACCGGCCCAGCACATCGATCCCTTCACCGTCCCACTGCCCGTTGCCGTTCATGTCGAGATACCAGACTCCATCCGCATAAATGCCGATCTTTGTCTTGCCGTCTCCTGTCCAGTCACCGACCACCGGACGGGCGTTGGGGATGCCAGCTCCGAACGTGTAACGGGTATCGGCCCCTTCACCGTCCCACTGCCCGTTGCCGTTCATGTCGAGGTACCAGACTCCATCCGCATAAATGCCGATCTTCGTCGTGCCGTCTCCCGTCCAGTCACCGACCACCGGTCGGGCATTGGGGATGCCGGCTCCGAACGTGTAACGGGTATCGGTCCCTTCGCCGTCCCACTGCCCGTTGCCGTTCGTGTCGAGATACCAGACCCCATCAACGAACAAGCCGATCTCGGACGTGCCGTCGTTGTTCCAATCACCGGCCACAGGGATTGCCCCGGCAATGCCAAGGCCGAAAATACCAAGGGTGTCCGTGGGGACACCGTCCCACGCCCAGTTCCGATTTGTGTCGAGATACCAGTAAGCATCGTTGAAGACGCCGATTTTAGCCGGGGGATGTGGTCGAACGGTTACCGTGCTGCTTGCCTGACCGACATTCCCGGCGGCGTCGTAGGCTTTCACGGTAAGGGTGTAGGCACCTGCCGCCAGGGTCGTCGTATCCCACGAGTAGGTATAGGGCGTTGCGGTATCCGTGGCCGTCAGTATACCATTGACGTAGAACTCGACCTTTGTAATCCCGACATTGTCGGATGCGCTGACGCTTACCGTGACGACACCCCTCACCGTGGTCGCGTTCAGTGGAGATGTTATCCCCACGGTCGGCGGTGCCTGTTCCGCAACAGTCACGATGTTGGAAAAGGTACTTTCGTTACCCGCGGTATCATAGGCAGTAACCGCGAACTGGTAGGAATGTCCGGGGTCGAGTCCCGTTATGGTAGCAGTCGTCTGCAGACCGACATTGAGAGGGGCCGCAGAGGCGAGGGGGGAGGCATCAGCAGTGTAATAGACCTTGTAACCTGCCAGGTTGGCATCGGTATTCGGTGCCCATTGCAGCGATACAGTTTCGGCCATGGCCGCAGCGCCCGTGCCCAGGGAGAGAAGGGCGGCAAGAACGGAATTGATGAGCATCTTCTGCAGGCAGAATGCGCTCTTGAGTCTGCGCGGGGTGATATAGCCCTCTTCGACCAGTATTTCACCGATCTTCTTGTGGGAAACATCCTGTTTGAGGAGGGCGGCATTCAGTTGCTCGCGAGAGATATGCCCCGTAGCGACGAGGAGTTCACCGAGCCTGAGAGGGGTGACAGCCGTGGTGTCATCCTGATGGTGCTGAAACTCCAGGAGCGCTGCCAGTTGCCGTTCCGTCAGCATGCCGAGGCGGGTGAAGACCTTGCCCAGCCTGTCGCCAGACCGCTTCTGCTCGGCAACGGCCTCGTCCAGTTGCCTGCGGGTGATCTTTCCGGACTGGACCAGAAGGACCCCCAGGAGTTGCCGCTCCCCTGCAGCGACCTTGACGGCGTCATCGATGCTTGAGAGGTGATCCTGGATCAGCAGCGGCGCCTTGACGTGGTGCGCCTTGAGTACCCCCATCCTGACCAATACCTGTCCCAGGAGTTCGTGGGTCCGTTGTTGTTCTTCACATGCCCGGTCAAGGGTATGTTTCTTGAGGAGACCGGCGTCCACCAGTATCTGGCCGAGTTTTCGTCGTATCCGTAGTTCCATGTCAGACTCCCGCACGAGATGAATAAACCCTCCTCGCAAAACAGCTCATGGACATAAAAAAAGCCGGGACCGATATCGTATGATATTTCGGCAACCCGGCTGTCTCAGAGAGATCCTGAAGGCTTTCCGCCCCACCCTCGCGGATGGTTGAGTATTATCGTGTATCTGTTCTGCGCGTATGTTTACTTCATCCTAAAGAATTGCGTCAAGGCAAGTCAATGTAAATAAAACTTATTAAGATTCAATGGGTTGTGCATGCTGCGGGGTGGGGGAGCTGGAAGCTGCTCGGGGCGGATATGACAAAGGGGTTACGGCTCGACTGCCGTAACCCCTTTTATTTAGTGGAGCCGATGAGCGGATTTGAACCGCTGACCTGCTGATTACGAATCAGCTGCACTACCCCTGTGCTACATCGGCATGGTTGTTTTTTTAACGGATTTTTCCCTCCGCGTCAACCTTTCCTTAACGTGCGGCCTGCTGTTTTTCCATGGCGTCGTCCATGACCTTGTAGGCGCAGAACTCGCCGCACATGGTGCAGGCGCCGTGATCGGCCACTCCCGACTCGGCCCGCAGCTGACGCGCCTTGTCCGGGTCGAGTGCCAGGGCGAACTGGCCTTCCCAGTCCAGCTTCTTGCGGCACCTGGCCATGGCGATGTCCTTGTCCATGGCCCCCTTGACCCCCTTGACGATGTCCGCCGCGTGGGCGGCGATGCGGGAGGCGATCACCCCGTCGCGCACGTCCTGCACCGAGGGGAGCTTCAGGTGTTCGGAGGGGGTGACGTAGCAGAGGAAGTCGGCACCGGCAGCAGCGGCGATGGTGCCGCCGATGGCGCAGGTGATGTGGTCGTAGCCCGGTGCGATGTCGGTCACCAGGGGGCCGAGGACGTAGAACGGCGCGCCGTGACAGAGTCGCTTCTGCAGGAGGATGTTGGCCTCGATCTGGTTCAGGGGCATGTGCCCCGGTCCTTCGATCATGACCTGGACCCCCGCTTCCTGGGCGCGCTGGGTCAGTTCGCCCAGGAGGATGAGCTCATGGATCTGGGCCCGGTCCGTGGCGTCGGCCAGGCAGCCGGGGCGGAAGCCGTCACCGAGGGAGAGGGTCAGGTCGTACTCCCGGGAGATCTGGATCAGCTTGTCGAAATGCTCGAACAGGGGGTTCTCGGCGTTGTTGTAGGCCATCCACTCGATGGTGAAGGCTCCCCCCCGGGAGACCACGTCCATGATCCTCCCTTCGTGTCTCATCCGCTCCACCGTGCTCCGGGTCACGCCGCAGTGGACGGTGATGAAGTCGACCCCGTCCTCGGCATGCTTGATGATGCCGGCGAACATCTCGTCCACGGTCATGTCGACGATGGCCTTCTTCCTGACACGCACGGCGTCCAGGGCGGCCTGGTAGAGTGGGACGGAGCCGATGCAGGCGCCCGTCTCCGCGATGATCGCCCGGCGGATCTCGTCAACCGGCCCGCCGGTGGAGAGGTCCATGATGGCGTCGGCCCCGTATTTCACGGCGGTGCGCGCCTTCTCCAGCTCCTTGGAGATATCCAGGTCATCGGCGGAGGTGCCGATGTTGGCATTCACCTTGGTGCGCAGCCCTTTCCCCACCGCGAGGGGGGTGCCGTTTGCGTGCTTTATGTTGTGGCAGAGGATGATGGTGCCGGCGGCGATGCCGTCGCGGATGAACTCCGCTGTTACCCCTTCGGCTGCGGCCGCACCCCTCATCTTGTCGGTGATGACCCCCTGGCGGGCGTAGTCAAGTTGTGTTGTTGCCATGAAAAACTCCTTTGATGATTCTGTGAAGTGCGAATCGTTCCCTCTGGTCGTCCCGGAGCATGGGAAGTGCCCCGTTCACCCCTCGGGTGTTACCGTTTCCTGTGCGGCGCGGAAGTGGTTCACCGGCCCGTGCCCCTTCCCCAGCGGGGAAGCCAGCCGGATTGCCGCCGTGATGAATTCCTTTGCCCGGCTGACTGCCACCCTCAGGGGCTCCCCCTGGGCAAGGAAGGTGGCAATGGCGGATGCCAGGGTACAGCCGGTGCCATGGGTGTTGGTCGAAGCGAACCTGGCCGAGGTGAAGAGGGTGCTGCCCGTGCCGTCCCACAGCAGGTCCAGCGACTCGTCCCCGTCCAGGTGCCCCCCCTTGATGAGGACGTTCCGGGCTCCCCTGCGGCAGAGCTCCCGTGCGGCAGCCTCCATGGAAGCAGGGTCCCTGATGGTCATGCCGGTCAGCGCCTCCGCCTCCGGCACATTGGGGGTGAGGAGATAGGTGAGGGGGAGCAGTTCCTCCCCGAAGGCGGCGACGGCAGTCCCGTCGATCAGCTTCGCCCCCCCCGTGGCGATCATCACCGGATCGACCACCACGAGATCGAGGCGGTGTGCGGCGATCCGTTCCGCAACCGTCCGGATGATGGGGGCGGAAAAGAGCATGCCGGTTTTGACCACGTCCACCGGGATATCGCCGAGCACCGTTTCCAGTTGCAGGGCGACGAACTCCGGGGTGGCTGCCTGGATGCCGGTCACGCCCATGGTGTTCTGGGCGGTGAGGGCGGTGATCACCGACGCGCCGTAGGAGCCGAGGAGGGTGATGGTCTTGAGGTCGGCCTGGATGCCAGCGCCGCCGCCGGAATCGCTCCCCGCCACGGTGAGGACCGACCCTCTCGGGAACGGGAGCCGGCGGTTGAAGAGGGTCGCGATCTCCGTTGCGGCAAGGCCGGGGTCCGGGTGGGACATGACCGCCGAGATGACGGCAAGGCAGTCTGCTCCGGCATCGATGACCGCGGGGGCGTTCTCCCGGTCGATCCCGCCGATGGCCACCACCGGGAGAGCGACCTGGCGCCTCACGTCGGCCAGGAGCCGCGGGCCGGCTAGGTGCTGTATCTCCTTGCTCGTCGTCGGGTACATGGCGCCGAAGCCGATGTAGTCCGCTCCGGCGGCCTGGGCGGCCAGGGCTTCCTCCAGGGTGTGGGTGGATATCCCCACCAGCCGCTCGCTCCCCAGCCTGCGCCGCGCTTCGCGGGGGTCGCCGTCGTCCTGTCCCAGGTGGACGCCGTCGGCATCGAGCTCCAGGGCAAGCTCCACATCGTCGTTGACGATGAAGAGTGCCCCCGACCTGGCGCAGAGTCCGCGCAGTTCCCGGCCGAGCCGCCGTTTCTCTGCGGGTCCGTGCTCCTTGGAGCGGAACTGGACCGCGCAGGCCCGGCCGATGGCGCGCTCCACCCGTCCCACCAGGTTCTCCCCGTGGTCGGTGATCAGGTAGATCCCGTGAAGACGTGCCCCTTTTCCGCTCATGCTTCCCCAGTGGTCTGTTAAAATAAAAAGCCGCGGCAGGTGCCGCGGCTTCCAGAAACAGGTGATCTCCTCGAATCTCTTCTGGCCGCTTCCCTACGCCGGCGCTACCCGGATCAGGTGATAGGGGTTCGAGGTTTCCCTCATCTCAGCCCGTGCGAGCTCCCCCAGCTGGCTTATTGTGGAAGACAACCTAATCCATAACGGCTGAAAAGTCAATGACTTTCCGGTAAGATAGGCAGATTCCCGCTTTACACCACAGGGTGAGAGTGGTAAAAACTTGAAGCGCTTCGTGCAGGAGATCACCGATGTCAGACAGCAGGCCCACGGTTGCCGAAATCGATTTGTCAGCCCTTCGTTACAACTACGACCAGGTGCGTCGTGCCATTTCACCCGACTGCGGCATCCTCGCCGTGGTCAAGGCCGATGCTTACGGCCATGGTTTCATGGATGTGGCGGGGGAGCTGGAAAAACTGGGGGTGACCGCCTTCGGCGTTGCCTTTCTGGCGGAGGGGATCCAGCTGCGCAAGAGCGGCATCGATCGGCCGATCCTGCTCCTCGGTGGTATCTATCCTGGCCAGGAGAGGAAGTGCGTCGGTTTCAACATCTCCACGACGGTTTTCGATCTGCAGCAGGCCAGGGCACTGAACGATGTGGCGGCCAGGCTGTACCGCAAGGCCAGGGTGCACGTGAAGATTGACACGGGGATGGGGCGCCTGGGAATCCCCTTCGGGGGGGTGGAGGAGTTCTTCAGGGAGCTTGCCTCCCTTCCCCACCTGGAGATCGAGGGGATGATCTCCCATTTCGCCTCGGCCGACGAACTGGACGACTCCGGCCGGGAGTACACGAACCGCCAGGCGGAGATCTTCGCCCGGTCCGTCGCCATTGCCCGGAGGGCCGGCTTTTCCCCCCGCTACCTGCACATCGCCAACAGCGCCGCGGCCTTTGGCATGGAGATCCCCGGCTGCAACCTGGTCAGGCCCGGCATCGCCCTCTACGGCGCACTGCCGTCGCAGGATTTCGCCGGCTCCATGGATCTGAGGCCGGTGATGGCCCTCAAGAGCCGGGTCGCCATGCTCAAGTGGGTCGAGCCGGGGACGAGCATCAGCTATGCCAGAAGGTACACCGCCGGCACGAAGACCCTCGTGGCAAGCGTACCGGTGGGGTATGCCGACGGCTACCGCCGCTCCCTCACCAACCGGAGCGAGGCGCTGGTGCGGGGGGTACGGGCACCGGTCATCGGCACGGTCTGCATGGACTGGATCATGCTCGACGTGACGGCGGTCCCCGCTGTTGCCGCCGGGGACGAGGTGGTCCTCATGGGGTGCGACCGGGAAGGAAACTGCGTCCGGGCAGAAGAGATCGCCGACTGGGCCCAGACCATCCCCTACGAGATTTTCTGCGGCATCAGCAAGCGGGTGCCGAGGATTTACCTGCCGTGACCCCGGGACCTGCCTGGGGGGAAGCGCCGTGCGCGACGAGAATGCACAACCCCGGCGGAAATGGCCGGGGACTGAACGTGGAGGGGAGGTGAGGGGCATGGGCGAGACGATCAGGTTGACCCAGCTGGTCAGGGCGGCCGGTTGAGCCGCAAAACTGGGCCCGGCGGGCCTGGATGAAGCAGTCGCCGCACTGCGGCCATCGACCGACCCCGCGCTCCTGGTCGGCCCCCGGTCGGCCGATGACGCCGGCGTGTACCGCATAGCGGACAGCCTGGCGCTGGTGGAGACGACCGACGTCATCACCCCCCTGGTGGATGACCCGTTCACCTTCGGCCGGATCGCCGCGGTCAACGCCATCTCCGATGTCTATGCCATGGGGGGGAGGCCGGTGACGGCCATGAACCTGGTTTTTTTCCCCGCCTGTTCGCTGCCGGCAGCCGTGCTGGAGGAGATACTCCGCGGCGGCCTCTTTGCCATGGACGAGGCCGGAGTCTGCCTCGTGGGGGGGCACACCGTCGAGGACGACCAGCTGAAGTACGGCCTGGCGGTAACAGGGCTGATCGACCCGGAGCGGGTGATCCGCAACAATACCCCCCGTCCCGGGGACCGGCTGATCCTGACGAAGCCTCTCGGCAGCGGCATCATCGCGACGGCGATCAAGGGGGAATGTGCATCTCCTTCCCAGGTGGCCGAGGCGGTCTCCTGGATGTGTACCCATAACCGGGCCGCTGCCGAGCTGATGGTGGCATGCGGAGCGTCGGCCGCCACGGACGTGACCGGGTTCGGGCTGATCGGCCATGCCTGTGAGATGGCCGGGGGAGGGGACGTCTCCCTGCATATCCGCCTGGACAGCCTGCCGCTCATGGAGGGGCTTGCCGGCCTGGTGACGGACGGGATGGTCCCCGCCGGCTGCTACCGCAACCGGGATCATTACCTCGGCCAGGTCTCCACGGCACGGGAGGGGGGCGACCGGCTGCTGCCGCTCTTCGATCCCCAGACCTCGGGGGGGCTGCTCATCGCCCTGCCTCCGCACGGGGCGGAGGATTTTCTCCGCCTGGCGACGGAGAGGGGGGTGTGTGCCGCTCCGATAGGTCATGTCACCCCCAGGATGGAGCGTGCCATTGTCATCGGCTAACAGGCATGCCGTCGCCATCGACCTGGGGACGACCACCATCGCCGTCGCCCTCGTGGGACTCCCGGGGGGGGAGGTCATCGCCCGGGGAGGCACCCTCAACCCCCAGAGGACGCACGGCCTCGACGTCGTCTCCCGGCTCGGGTATGCCTGCCGTTCCGCGGCCAACCTGGCGGAGCTGCAGAGACTGGTCAACGGCGAGCTCTCCCGGCTGGTGGGCGAGCTCGCCGCTACGGCCGGCAGGGACCCGGCCGCTCTGGAGCGGGTGGTAATTGCCGGCAACCCGACCATGAGCCACCTCCTCCTCGGCCTCCCCGTGGAGGCCCTTGCCCATCCGCCGTACCGTCCCCGCCACACCGGCAGTCACCTGACGACCACCACGGAGCTGGGGTGGGGGGTGGGGGTTCCCGCCTACGTCTTCCCCTCTCCCGGGGGGTTCGTCGGGGGCGATACGATCGCCTTCCTCTACGGCCTGGGAATACGTGGGGCGGGGAGCGGGGCGGGTGAAGACGAGAAAGATGTCTCTCCCCGGACCTCGGACCCCG
>Ga0129297_10000072_pt1 | contig 43120 bp, 42 predicted proteins | sample I18A1metaG_FD_94708 | JGI IMG/M metagenome (GOLD analysis project Ga0129297, IMG submission 94708) | Lake sediment bacterial and archeal communities from Gulf of Boni, Indonesia to study Microbial Dark Matter (Phase II) - ​I18A1 metaG | ecosystem: Environmental > Aquatic > Freshwater > Lake >... | reverse complement strand
TTGTTCTGAGGCTGCTCTTGCATTCCCATCATAGCGTTTCTCCAAGTCGCCAAAGATGGGTAATCTTAGCATATTCAGCTAGTTAGCGCCATGAATGTTTTGATTTGGGCAACAGGCCGTCAACTCTTGTTATCAAGCTAAACGAATGATGTACACTTTGACTATTTAAATGCACAACATGCGAATAGACCTGTTTCGATACGCTCTCAGGGCATCCGCAACTCCGTTAAATCAGAAGGAGAAGGGTATGTCACAAAACTCACAAAATGCCACGAAACGTACTGTGGGGGATGCTGTACATGCGCTTGCGAAGGCAGGGTTTTCAGCAATTCCTGTTGTAGGCGGTCCAGCCGTTGAGCTTTTTCAATATGTGGTCCAGCCACCTCTTGAAAAACGCAGAGAAGCATGGATGGAGGATGTTGGACAAAGGCTAAAAGAATTAGAATCGCAAGGACTGAAGCTAGAGGATCTCCAAAGCAACGAGGAATTTATCACAGCCGTCATGCAAGCGTCTCAAGTTGCATTGAGAACTCATCAGACAGAGAAGCTTGCCGCACTCCGTAATGCAGTACTTAATGTTGCTAAAGGCCAAGCTCCAGAGGAAACTATTCAACATCTTTTCCTGGACTACGTTGATTCTCTTACTGAACGTCACTTACAGATTCTGAAGATATTTCAAGCTCCCGTGCCCCCTCCGGGTTCGACTATGGGTGGATTGGGTAATGTGCTCGAACACAACCTCCCAGAACTGCGCGGCCGTCGTGAACTCTACGATCAACTTTGGAAGGACCTTTATTCCCGGGGCCTTGTAAACACTGACAGTCTACACGGCACAATGAGTGGCATGGGCTTAGTTCAAAAACGTACGACTGGTCTCGGAGATGAGTTTTTGAAGTTTATCTCGGCGTTAGCGTAAAGCTTTTACAAAGCGCGGCAGACGATCGGCTGCCGCCGCCGCTGCGCTCTCAGCAGTTGAAAGTCAGGAAGCTAGGGCCCCCTCCTCGTTTAGGAAAATATAAAGTGAAAGTCGATCTGTCACTCCCCGCCAGGCAAGCAACCAGAGACACAGCTGAATTAAAGCGGTTTTTAGCGGCAGGTTCTCTCGAAACAGCCCCAGACATGTTCCGGCGGCTCTTGCGACATCACGTCGCCCTGCTCCCCTCCACTGCAGCCACCAACTCCTCCGCCGCGGCGTCGAAATCCTCCAGGGAGAGGGTCAGGTCCTCCTGCCACTCCCTGACCTTGTAGTACATCCGGTCGTAGTAGCTGACGATGAGCTCGGTCATGAACGGCTCCATCTCCCACCGCTCCAGGTAGCCGGCGATCTCGGCGTACTTGTCTCCGCCCAGCTTCTTCTTTATCCGCAGCAGGGCCTCGCCCAGGCCGTCGGCGTACTCCCGCAGGCCGTACTCGGCCGTCAGCCGGGCCACCCGGGTCTCCAGGGAGGCGGTGCACCAGACCTTGCAGCTCTCCCCCATGACGTCGTAGAGGTTCCCCGGCAGGGTCATCCGGCCGATGCGGCGGCTCTCCCCCTCGACGAAGACCGGCCGGCCGGGGGGGAGCCTGCGGAAGGCGTCCCAGACCAGGGTCTCGAAGTGCTTCTGGGTCAGCTCGTCCTGGGAGAGGCCGAGGGAGCCGAAGGCCGACCCCCGGTGGCGGGCCAGGGCCTCCAGGTCGACGGTCGCCTCACCCCGGGCGGCCAGCTTGTCCAGGAGGGTGGTCTTGCCGATGCCGGTCATGCCGTGGAGCACCACCAGCGGCCCCGGCGGGGTAAAGTTGTCGAAGGCTTCGCTGACCACGGCCCGGAACGCCTTGTAGCCGCCGACCAGCTGGGCTACCGGGAAGCCGGTCAGCTCCATGACCGTGGCGATGGTCCTGCTGCGCAGCCCGCCCCGCCAGCAGTAGACCAGGATCGGCCGGCCGGCGGCCAGGCCGGCGATCTCGTGCATGATGGCCGGGAAGCGGGGGGCGGTGAGCTCCATCCCCCGGATCCGGGCGACGTGGGGTCCCTGCTGCTTGTAGAGGGTGCCGACCTCCACCCGCTCCTCGTTGGTGAGGAGGGGGACGTTGTGGGCGCCGGGGAGGTGGTCCTCGGCGAACTCCAGGGGGGTCCGGGCATCGATGAGGCAGTGGCTCTCCAGCAGGTCGGGATGAAAGGTGACGGTTTCCGGCACGGTGAAATCCTTATGGGTTCGGATGGGGTGCGGGGGGATTATAGATGGTGGCGGACGGTGTGGCAAGTCACTTGATTTTAGATGGTTAAAATGTTACAAGACTTCCGATTCTGTTTATATTTTTTTACTGTTACTAAAAGGAGACGGTACCATGGCATTTTCCGCGGATTTCGAAAAGGCGCTCCAGGTTGGCAGGCCGCCGAACATCAGGAAGCTTTTCCCCAACTCCAAGGCCCTCATCGTCAGCGGCAAGGTCGTCGACCGTGCCATGGCCGCCAAGGGGAAGGCCATTGCCATGGCCGCCAACGGCCGTAACTACTTCGTCATCCGCGGGGTGCTCCAGGCCGCCCAGCGGGCCAACTGTCCGGTGATCATCGAGATCGCCAAGTCCGAGGGGGGGCAGAAGGCCTACTGCGCCGTGAACTACTGGAACATGGCCACCATCGTGGACCAGCTCTGCAACGAGCTGGGGATCACCGTGCCGGTGGCGATCCACGCCGACCACTACGGCATCAAGAACGACAAGGACCTGGCCGCCGCCAAGGTGGAGATCCCGACCATGTTCGAGGCGGGGATCACCTCCATCGCCATCGACGCCTCCCACCTGCCGGACGACCAGAACCTCCTGGCCAACCTGGCTATCAACCCGTTCATCCCGGCGTGGGCCGGGCTTGAGACCGAGGTGGGGGAGATCAAGGGGAACCAGGGGCTCTCCACCGTGGCCGAGGCCACGTTCCTGATCCAGGGGCTGAACGCCCACGGCATCCACCCCGACTGGATCGCCCTCAACAACGGCACCACCCACGGCCTCGAGGCATCCGACGCCGGGATCCAGGTCGGGCTCACCGCCGAGATCCACCAGGCCCTGGCCCCCTATAGGGTGAACGGCGCCCAGCACGGCACCTCGGGGAACAGCTCGGAGCGCCTGCGCCAGATCGCCAACCAGACCGCCACCACCAAGGCCAACGTGGCCACGGCCCTGCAGATGATCTCCTGGGGTCTGGAGGTGAACGACTACGGCAATGCCCAGCTGGATGCCGAGGGGAACTTCATCAAGGTCCCCGGCGAGGGGATGACCGAGGAGCTCTGGGCCGAGATGGTCAAGTATGCCACCGACAAGGGGTGGAAGAAGGGTGATTACAAGAACCTGAACCTCCCCTTCGAGAACAAGCTCCTGGCCCAGCCGGCGGCGGTGCGCGAGCGGATGGCCAAGCGGGTGGAGGAGTTCGCCTACAAGATGTTCACTGAGGTGTTCAACGCTGCCGATACCGCCCCCCTGGCCATCGAGGCGATCCTCACGGCCGGCTCCCACGACCTCGGTTCCCGGGCCAGCCGGGTGGAGGACCCGGCCCGCTGGACCGAGGCCCAGATCATCGAGCGCGCCAAGGGGATCGGCGGGGACAAGGGCCCGGCCGGGAACTTCGACGACTAGCGGCGACAGCAGGTGCAGGTCACAGGGGGCTTCATGCCCCCTTTTTTGTAAGCTGCAGGGAAGTGTGGTATAACTCTCCGTATCCTTTCCGGGAGGAACGAACATGGAACAGCGTCACTTCAGCCGCGTCGACTATCACGTGCATGCCGTCATCGCCTGCGACGGCGACTCATTCCCGGCGGATGTGGAGAATCTCAGCCTGCACGGGATGCTGGTGAAGAGCGAACGGGTCCTCACCGTCGGTTCACCGGTCGATATCACCATCTCCCTCGCGGATGCCGACCCGCCCGTGGCGATCCACCTGAACGGCGTGACCGTCAGGGCCCAGGAGGGGGAGCTGGGCTTCAAGTTCGAGCGGATCGAGCTGGACTCCTTCGTGCACCTGCGCAACATCGTCTCCATCGCCAAGGGGGACGCGGACCGGGTCATGGACGAGTTCATCGATTTCGTCGGCGCCAATGTCCACGCCGCCGATGACCGGGACAAGGGGTAGCCTGCACCATTCCCGCTGTATACGACACGGGGGCTGCCTGCCCCTTTATTTTTTCAGGGACAGTGATTATCTATGGTATAGTGCCGTCGATCCCGCCGGTACGGCGTAACGAACCTTCAGACTTCAGACTTTAACGAGGTGGATATGAAAAGAAACATGGCATCCTGCGCGTGCCTTCTCCTGGTACTCTCCCTGCTGGCCGGATTCTTCGCTGCCGCCGAAGCCGAGGCGAGGGCGGGCAGCAGTCGCTCCATCGGCAGCCGCGGCTCGCGCAGCTACTCCCGTCCGGTCGCACCCTCGACCTCCCCTTCACCCTACCAGGCCGCGCCCCAGCAGGCACGACCCGTCACCCCTCCGCCGTACCAGCAGCCCCAGCCGGCGGGCGGAGGCTTCCTCCGCAGCATGGCTGGTGGACTCCTCGGGGGGATGCTCGGCGGCATGCTGTTCCGTAGCCTCGGTTTCGGCGGCGGCGGGTTTGGCGGCGGCGGTATCGGCCTGTTCGAGATCATTCTGCTCGCCGGCATCGGCTACATGATCTACCGTATGGTCAAGTCGAGGCGCCAGGCTGCCGAGCACTCCGCGTATTCCGGCCAGTCCCAGGTCTACGACGTCACCCCCCAGGCGGCGGGGTATACGTCGACCCGGGACGACCTCGATCAGGGGCTGGCCCACATCAGGCAGATGGACGCCGGTTTCAGCGAGGAGCGCTTCTGCGACCAGGTGATGGACGATTTCTTCAAGATCCAGGGGGCGTGGATGAACCGTGACCTGGCACCAATCGGCGGCCTGCTGACCGAGGAGATCCGCCGCATCTTCCAGGAGGATATCGACCGCCTCCTGCGGGAGAAGCGGGTGAACCGCCTGGAGAACATCGCCGTGCGCAACGTCGAGATCGTCGAGGCCTGGCAGGAGAACGGACAGGACTTCGTCACCACCCTCATCTACGCCAACCTGCTGGACTACACCACCGACGACGCCACCGGCCAGGTGGTTTCCGGCAGCAAGACCGACCCGGTCAAGTTCGAGGAGTACTGGACCTTCACCCGCCCGGTGGGGGGCGGCTCCTGGAAACTGGCTGCCATCGACCAGAAGTAGCGGCTGGCGTGGCGATATAACCCGAGAAAGCGGCCTCCATGGCCGCTTTCTGCGTTCATACGCGAAACATGTGAGAAAGTCGTCGAGAGGGAATATCGAGGTGAGCATGCGCATAGCTATTGTCGGCGCCGGGGCGCTGGGACTCTATTACGGGGCACTGCTGCAGAAGAGCGGGCAGGAGGTCCATTTCCTCCTCCGGCGGGACTACGGGGCGGTGAAGGAGAAGGGGCTCAAGGTCTTTTCCGTCAACGGTGATTTTCACCTCCCCGTGGTGAATGCCTGGCGCACGCCTGAGGAGATCGGGGCGGTGGACCTGGTGCTGGTGGGGCTCAAGACCTTTGCCAACGGCTCGTTCACCGACCTGATCGGTCCGCTCCTGGGAGAGGGGACGCAGATCCTCACCCTGCAGAACGGCCTGGGGAACGAGGAGGAACTGGCCCGGCTGTTCGGTGCCCAACGGGTCATCGGGGGCGTCGCCTTCCTCTGCTCCAACCGGGGGGAACCGGGGGAGGTGCACCACCTGGCCGCCGGCCGGATCATCCTTGGCGAATACGCAGAGGTCAACCACGGCCGTGTCGAGGAGCTGGCGGCCATGTTCTCTGCCGCGGGGGTCGACTGCCGGGCCACCGACGACCTGAAGCGGGCCCGCTGGGAAAAGCTGGTCTGGAACATCCCCTTCAACGGCCTCTGCGCCCTGCTGCAGCACTCCGTCGATCGCCTGCTGGCAGTGACCGCGACCAGGGGGCTGGTGAAGGAGTTGATGCTGGAGGTGATCGGGGCGGCCAACCTGCAGGGGGTACGGAAACCGATCCCCGTTTCCTACGCCGACGCCATGCTCGAGTTTACGGACAACATGGGGGTGTACAAGCCTTCCATGCAGATCGACCGGGAAGAGGGGCGGGAACTGGAGACCGGCGCCATCTTCCGCACCCCGCTCCGTTTCGGCACGGGGGAGGGGGCTTCCATGCCGCGGGTCGAGATGCTGGCGACCCTGCTGGAGCAGGCGACGACGCCCCCCTGACCCCCCCGCCGGAAGCTCCTCACCCTCTACCACCCCTTGGCGCCGATCAGGGGGACGAAGCGGACACCGCAGAGCTCTTCGGTCCGGTACTCGTCCTCGTTCAACCTCCGCACCCGGACGAGGAGCTGGAATTCGGGCACCGGCCCGACGGGGATGACGAGCCGTCCGCCGATGGCAAGCTGGTGAAGCAGGGGGGGCGGCACCCGCGGGGCGCCGGCAGTGACGACGATGGCGTCGTAGGGGGCATGCTCGGGCCACCCGAGGGTTCCGTCCCCTTCGTGGACCAGGACGTTCGAGTAGCCGAGCCTGTCCAGACGCTCCCGTGCGCTCCTGGCCAGCCCTTCGAGGCGCTCGACGCTGTGGACCGTCGCGACGATCCTGCTCAGCACGGCGGCCGCGTAGCCGGAGCCCGTGCCGATCTCCAGGACGCGGTCCGAGACCCCCAGTTCCAGCGCCTCCGTCATGTAGGCGACGATGTAGGGCTGGGAGATCGTCTGCCCCTCGTCGATGGGGAGGGGGTTGTCATCGTAGGCGTGTTCCCATAGCTGCTCGGGGATGAACGCCTCCCGGGGCACCTCCTCCATGGCCCGGATGACCGCCTGGCTCCGGATGCCCCGTCCCGCCAGGTGTTCCCTCACCATGATGTCCCGTCGCCGTTCCAGGCTGCCTGCAGCGTCGGGCGTGCCCCCCACCCGCCATGGTGTCATCTCTTGTAGCCGATCTTCCGCAGGAGGTCGCGCCGCTCCTGCCGGTCATCCTCCGTCTCCACCCCCTTGGGGGGGGACCCGTCGATGACGCCGATGACCCCCCACCCCTGGAGGGTCGATGCCACGAGGACCTGGAGGGGGGTGGCCGTTGCGCAGAAGACGGTGCAGACTTCGGGGCAGTTCTTGATCTGGGTGAGCACGTTGATGGGGTAGGCATCCCGCAGGAGGATGCAGAAGACGTGGCCGGCGCCGATGCTCTTCAGGATGGTGGCGCAGCACCCCACGAGCTCCCGGTCGTTCCCCTCGGTGCGGATCAGGCAGGGGCCGGACGCTTCGGTGAAGGCGATGCCGAAGCGGGCCTGGGGGACCGATGTGGCGATGATCTCGTACAGGTCCTCGGCACTCTTGATGAAATGGGTCTGGCCGAGGATGATGTTGCACCCTTCGGGATAGTCGATTTTCACGTCATGGATTTCGAGATTCATATGCCCCTCCTTAACGGTGCCGGTGTCTCAAGTTATAGCAGGTATGTGAGTATGGTCAAATGATGGCGGAGCGGGCGGATTTCCTCCCGTGTGGTATCATTTCCATCGTACCGGCGTGGTCAGCGGAGCCGCACTCACGGGCGGCCGTCGGTCAGCCGACACCTTAACCGGAGGAGGAACGTCATGTACATCAGAGCAAGTGTGGTCGCAGCGAGCCTGGCCATTGCCGCCATTGCCCACGGAGCGGGTGAGGGGGTGAGTTTCGAGAAGAAAGCCCATGACGTCATCGCGAAGAGATGTACCGGGTGTCACGGGGAGGAGCGGATCACGGCCGCATTCTCTTCCGGCAAGGATATGCGGGCCATCCAGATGGAGATGCAGCGGCGTGGCGCCAATCTGAGCGGGAGCGAACAGGAGGTCCTGGGGATCTACTGGAAGAGACCGCGCCCGAAACAGCCGTGAACACCGGCAATCAGGAATTTCTTTTTGACTGACCTTGGCAGGGTGGTACATTGTTAATGTATGTTAATATATCAATCGTCTGTTTTTGGGACGATGGTCGGCCGGGAGGATTTATGTACAGAGTGATGATGCAGTGCTTGTTCGTGGTGGCGTGTGTCTCTCTGCTCGGCGGATGTACCGGTACGAATATGGTCGTTTCGCCCGACCCCGCATCAGTCACCTATGTCGTAAGCAAGAAATGCGGAGCTATAGGGGTGAAGGAGATAGCTCCCGACCGGGTCTATCCTCCGGCTGGTAACCTCGTCCCCGGTTTCGCCAGTGCGCTGGAGAAGTCAGGCGTGAGCGATTCGGTGTATTACCCCTCACGTCCCGACGACAAGGTCGCCGTCACGCTGGAATCAAAATTTGACGTCGCTTTCGATCCAAATAACGGGGGAAACCTGACAAAGTCGTTTTTTACCGGCTTTTCACTCTTCATTCTCGAGCCGGTATTCTGGTTCAACTACGACTATACGCTTACAGGTACGGTCGATGTAATGGTGGGGAAAAACAGGATGGCGACCCTCCAGGCGAACTCCTCCGGGGAGATGTCCATGAAGTTCCTGTCGCTGTCAGAGGTCCAGAGCCTGGAGGGGAAAACCTTGGCTATGGCGAAAGATGCTCTCTATCGGCAGTTGCTCAGGGATTTGAGCTCGTACTGTAATCGCTGAAGCTGCACACGATTAATGTCTGGACATACCGTTGAAAAAGGAACGGCCCCCGTGTTTCCCGGGGGCCGTTCCTTTTCTGTTCACGGAGAACATCCTGTTTACGGGAGTGGATGTCTACTCGCCCTTCTCCTCGATGCGCGGGAAGAGCGCCTCGGCCTTGGTGACCGTCGTTCCGGCTGCCATGCCGCCCCAGGCGAGGGATGCCGCGCTGGGGGGGGCGGTGACGCCCAGGTAGCCGAGCCCCTTGGCCGAGGTGGCCGGCATGAAGGCGGCAAGGAGGGTGTAGACCAGGCGCTGGGACTCCGCAAGGCAGTACATGACCGTGCCGAGGCGGTCAGCCTGGGCCGGGTCCTTGGCAAGTGCCCAGGGGGCCGTTTCGTCGATGTACTTGTTGCCGGCGGAGATGACCTCCCAGATGCTCTGCAGCGCCTTGCTGAAGGCAAGTTCCCCCATCTGGGTGTCGACGGCGGCCAGCATGGCGACACTCTTCTCCCGGTAGGCGCTGTCGACCGCCTCGAGGGTGCCGCAGGCCGGGAGCACGCCGCCGAAATACTTGTTGATCATGGCCGTGGTGCGGTTGAGCAGGTTCCCAAGGTCGTTCGCCAGGTCGGAATTGATCCGGTTTACCAGGGCCGAGTGGGAGAAGTCGCCGTCCAGGCCGAAGGGGACCTCGCGGAGGAGGAAGTAGCGCACCGCGTCGACGCCGTACTTGTCGATGAGCATGTTCGGCTCCACCACGTTCTGCAGGCTCTTGCTCATCTTCTGCCCCTCGACGGTCCACCAGCCGTGGGCAAAGACCTTCTTCGGCAGCGGCAGCCCGGCGGCCATGAGGAAGGTCGGCCAGTAGACGGTGTGGAAACGGAGGATGTCCTTGCCGATCAGGTGGACGTCGACCGGCCAGAAGTCGCTGAAGTTCCCCCCCTTGTCAGGGTAGCCGAGGGCGGTGATATAGTTGGAGAGGGCGTCGAACCAGACGTAGATGACGTGCCGCTCGTTCCCCGGGACCGGAATCCCCCAGTTGAAGGTGGTACGGGAGACGGAGAGGTCCCGCAGCCCCTCTTTCACGAACGCCAGGATCTCGTTGCGCTTGCTCCGGGGCTGGATGAAGTCGGGGTTCGCCTCGATATGGGCCAGGAGCTGTTCCTGGTAGGCGCTCATCCGGAAGAAGTAGGATTCCTCCTTCAACTTGTCCACGGGGCGGTTGCAGTCCGGGCACTTGCCGTCGATGAGCTGGGTTTCGGTCCAGAACGTCTCGCAGGGGGTGCAGTACCAGTCCTCGTACTCACCCAGGTAGATGTCACCCTGTGCCATGAGCTGGCTGAAGATGTGGCTGACACCGAGCTTGTGCCGCTCCTGGGTGGTCCGGATGAAATCGCTGTAGTCGATGCCCAGCTTGATCCAGAGCGACTCGAAGCGCTTCATGACCCGGTCGGCCAGTTCCAGCGGGGTTTCGCCGGCGGAGTTCGCCGCTTTCTCGACCTTCTGGCCGTGCTCGTCGGTGCCGGTGAGGAAGAAAACCCTGTCACCCATCAGTCTCCGGTAGCGGGCCAGCACGTCGGCGGCGAGGGTGGTATAGGCGTGGCCGATGTGGGGGACGTCGTTAACGTAGTAGATCGGGGTGGTGACGTAAAAGGTTTTGCTCATGGTGTCTCCTTTGCTTTATCCGGTTTTCCCTTCCCCCCCTGCCGGTTCCGGTGGCGGTTACGACGACGGCCACCGCCCCCCTGCTTCTCTTTCTCGTCCTTCTGCTGCTCCTCCGGCCTGGGTTTCGGCGGCTGCGGGGAAACCTGCTGCTGCGGTTGGGATTGCTGTCCGTGCTGACCCTGCTTCGGCGGCCTCTGCTTGGGCTGGCGCTGCTGTCGCGGCTGCCCCTGTTTCTGGTACTGCTTCTGCTGGGGTTCGGCAGCAGGCGCGCCCTGTTCCCCGGTCTGTGCTGCCGGGGAGCTCTCCGACACCCCTTCGTCCTTCAGGTCGTCAGGGGTGAGCAGGACCTCCCGGGAGTCGGGTGTGCGAACGGTGAAATTCCGCCCCAGGGTGCTGACCTTGATGACCTCCCCTTCGGCCTTGCCGCACTTGACATGCTTGCCGCATTTGGGCAGCCCCTTGCGCAGTTCGCAGTAGGTATCGAATTCGTAGCCGAGGCAGCAGAGGAGCCGGCCGCACTGCCCGGAGATCTTGGTCGGGTTGAGGGCGAGGTTCTGCTCCTTGGCCATTTTCACCGATACCGGCGCGAAGTCACGAAGGAACGAGGAGCAGCAGAGTTCCCGGCCGCAGATGCCGATGCCCCCCACCAGCTTGGCTTCGTCCCTGACCCCGATCTGGCGCATCTCGATGCGGGTGTGGAACTGGTGGGCAAGGTCCTTCACCAGGTCGCGGAAATCGATGCGGCCGTCGGCGGTGAAGTAGAAGATCGCCTTGCTGCCGTCGTAGACGTACTCCACCTTGACCAGTTTCATCTCCAGGTTCCGCTCGGCGATCTTGGCCTGGCAGAATGCGAAGGTCTCCTTTTCCCGGGCGGTATTGCGTTCCGCTGCTTCCAGGTCGGCCTGGTTTGCCTTGCGCAGGATCGATTTCATCGATTCGGGGGCAAGCTCGTCGGGAATCTGCGCCGGTTTCGTGGCCACGATTGCCATGCTCCGGCCCCGGTCGGTCTCGACGATGACCCGGTCGCCGGGGGAGAGGTCGAGCCCGCCCGCGTTGAAGTCGTAAAGTTTTTCAGCAGTGTGAAACTGCACTTTGACAATGGTGATCAATGTTCCTCCAGTATGGTGTTGCCGCGTGTATTTACGCTCAGACCGCCAGTTTCATGCTCAGGGCGTCCAGTGCCAGGCGGACGTTGGCATTACGCAGTATGGCACTGCGGGTACGGCCGAGTTGTTCTATGTTGCCGATAATGGTCGATTCGCTCCGCTTCGCCGCTTCCCGCTGCAGCAGGGGGAGCATGTCCCTGTTGACCACCCGGCCGGAACCGCTCCGGAGGAGGAGCATGTCCCGCCAGAAGCTGGTGAGTAGCTCGATTGCCTGGGTCGCCTTTTCCCGCTCCTTGTCGAACATCTCGCCCAGGGTGAACAGGGGGAGCATCTCCTGCCGGTCCAGGTTGCAGGCGGCGTGTATGATGTCGCCGCGGCTTGCCATGATCTCTTCGCTGCAGAGGGCCAGTGCCCGCGAAATGCTCCCGTCCGCCAGGGAGGCGGCTACCTGGGCGGTTTCGGCGTCGGTTCCCTGCCCCCTGAGGTACGTCTCGATCTCTTCCGTGGGGATGCCGCTGAAGAGGAGCTGTTGGCAACGGGAACGGATTGTCGGCAGCACGTTGTCGGCGGTCGTCGCCAGGAGGATCATCAGCGCATTGCCGGGCGGCTCTTCCAGCGTTTTCAGCAGGGCATTGCCCGACGACTGGTTGAAGCGGTCGGCGCCATCGATTATGCATGTCTTGCGCGGTGCCTCGTAGGGGCGAAAAGCCAGTTCCCGTTGCAGTTCCCTGACCTGGTCGATCTTGATGAACTGCCCGTCGGGCTGGACGATGTGCAGGTCGGGGTGATTGCCCGCGGCGATCTTGCGGCACGAGGGGCAGCTGCCGCAGGGATCGTCCGTGCCGCAGAAGAGGGCCGCGATGAATGCCGTCGCGCTCATCTTCCGGCCGGTCCCCTCCGGCCCGATGAAGAGATAGGCGTGGGCGATCCGTCCCGACGCGGCGATCCGCCGGAGGATGGCAATGCTCTTGGCATGACCGACTATCTGCCGGAAGGACATCAGGCCCCCCCGGCCAGTCGGGAGGTTACCGCCGAGGCAATGGCGGCGGCGATCTCCCCGATGCTGCCGGTCCCGTCCACGACGACAAAGCGGTGGGGCTCTTCGGCCGCCAGGGTGAGGTAGCCGTCGCGCACCCGCTGGTGGAACTGGCGCGACTCCATCTCGAAACGCTCTTCCCGCGTGCTGTTGCTGTTGGCACGGCTTTTCGCGTTGATGCGCGCCATGGCGCGTTGCAGGCCGGTCTCCACGGGACAGTCGATGAGCACGGTCAGGTCGGGACGGCACCCGGCAGTGGCCATGTCGTTCAACCGGAGAATGGTTTCCCGGTCCAGTCCCCGTCCGTACCCCTGGTAGGAGAGGGTGGCATCGGTGAACCGGTCGCAGAGGACGATGTCGCCGCGCTTCAGGGCCGGGGCGATCACCTCGCTGATATGCTGGGCACGGGCGGCGGCATACAGGAGCAGCTCCGCGGAAGGGGTCATGGCGCTGTTGTCCGCATCGAGGAGGATGGCGCGGATCTTGTCGGCAATGGGACACCCCCCCGGTTCACGCGTCTGGGTGACCTGCTTTCCGGCCCCGGCCAGAGCCGCGGCAAGGCGCCTGATCTGGGTCGTTTTGCCGCACCCCTCGACACCTTCGAATGTGATGAAATATGCCATTACGCTTACCCCAGTTTAAATGAAAAATTATATGAGAGGGGGCGGAATTAATCAAGCCAAAACGCTTGAAATGACTCTTATTGCTATTGATTATCCCCGGGGGGTTGGGTATAGTGAAAAACCGTGCTAATTAATCAGGAAACCCCATATTCCGGGCTTGAAGATGCCGTCGGCTATCGCTTCAGCGACCCTCGCCTGCTGCAGGAGGCGTTGACGCACCGCTCCCGGGCCAACGAGGTGAGCTGCAGGCTCCCCGACAATCAGCGCCTCGAGTTCCTGGGCGACTCCATACTCGGCTTTCTCGTCGGTCGCGAGCTGTTTCTTCACTATCCCGACTGGAACGAGGGGGAGCTGAGCCGTCATCGCTCCGCCCTGGTCGACGAGGGGAACCTCGCCCGCCTGGCCCGGGAACTTGACCTGGGGTCCTATCTTATCCTCGGCAGGGGGGAGGAGAAGAGCGGCGGAAGGGAAAAGAAATCGCTCCTGGCCGATGCCTACGAGGCGCTCATAGCAGCCGTCTACCTGGATGGCGGCATGCAGCAGGTGCAGCGACTGGTGAAGCGCCAGTTCGGCCATCTCCTGGCCGGCGACACTCCTGCCACCCTTACCAGGGACTACAAAACGGCCCTGCAGGAGCTTACCCAGTCACGGCACGCCGTCATGCCGCGCTATGAACTGCTGGACGCGGCCGGTCCCGACCATGACCGGAGCTACCGGGTTGCGGTGTACGTCAAGGATACCCTGGCAGGGGAGGGGAGCGGTACGTCCAAGAAGGCGGCCCAGCAGGCTGCCGCCCGGGCAGCGCTGGAGAAGCTCGGGTGAAGAAGCGGGTCATCGTGCCGTTCTTCATCTCCCACCAGGGGTGTCCCCACCGGTGCGTTTTCTGCGACCAGCGTGCCATCACCGGCAGCGCCGGCACTCCGCCGTCTGCGCGGGAACTCCTGGATACCGTCGGCCAGTGGCGCCGTTCGGCCAACGGGGAGCCTGTCGAGGTCGCGTTTTATGGCGGCACCTTCACGGCCCTTCCTCGCGAGGTCCGGGAAGGGCTGCTTGCCCCGCTGCAACCCCTGCTGCGCAGGGGAGACGTCTGCTCCATCAGGGTCTCCACCCGCCCCGATGCCCTGGATGAGGGAGTTGTCAGCTCCCTGCGGGATTTCGGTGTGGGTCTGGTGGAGCTGGGGATCCAGTCCATGGATGATGCCGTCCTGGCGCGAGCCGGGAGAGGCCATTGTGCGGCCCACAGCGAAAAGGCTTTCGCCCTGCTCAGGGGCGCCGGGATACGGGTGGGGGCGCAGTTGATGCCCGGCCTGCCGGGAGACAGCGCCGCGGGTGCCGTAGCGTCTCTGCGCCGCCTGCTCCCTTTGCGCCCGGACCTGCTGCGTATCTATCCGGCCGTGGTGCTGGAGGGGACGGAGCTGGCCCGGCTTTACCGGACCGGAGGGTACCGGCCGCTCTCCATGGACGATGCCGTCCGCATCTGCAAGGTGATGCTGCAGGAGGCGGCAGTGGCAGGAGTGCCGGTCATCCGCGTGGGGCTTCACCCCGGTGACGACCTGGCAGCTTCGGGGGCGGTGCTGGCCGGTCCGTATCACCCGGCGTTCCGCCAGCTGGCGGAAAGTGAACGCTGGTACGACCTCCTTGCCCTCGTCTGTGCACCGTTTCCGGAGGGGGACGAGCTGGAGGTATCCGTATCACCTGCCAGGGTTTCCGACCTCGCGGGGCAGAAGCGGTGCAACATCAGGCGGATGGAAGCGGTCCATCCGTTCCGTGTGCGCCGGATTCTTGGGGACGCTTCCCTGGGGCGGGACGACCTCGTCATCAGGGGGGTATCCGCAACTATCAACGTCAATCTCGTCAGGGATTTGCGCTACAACAGTTCAATGAACGCAATAAGGGAGAACGCTTGACAGAACAGCAGTTTCATTCAGGATTCGCGGCCATAGTCGGCAGGCCGAACGTGGGGAAGTCGACCCTGCTCAATGCCATTCTGGGGGAGAAGATCGTCATAACCTCGGACAAGCCCCAGACCACACGCAACCGTATCCAGGGGATACACAACGTCCCGGGCGGGCAGATCGTCTTCATCGATACCCCCGGGGTACACCGGGCCAGTTCGCGCCTGAACCGCTCGCTGGTGGAGACGGCACTGGAGGCGATCCAGGGGGTGGACGTGGTCCTGTTCCTGGTGGAGGCTACCTCCAAACCGGCGGCGGAAGCGGAGATGATGGCGGAAATCCTTGCCGGTGTGACCGTGCCGGTGCTCCTGGTGATCAACAAGGTCGACCTGGTGGCAAAGGAGTCGCTCTTCCGGCTGATGGAGGAGTACAGCAGGATGCGCGAGTTCTGCGACATCGTCCCTCTTGCCGCCAGCACGGGGGACGGGGTCGAGCGCCTGGTGGAGCTGGTCTGCCGGCGGTTGCCGGTGGGGCCCGCCTATTTCCCCGACGATATCCTGACCGACCTCCCCGAGCGTTTCGTCGTTGCCGAGATGATCAGGGAAAAGGTTTTCCGCCTTACCCGGGACGAAATCCCGTACTCCGTCGCCGTTCAGGTGGAGAGCTTCAAGGAACGCCCGGAAAGCGGCGTCATCGCCATCAGTGCCTCGATCATCGTCGAGCGCGATTCCCAGAAGGGGATCGTCATCGGCAAGCGGGGGGACATGCTGAAGCGGATCGGCACGGCCGCACGGCACGAAATCGAGCGGTTTCTTGCGGAACGGGTCTTCCTCGAGCTGTTTGTCAAGGTGTCGCGGGACTGGAGTGACAACCCGCAGAAACTGAAGGAGTTCGGATACTGATGCGACCGATAGTGGCAATTGTAGGCCGTCCCAACGTGGGGAAATCGACCCTGTTCAACCGTCTCATCGGCGAGCGGAAGGCCATCGTGGACGATATGCCCGGGGTGACCCGTGACCGTAATTACGCCAATGTGGACCGTTACGATGTGCCGTTCACCCTCATAGATACGGGCGGTTTCGAACCGGTGAGCCAGGAGCTTCTCCTCCAGCAGATGCGGACCCAGTCCCAGCTGGCCATGGAGGAGGCGGACGTCGTCATCTTCCTCATGGACGGCCGTGCAGGCCTGACCGTGGCCGACCGGGAAGTGGCCGCCATGCTCCGCAAGATGAAGAAACCCGTGTTCTACGTGGTCAACAAGGTCGACGGCGATAAGGTCGAAGCGCTGTCGTCCGAGTTCTACGCTCTGGGGATCGATAAGTTCCATACCATATCCGCTGCCCATAACAGGGGGGTCGGTGACCTTATGGAGGAGGTGACGGCCGCATTTCCCGCAAACGCAGCCGTTGACGAGGACGAGGAGTTGACCAGGATCGCCGTGGTGGGGAGACCGAACGTGGGGAAGTCTTCCCTGGTCAACAGGTTGCTCGGGTTCGAACGCTCCGTGGCAAATCCGGTCGCCGGCACTACCCGGGACTCCATCGACACCCTGTTTACCTGCAACAGGAAGCGCTACCTGCTCATCGATACCGCAGGCATCAGGCGCAAGGGGAAGGTGTCCCTGAAGATCGAGACCTACAGCGTGGTCGATGCTCTCCGCAGCATCGAGCGGGCCGACGTGGTGCTGATCGTCATCAATGCCGAGGAGGGGGTGACCGAGCAGGATACGAAGATTGCCGGTTACGCTTATGAAGCCGGGCGTTCGTGCCTGTTCGTGGTCAACAAGTGGGATGCGGTTGCCAAGGACAATGCCACCATCGGCAAGTTCGTCGACAAGATCCGCACGGAGTTCAAGTACCTCGCCTTTGCTCCGATCGTCTTCGTCTCCGCCAAGAGCGGCCAGCGCACCGGCACGATCATGACCGAGGTGGAGAAGCTGATGGCGGAGTATACCAAGAGGGTGTCGACCGCGGACCTCAACCGGGTGTTCAAGGAGGCGATCGAATCACACCATGCCCCTCTCGCCACGGGCCGGAGGGTCAAGTTCTACTATGCAACCCAGGTCGCCGTGAAACCCCCCTCCTTCGTCATTTTCACCAACCAGCCGGAAGGGGTGCATTTTTCCTACGAACGATACCTGACAAACAAGTTCAGGGAAGCGTTCGGTTTCAGCGGGACCCCCCTCCGCCTGATGTTCCGCGGGCGGGAGCGGATGAAAAAGTGAGGAGAGTGGTGGAGCGGACACCTGGTGCATTCCGGGGCAACCGGACCGGTTAATCCGTTATAATTCTTTACCTGATGGGAACTCTCGGGTATGATTTATCAATTTACCATGTGTGAATTCTAAGAGGGGGCGCGTTGAGTCTTGTCGGTAATCTGGCAGACCTGGGGCTTGGCGAGATACTGCAAATCGTCAGTCTCAGTCGGAAGTCGGGGATCCTGACGCTGCAGAGCAAGGGGCGACAGGGGATTATCGTCTTCCGCTTCGGCCAGGTTATCCGTGCCACTTCGAGTACCATCCGGTACTTCCTCGGCGAGGAGCTTCTGAAACGGGGGATCGTCGACGAGGAGTGCCTGAAGAGGGCTCTTCAGGAACAGCAGGCGACAGCCTACAAGGAGCGCCTCGGGCCGATCCTGATTCACAAGTTTAATGTTCCTGTCCAGAAGATCGAAACCGTCGTCCGCGAGCAGATCGAAAAGGTCGTGTACTCCTTTTTCTCATGGGACGAGGGGAGTTTCGAGTTTGAACTTCAAGAAGACGTTGAAACAATCGATGACTCGAAAATCGATCCCCTTCAATTCATGCTTGAACAGGGGCTCAACCCCCAGTTCCTCGCCATGGAGGGGTCTCGGATCATCGATGAGAAGCGTCATCGGGGCGATGCCCTTGACGAAGAGGTGCCGGTCCAGCCGGCAGAAGAGCCTGATGTCGCTTTCGACCTGATCGACCACGAGCCGGCACCGGCGCCTCCTGCTCCGCCTGCGGAGGAGACGAGCCCGTACCGCGGCCTGGTGCTGGTGGAAGATGACGACGTCATACGGGATTTCCTCGCCGGTCTGCTGACAACGGCAGGGTACGAGGTGTTTGCGTTTGCCGGCAGCGAGGAGGCGCTGATCACCATCGACGCCCACTACCGTGACGGCAAGAGACCCTGCATCCTGCTCGACCTGATCATGCCCCGCATGGATGGCTCGGGAGTCCTCGGCGGGCTGGAACTGCTGGAACTGCTTCATGGCAATTTCGAGGAGTTGCCGGTCCTGGTGACGTCGGATTACCGCAACAGCGATGCGGAGAGGCGCATCCGCGAGGTGGGTGCCGATTTCATCATAAAGCCCAGGCGTGGCGAGCTGACCGACAGCCAGGTATCCCAGTCGTTCAGTTTGAAAGTCGTCGAGGCCCTGCGGAGACTTGCCAGCGGGTCACGGGTGGTCAGTCAGTCCGAGGAAGTGAACCTGGGTGATGAACTGCGTCTCGAACTCGGCGATATCGGCGAGCAACCGTCATCGACCGTTGTACCCAGCACCGGCATCTCCCTGTTGCGGGGGATGCTCGAGGAGCTGAACGACCCGACCCTTGGTGGCGGCGTGATTCTGCTGCTGCTCCGCTTCGCTTCCGAGTTCGTCAATCGTGCGGTGATCTTTCTCGTCAAAGAGCAGGAGATCGTGGGGATCGGCCAGTTCGGTATCGTGCTGAAGGAGCAGTCTGCCGACGTGATGATCCGCAGCCTGAAAATCCCGAGGGGAGAGGAGTCCCTCTTCACCAGGGTGTTGAAGGGGCACATGGCGGAAAAAGTCGTTCCCGGGCATGCCACGTGGAACGACTACCTGTTCGCCAAGATCGGCGGTCCGCCGCACGAGGTGTTTCTCGGCCCGCTCCTCAGTCAGGGTGACGTCGTCGCCATCCTGTATGGGGATAATTATCCCGGGCAGAATCCGATCGGTGATACCGACTCACTGGAGATCTTTCTTTCCCAGGCAGGCATCGCCATGGAAAAGGCAGTGCTTGAACAACGGTTGGGGGCCATGGCAGTCAAGAGGTGATGCCGTGCACCGTCGCCGTCCGTTGACGTGACAACGGAATTATTGGGACTGGTGCTGATGACGAGACGGAAGTAACGGAGCGGTTGTTGCCATGCGTGATGACTTTATTTCAGAGATTGTATCCATCTGTCTACCGGAGGGTGTATGAGGAGAATTCTTGTAACCGAGGACTCTGCTACCATGCGCTCACTGCTGGTCGCCACCATCGAGGCTTCTGGTGATTACGAAGTCGTGGAGGCGGCCAGCGGTTTTGAGGCGTTGCGACTGCTCCCTCGGGAAAAGGTCGATCTGATCATTACCGACATCAACATGCCGGACATCAACGGTCTGGAGTTGATCAGCTATGTGCGTAAAAGCGAGGTCTACCGGACCACGCCGCTTTTCATCATCTCCACCGAGGGGCGGGAAAAGGATATGGAAAAGGGGTTGGCGCTCGGTGCCAATGAGTATCTCGTCAAACCCATTGATCCGGCGAGATTGCAGGACCTTATCAGGAAGTACCTCGGATCTGATGTGTAGCAGGGAAAACGGTCTTCCCCTTTACCCATGGAGAACGTCATGTCGGGAGCTAATGATATTTCAGGTAAGGCAGTAAAGGATTTTCTCGCGGAGGCCGAGGAGATTCTGGATCAGCTCTGCGCCGACCTCAGTGAGATGAGTGACGGTACCGAGAGCGGAGAATGCAATCCGGATTCCCTCAACTCCATTTTCCGCGGGGCCCACTCCCTCAAGGGGCTTGCAGGGATGTTCGGTTTTACCGGCATTCAGGACCTGTCCCACAACATGGAGAACCTCCTCGACTCTCTCCGTCTCGGGAAGGTCGAATTCGGCCCGAAGGTGATGACCGTCCTGATGGACTCGCTGGAAACCCTCGGCATGATGATCCGCAACCTGGGAGACGGCGCTACGGAAGAGACCTCGTTCCAGCCGCTGCTGCAACGGATCAACGATTGCCTGACCGGCGACAGCGGAACGGACAACGATTCCGTCCTTTCTTCCCTCGATATCCCCGCATCCATGATCAATGCCCTGACCGAGTACGAAGAGCACCGGTTGCTGGAAAACATCAAGAAATCACGCACCATTTTTTCCGTCCTGGCCTCCTTCAGCCTGTCGACCTTTGACCAGGACCTGGCGGAACTGACTGATCTGCTGAAAAAGAACGGCGAGGTCATCAGTACCCTCCCGAGTGTCGGTGCCAACATCGAGTCTTCCATCGACTTTGAAATCCTTTTCGGCTCTGCAAAAAGCCTGGAAGAGATGGCCGCTCTCGTGTCCGATTCCAATGCAACGGTGAAAAGGGTAAGCTCCGGCGGTGGCTCGTCCCCGGCAGCGAGACCGGCACCACTCGCTCCCCGGCCGGTTCCCCTGGAAGAATCAGCCTCCGTGGCTGTCGAGGCGGAGGATGCCGGCCAGCAGCAGGGTGCCGCGCCGGATGCCGGGATTACCGCCAAGAGCATGAGCCGGACGGTCAGGGTCGATATCGGCAAGCTTGACGATCTGATGAACATCGTCGGAGAGCTCGTCCTGTCCCATTCGACCATCTCGGATATCGCGGAAAAGATGCGCAAGGCCGGATATTCCACCATGCTTGCAGAGCTCCTTAAGGCAGCCAAGGGGCTCGAACGGAAGCTGAACGAGCTGCAGAAGGGGGTCATGGAGATACGGATGATCCCTGTTGGTCAGCTCTACGAGAAGATGGGCCGGATAGTCCGCAAGATCTCCAAGGAGCAGGGGAAAAAAGTCGACCTGCGCGTCTTCGGAGCCGACACGGAGCTGGACAAGCTGATCATGGAGGATATTGCCGATCCCCTGATGCATATCATCAGGAATGCGATCGACCATGGCATCGAATCCCCTGAGGAACGCGTCGGCTGTGGTAAGAGCGAACGGGGGACCATCAGGCTCTCCTCCTACCAGAAGGGGAACCATGTCGTCATCGAGGTCGAAGACGACGGCCGGGGTATCGACGTGGCCAAGGTCAAGCGGAAGGCGGTGGAGAAGGGGTTGATCTCGCCGACCGAAAACCTGACCGACCGGGAAGCGGTTGAGCTGATCTTCCTCCCCGGCTTTTCCACCAGCGAGACGGTCAGCGAGATTTCCGGCCGCGGCGTGGGGATGGACGTGGTCAAGAACAATATCGCCGCGGTGAGCGGCATGGTTGATGTGGAGAGTGTCCAGGGGCAGGGGAGCAGGATGACCATCACCCTTCCCATCACCCTGGCGATCATCAAGGCACTGATCATATCGACAGCGGGGCGCTACTACGCCCTGCCGATCACGTCGGTCCTCGAATCGATCATGATCGAACCGTCCGAGATCCTGACCGTGGAACGCAAGGAGGTCATCCAGCTGCGGGACAGCACCCTGCCGCTGTTGCGCTTGAACCGTTTTTTCCAGCTGGACGGCGAGTCCGGAGGGGAGAATCTCTTTGTCGTCGTGGTCGGCGTTGCCGACAAGCGCCTCGGTATTGTCGTCGACGAACTGCTGGGACAGCAGGATATCGTCATCAAGACCCTCGGACCGGTATTCGAAGGGGTGAGGGGGGTCTCCGGGGCGGCAGACCTCGGCGACCAGAGGACCATCCTGGTCCTCGATGTGGGCGGGATTATCAATGAAGCCACCAAGGGTGGCAGCCAGGCCTGATGCTCATGTACAAGGATTTTTACAGACTCAGGGAGCGTCCCTTCAGCAAGACCCCCGATCCGAGATTCCTCTATCTCAGCAAAGGGCACAGGGAGGCCCTTGCCCGTCTGCAGTACGTCATCGAAGAGAGGGAGATGGCACTGCTCACCGGGGAGATAGGGTGCGGCAAGACCACGCTTTCACGGGCGCTCATGGACAGTATGGGGGATGAATGCCGCTTCTGCTTCATCGTCAATCCCCGGCTCAGTTCATTGGAGTTTCTGAGGAGTATCGCCCGTTCCCTCCTCTCGACCCCTCCCGCGGAGGAGAAAGAAAGTCTGCTCAACCAGATTGCCGATGCCCTGTTTATGTATCATAATGAAGGAGTATGTCCGGTCGTCATCATTGACGAGGCCCAACTGATTCCGGACGGCGAGGTATTCAACGAGATCAGGTTGCTGACCAACTACCAGCTGGATGACAGGAACCTGTTAAGCGTCATTCTCATGGGGCAGCCGGAATTGCGCTCCATGCTGGCCAGCCCTGTCTTTGAGCCGCTCAGGCAGCGGATCACCATGCATTATCATCTGTCTCCCCTGGAGATGGATGATATTCTTGAGTACCTGGATTATCGCCTGGAAGTGGCCGGAGGGGCTGCCGGACTCTTTTCTCCCGACGCGGTGCAGCGCATCTATGAACTGTCGGGTGGGGTGCCCCGAAAGATAAATCATCTTGCTACCAATGCCATTCTCGAGGGGTATGGCCGCGACGCTGCCATGATTGACGGGGCAATCATAGATTCCGTTGCCACCGAACTGTTACTCTGATCGGACGGAAAACATGAACCTAGCAGAGATACGAAAAAAAGCCGGTGAGGCACGGAAACAGGAGGTCGCGGAGACTTCCGCCCAGTCAGAGGGGCAGGATGCGGAGAGTGCGGCTGCCGATCATGACACCTATGCATCCCCGGATGAAGAGTGTCTCCCTGATGTGACCGCTGCCGCCTCGACCAGCGAGGATTTTTCCTCGTTTGCGCTGGATGAGGCGGAGTTCGAAGTGCTGCGGTCAAGCGGGGAGTCAGAGAGTGAGGAGCCTCCTGCCGGGGATGAATGGGGTGCCATGCCGGCGGAGCCTGTCATCGACCTGACGCAGGACATCCTTCCGCCCGTCGTCGAACACGCCGTTCCTGCAGAGAAAGTGGTGCCGGCTGCGCCGGTGCGCCATCCCGCCTATGATCCCGTGGCAACGCTCCTTGCCGGGCGAGTGGCCGCGACCGGTGAGGAGATTTCGCCCGTCGACGAGGAGCTGGTCCATGTTTCCGGCGACATGGAAGAGTACCTCTGTTTCAAGGTCGCCGATGAAGAGTATGCCTTGAACATCATGGATATCAAGGAGATCATCAAGCCGCGGGATGTTACGGAAGTCCCCCGGATGCCGAAGTTTGTGCCCGGGGTAATCTCTCTGCGTGGCGTCATCATCCCCATCATCGATATCCGGCTCAGGTTGTCTCTTCCGGTGGGCGAGCCGACCGGAAGAGAGAGAATCCTTGTGCTCATGACCTCTGTCGGCTATTGCGGCGTGCTGGTCGATGAAGTCATCCAGGTCGTGAGACTGAAGCAGGGTGACATCGAGGGGCCGCCGGCCATCCTGGACGGTATCGACCGTGAGTTCGTCATGGGTCTCGGCCGTTTTGAACAGCGGATGCTGATACTGCTCAACCTGGACAGTATACTTAACCTGGAAATACACTGAAATCCGCACGCGTATGAAATGTAACTTTCTACTGTAATAATGGAGAGCTAATGCTATGGCAAATAACCGGATTCTGATCGTAGAGGATGAAGAGAGCCTGCTCAAACTTGAAAGCATTCTTCTCACATCCCGGGGGTACCATGTCAGGGGGGTGACCGATGGGGCTACGGCGCTCAGGGAGATCGTGGCGAACCCTCCGGACCTTGTCCTCCTGGATATCATGATGCCGGGCATTGACGGATTCGAGGTCTGCCGCAGGATCAAGGAGGATCCCCAGACCAGGAACATCCCCGTGGTCATGCTGACTGCCAAAAAGAGCAGCATGGACCAGGCGCGGGGGATGCAGGTGGGGGCTGACGCCTACATCACCAAGCCGTTCAAGTCGGTCAAAATCATCGAGGTTATCGAGGGGTTGCTGAAACACAGGTAACACGGCGGCAGTGGACGGAAATTCTCCAATCTCGGAAAAGGGTTTGCTATGAGCGGTGAAATTACTGAAATACAGGTGGCCTGTTTCAAACTGATGGATGACCTCTATGCGGTTGATATCATGAGGATCAACGAGATCATCCGTCCGCAGAAACTGACCGTGCTGCCCAAAGCCCCTGCTTTCATCGAGGGGGTCATAAATCTCAGGGGGACGGTCATCCCGGTCGTCGACCTGCGCAAGAGGTTCGACATGCCGCCTCGACCCTCTTCCGCGTCCACACGGCTGTTGATTATCCGCGTGGCCGGCCAGTCCCTGGGGCTAGTTGTCGACGATGTCACCGAAGTGATAACCGTCCCGGTCAAGGATATCAAACCCCCTCCAACGGTGGCCGACGGCATGGCAGTTTACTATCTGCTCGGGGTGTGCCTGGCCGGAGATATTCTCGTCATGCTGCTCGATATCGATAAATTGCTTACTACCCATGAGGTCAGGGCCTTGGAAAACCTGGCCTAGGTCTTACCGCCAGGTCGCCGAGGAGAATAGGATCATATGCTTATCTGTTGTCCGGTCTGCAAGACCAGGTTTCGCCTGAATGAACAAAAAATCAGCAATGCCGGCGTCAGGCTGCGTTGCAGCAAGTGCAGCGCGGTGTTTCGCCTCGCGGCTGACAGTGATGTCCGATCAGGGCGGATGACCGTCCTCGTCGCCCACGAGAGCAGGGAGTTCTGCAATGCGGTGCAGAAAGTCCTGGAGCCGGAGCCGTTTACCATTATTTCGACCCATGATGGCAAGGAGGCCCTCGACATCGCCCTGAAACTGGTGCCGGACGTCGTGCTCCTCAACGTGGCTCTCCCCACACTGTATGGTTTCCAGGTCTGCGAGGCATTGCGCAATGACCCGAGGACAGCGGGTATAAAGATCATCCTCCTGGCCGCCATCTATGACAAGACGAAGTACAAGCGTTCGCCCCAGACGTTGTATGGCGCGGATGATTACATCGAGCAACACCACATACCCGACGCCCTGGCAGCAATGATCTATCGCCTGGCTGCTGAGGCAAAACCCCTCGACGCGGGGCAGAACGACCTGTCCCCCGTTGAGAAGGTCGTTGCCACGTCCCCCGCACGGCTGACCCCAGCCGAGGCTGCTACCCAGGAGGTCGCCAGAAAAGAGCTGCGCGATCACCACCTCCACGAACCGGAGGGGGGCGGGGACAGTGTTGCCGAGGCGGCACGGCAGATAGCGAGGAGTATCGTCTCCGATATCTCCCTGTATCGCGAAGAGGACCTGAATCAGGCATTACGGACCGGAAACCTCGAGCAGTATCTCGGCAGTGAATTAAAGGACGGCCGCGCACTCTACGAAAGCAAGCTGCCGGAGGGTCTCAAGCCGGGTATCGACTATTTTGAACAGGCTTTGAACGAGTTGGTAGAGCAGAAAAAACGGGAACTTGGAATCTGACGAATCGAGGTGCCTGTGGAACCGGTAGAACAGCTGCGAAATAAACTCGGCTCTGCGGACGAGGAGGAGAGGCGTAGTGCCGCGCGCTCTCTGGCGGCCCATCCCCTTGCCGAGGTGAGGGACCTTGCCTTTGCCGCCCTTGGGGACGAGAGCTGGAGGGTCAGGAAAGAGGCGGTTGACCTGATGCTCTCCTATGTTCCCGACGAAAACCTGGCCCGTGACCTGATTTCACTCTTGTCTACGCAGGATAATGCCGGCTTGCGGAATTCCGTCGTTGAGGTGCTGCAGACGTTCGGATCCCGCGTCCTCCCCCAACTGGTCGAAGCCCTCGGACATGAAGATCCAGGGGTCCGCAAGTTCATCGTCGATATTCTGGGGGGGGTAGGTGATGTTGCCGCCATTCCGGAACTTTCGGCAGTGCTCGCTGACCAGGACCCCAACGTGGCGGCCGCTGCTGCGGAGAGTCTCGGGCTCATCGGGGACGAACTCGCTCTGCCCCATCTCCTGAATGCCCTGGGAAGGGACGATTTCCTGTTCCGGTACGCAATACTGCAGGCGCTGGTCAGGATAGGACGACCGGTACCCCTCGGGATGATTGTCCCCCTGGCAGAAAATCCCCTGCTGAAGAAAGCCCTTTTTGAGTGCATCGGAGTTGTCGGCAATCCCGACGCCGTGCTCCATCTGACTGATGGACTGCATGACCGGGCCAGGAATGTCCGGGAAGCTGCCCTCGTTGCTCTGGATTCGATCAGGGGCCGTTCAAGCAGGGAAGAGGTCGAGGGGGCGATTGACCCCTGCCTGCGGGAACTTTCCGGCACCGACACTGTCGAATACCTTCTGCTCACGGGTGAAAGTAACGACAGGAAGATCAAGTCCGCGGTGATTTCCATCCTGGGGGCAATCGGGGATGCCCGCGCTTTTGATCTCTTTGTGAAGGAATATCGTGACGAAAGCCTGCAACCTGTCGTCCTGCAGGCTTTGCACGACATGGGCTCCTCTGCGGGAGAGGTGCTCCGCAGCCGTTTTGAGACTGGGGAGGACGAGGAGCGCTGTATCATTGCCCACCTGTGCGGAGAATTATGCTCCCCCGAATGTGTCAGGATCGCTGCTTCAGGGCTTCATGACCCCGTTCCCCTGGTGCGGGCACTCTCAGCCGAGGCAGCGGGCAAGGCACTGATGACCGGGCTGATTCCCTCCGTCATTGCACTTCTGGATGATTCCTCTGCCGACGTGAGGCGCAGGGCAACCGGCGCTCTCGTTCGCCTGGCGGCAGTCGAAGGCGAGTCGGTGGCGGGCGCGGCAGTAAAGTTGGCAGATTCCCCTGACCCTGACGGTCGCCTGCAGTCTGTCAGGCTGTTCGCGGCACTTGGCGACGCAGGTCATTTGGGTCTCATGAGCAAGGATGAAGACCCCCGGGTCCGCCGGGAGGCGGTTTCCTCTCTCGGTGAACTGCATTCTCAGGAGAGCTCCGGCAGACTGATAATGGCATTGACGGACGAAGACCCGGATGTGAGGGTGGCAGCGGCAACTGTCCTGGGATGGCCGGGATTTGCCGATGAGTCCGGGGCGTTGCTGATGGCTCTGAACGATTCCTCTCCCCGTGTGCAGGTCGCCGCTCTCAAGAGCCTTGGCCGCAGGCGGGAACAATCAGCTTTGGAAAAAATTACTCCTCTTCTGGAAAACTCTACGGGGATGCTCCTCATCTCTGCCCTGCAGGCTGCGTTTCAGATTTCACCGGAGAAGGCGCTTCCGTACCTGCTCAAGGCGGAACAGGATGACGATTATGAAGTGGTAAGAGTCGCCAGGGGGCTGATCGACAGTATGGCGGAAAGGGTCTGATGCTCTTTTTTGGTGATACTGACATAAAAATGACTGACGATGAGTTCCTGCTTATCCGGGATCTTATCTATAACTACAGCGGTCTCTATTTTGCCGACGATAATCGTTTTCTCCTGGAACGTCGGCTCTCTCTCCGTTTGACGCAACTCCAGTTGGCCACGTTTCATGACTATTATTATTACCTGAGGTATGACCACAACAAGGATCAGGAACTTTCCGACATCATGGATGTCCTGACAACGAACGAGACCTATTTCTTTCGCGAGGCATTCCAGCTTCGTGCTTTCTCCGAAGAGATCATTCCTGAACTGACTGCTGCCAAGAGCGCCAAAAAGGACCGGACCCTCAGAATATGGAGTGCGGGATGTTCCACCGGCGAGGAACCTTACACCATCGCCATGCTTCTTCTGGACCGGCCTGAACTCTTGGGCTGGAGGATAGAGATCGTCGGGACCGACATCAGCCAGCGGGTTTTGCACCAGGCTCGCAAGGGAGTGTATGGCAGTTCCTCATTTCGGGTTACTGATGACAGTTATAAACAACGTTACTTTAATGAGCAGGAAGGCGGTTTCAGGATTGCCGACAGGGTACGGGAACTGGTAACATTCAGTCGACTGAATCTGTATGACCAGAGCAGATTCCTTGTCCTGGGCAAAATGGATATCGTCTTCTGCCGCAACGTGATCATCTATTTCGACCTGCCGGCGAAGAAGCGGGTCGTCGAGCAGTTTTACGGCAGTTTGAACCCGGGGGGATTTCTTCTCCTGGGACATTCCGAATCGTTGATGAACATAACGACGGCTTTCAAGCTGAGACATCTGAAAAACGACATGGTATACGAAAAGCCTTTTACAGGTGATGCGGGGTACGTGTGAAAACCGTCCGGGTTCTGGTTATAGACGATTCCGCCTATAGCAGGCGGACGATCATCAAGCTGCTCGAGGAGCTTTCAGGCGTCGAGGTGGTAGGGTACGCCGCCAACGGTGAAGAGGGTCTGCGCAAGGTCATCGATCTTCGTCCCGACCTGATAACCCTTGATCTTGAGATGCCCGGCATGGACGGATTTACCCTCCTGCGCATCATCATGAATGCCTGTCCGACGCCGGTGATCGTCGTCAGCGCCCAGAACGAGGATGAACGGGTTTTCAAGGCGATGGAACTGGGCGCGGTCGACTTTGTTGCCAAGCCGGGGAGAGTGATTTCCGAGCAGTTGCTGGAAATCCGCGATGAACTGCAGCAGAAAGTGTCCAACGTCTTCAATCTCAATCTGCAGGGGCTGAAAATACGGACCAAGATGGTCGTGCAGGAGGAGAATCTTCCTGTGCGCAAGCTGGCCAGGCTGCCGAGGGGGGGGAGGCAGAAGTTCGAGCTGGTCACCATCGGCTCATCCACCGGGGGGCCACCGGCACTGCAGAAGATCCTCTCGCAGTTTCCCGGCACGTTGCCCTTTACGGTACTCATCTCCCAGCACATGCCGGCAGGGTTCACCAGGGCATTTGCCGAACGACTGAACCGGATGTTCCCGTTCGATATCCATGAAGCCATTGATGGCGAAGTCGTGAAACCGAATACCGTTCTTATTGCCCCCGGCGGGATGAATATGGTGTCCGCACAGCTGAGGGACCAGATAATCGTGCAGCTCAAGATCCCGTCCAAGGAGGATAAATATATCCCCTCGGTGAACGCGATGTTCTCATCGGTGGCCAAGACCTATGGCAATCGGGCGCTGGCAGTCGTCCTTACCGGCATGGGGAATGATGGCAGTCAGGGGGTCGTGAGTATCAAGAATGCCGGTGGAGGGGTCCTTGCCGAAGCTGAAGAGTCGGCAGTCGTCTTCGGCATGCCCAGGGAAGCGATTTCTACTGGAGTCGTTGACAAAATCATACCCCTTGATCTGATGGCGGGAGCGATCATGGAGTGTTGCGGTTTTGTGGCCGGGAAAGTTTAAAGGAGGGGAATTTAATGTCCATTGAGGAAGAGTCGGGATACCGGGGAAAGGCGGAAGAGTTTCTCCAGGCATTTAAGAAGGGGGCCGAATTTACCCAGGACCTGCTGCGGGAGAACGAACGGTTGCGCTATCGGGTTCTGGAACTGGAAAACTCCCTTAACAGCATGACTGCCGGAGGGGGGACGGACAGTCAGAGCCAGGCCCTCATGTCGCGTATCAAGGTGCTGGAGCAGGAGAAGCAGGACATCCTCGACCGCATCAGGCAGATCGAGGACGAAAACCAGGATTTCGCCAACCGGTACGTGGAGATCGAAGCGGAGAACAACAATCTTGCCAACCTGTACATCGCCAGCTACCAGCTCCATTCGACCCTTGACTTCAAGGAGGTCCTGCAGATAATCATGGAAATCGTCATCAACCTCATCGGCGCCGAAGAGTTCGCCCTGATGCTGTTGGATGAAAAAACCGGTGATCTGCAAGCAGTGGCGTGTGAAGGTCTGGACAGGGACGAGATACCCCCTGTCAAGCTCGGTAGCGGTCTGATCGGCCAGACGTTGCAGAGCGGCGAGAGCTATTTCTGTGATGATGTTGAAGGATACAAGCGGGATATCCTCAGTCCGATGGTCTGTGTCCCGCTCAAGATAAAGGACCATGTAATCGGTGTTCTTGCGATTTACAAGCTGTTGCTGCAGAAGGACCAATTTGCCCAGGTCGATTACGAGCTTTTTACGCTGCTTGCCGGTCATGCCGCAACAGCCATTTTCGGCGCCAGGCTCTACTCCGATTCGGAGAGAAGACTGTCGACCATTCAAGGGTTTCTTGATCTTTTGACCAAATAGTCATTTATTGATATAGCTCGGAGGAGAGTTATGGCAGATTACAACATATTGATAGTTGAAGATTCCCCGACCATGAGACAGCTTATCTCCTTTGCACTCAAGCGTATCAGGGGGGTGCGGATTGTTGAGGCAGGTGACGGGGTTGACGGCCTGAAAAAGATATCTGCCGAGAAGTTCGACATGATATTCACCGACATAAACATGCCGGTCATGGATGGACTGAAACTGATCAGTCTCGTGCGTGATGATGCTAACCACAAGGGGGTCCCCATTGTGGTAATCACAACCGAAGGCGCCCAGGAGGACCGGCAGAGAGCCCTGGCTCTCGGCGCCAATGACTACATCACCAAGCCGATCCAGCCCAACAGGATTCTCGAGGTTGCAAAGCAGTTGCTGCATTTTGCATGAAAGGTTCCGGCCCAAGGAGAATTGAGTGAGACGCTTCTGGTTGCAGGCGCTTCTGCTGGTGTGCCTGCCTGTTTTACTGTTTGCAAAAGATTTCAAGAATGCCACGATCAAGACAGCCACTGTGGGGAACGTCCCGTTTCCCCACGATCCTCACCTGAAGAAACTTGGGAATAACTGCACCATTTGTCACAACTCCATCTTTGCCATCGGGGCCAAGAACCCTACTGTTACCATGGCTGAGATGGAGACCGGCAAGTCCTGTGGCATATGCCACAACAAGGTCCGTGCGTTTGGTTTGTCGGAGTGTGCTACCTGCCACAACACGAAGGAGATCGGGATCAAGATCCCGAATTTCGGATCAGTACTTTTCAGTCACAAATTCCACCTTTCCTCGTTCACCTGTACCGATTGCCATACCAGGCTTTTCAAGGCAGACGGCACCAATCCGCATGTCACGATGAAGCAGATGGAGGGGGGCATCTCCTGTGGCGGATGCCATGACGGCAAGACCGCCTTCAGCGTCACCGGCAGTTGCACCAAGTGTCATGCCGTCAAGGACATCAGTTTCGATGCCGATGCTCTTTTCAGCCATAACATCCACCTGGGGATGGGGTATCAGTGCGGCAACTGCCACAGCAAGCTTTTCATCGCCGGTCCCAACAGCAAGCGGTATCTGATGATGGACATGGAGATGGGGCTTTCCTGCGGCGGCTGTCACAACGGCAAGGATGCCTTCTCGGTACAGGGGGATTGCAACAAGTGCCATACCGCCACTCCCGATGTCAGTTTCAAGGGGGGGGGAGGGGCACTCTTCAGCCATAAAATACATACCGACGTGGCTAAAAAGATGTACGTCTGTGTCGACTGTCACAGTGGCATTTTTGTCGGGGGGGTAAAGAGTCGCCGGTATACCATGGGGGAGATGGAGCAGGACCGCTCCTGCGGAGCATGTCACGACTCCAAGATTGCCTTCAGTGTCACCGGGAGCTGCGACAGGTGCCACAATAAAACCAAGGAGATAACCTTTACCTTGGCCAACGCGGGCAAGGTCGAGTTCAGCCACACGTTCCACCTAGGGATGTACAAGTGTGATGACTGCCACAACAAGATTTTCACAACCGGGGCGCAGCGCAAGACCTATACGATGGCCCAGATGGAGAAAGGGGCGTCGTGCGGCGCCTGCCATGACGGGAAGACGGCGTTTTCCGTTGCCAAGGAGTGCAGCAAATGCCATCCCGTGAGGGATATCTTCTTCAAGGCGGAGGCCAAGTTCCCCCATACGCGCCACCTCGAGATGTACAGCTGCAGCGACTGCCACAATGCCTTTTTTACCCCCAACACCGAGAACAAGCGCTACACCATGGCGGAAATGGAACAGGACCGCTCCTGCGGCGCCTGTCATGACAGCATTTTCGCATTTTCTGTGAAGGGTGATTGCGGTCGCTGCCACATATCGACCAAGGAGATCAAGTTCGCCGTTCGTGAGACCGGTCCGGTGACCTTCAGCCACAAGTTCCACACAGGCCTGTACAAGTGCGTTGAATGTCATTACGGGATCTTCCCGACAGGAAAGAGCGCGAAGCGTTTCAATATGGCACAGATGGAGAACGGAAACTCCTGCGGAGCATGCCACGACGGTAAGACGGCATTCTCCGTAAAAGGTTCCTGCGACAAGTGTCACCCGGTAAAGGATATCGTCTTCAGGGATTCGGGGGCACTGTTCAGCCACAAGTTCCACCTTGACATGTACCGTTGTACCGACTGCCATGACAAGACATTCATTCCGGCGGAGGGGAACCGGCGGTATTCCATGACCGAAATGGAAGGGGGGGCATCCTGTGGGGTCTGCCATAACGGCAAGGATGCTTTTACCGTCAAGGATAACTGCCAGAAGTGTCATCCCCTGCTGAAGGCGATCCGGTATGACTTCCCGAACAAGAAGGATGTCCAGCCGGTGACGTTCAGTCACAAGGTCCATCTGGGTCGCGGGTACCGTTGCAGTGACTGTCACTACAAGATCGTACCGGCAAGCGTGAACAGAAAGCCAGTCACCATGAGGGATATGAATCTCGGCAAGTCGTGTGGCGCCTGTCACGGATTCCAGATGGCCTTTTCGACGAGAGATGCACAAAATTGCGAGAGATGTCATAAACCCGAGCAGTATGAATAAATTGGTCTTATCCAATGACGGAGGTCGAGAAGTGGAAGAAAAGTATTCGCCCGCTGCAGTAGAAGGGAAGTGGCAGAACAAATGGGCGTTGGAGAAGAGTTTCAAGGTCAGCGAAGATGCCGGTCGTGAGAAATATTACCTCCTCGAGATGTTTCCCTATCCGTCCGGACGTATCCACATGGGACATGTCCGTAACTACTCGATCGGCGACGTCGTCGGCCGCTTCAAGCGGATGAGGGGGTTCAACGTCCTTCACCCCATGGGGTGGGATGCGTTCGGGATGCCGGCGGAAAATGCCGCCATCCAGAACAAGACCCATCCTGCCAAGTGGACCAAGGAGAACATCGAGTACATGCGTGGCCAGTTGAAACGCATGGGGCTCTCCTATGACTGGGACCGCGAGCTGGCAACCTGTGATGTGGAGTATTACCGCTGGGAGCAGAGGATCTTCCTGGAGATGTTCGAGAAAGGACTTGCCTACAAGCGGAGCTCATTCGTCAACTGGTGCCCGTCCTGCGAAACGGTCCTTGCCAACGAGCAGGTCGAGGATGGCTCGTGCTGGCGCTGCGACAGCGTTGTCGTTCAGAAAGAGCTCGAGCAGTGGTTTTTCAGAATAACCGCATATGCCGAGGAGTTGCTGGAGTTTACCGACAAACTGCCCGGGTGGCCGGAGCGGGTCCTCGTCATGCAGAGAAACTGGATCGGCAAGAGCTACGGCTGTGAAATAGACTTCCCCCTGGAAGGTGACGGGTTTATCAAGGTCTTTACGACCCGGCAGGACACCCTTTTCGGCGCAACGTTCATGTCTCTGGCTCCTGAACATCCCCTGGCGCTCTCCCTGACCACACCCGACCGCCACGCCGATGTGGCAGCATTTGTCGAGAAGGTGAAGCAGACCGACAAGATCAAGCGGACGGCCGATGACATGGAGAAGGAGGGGGTCTTTACCGGCTCGTACTGTATCAACCCCGCCACCGGCGTGCGGATGCCGGTGTATCTGGCCAACTTCGTCCTTCCCGACTACGGTACCGGCGCGGTGATGGCCGTTCCCACCCATGACCAGCGTGATTTCGAATTCGCCAAAAAATACGGCCTGCCGCTCAAGATGGTCATCCAGCCCGAGGGTGAAGCGCTGGATCCGGAAACCATGACCGCCGCCTTTACCGAGGCTGGCACCATGGTCAATTCGGACCGGTTTGACGGCATGGTGAGCACTGATGCGAAAGAGCGGATTGCCTCATGGCTGGAGGCCGAGGGGAAAGGGACGAAGACGGTAAACTTCCGTCTGCGGGACTGGGGCATCTCCCGCCAGAGGTACTGGGGTAATCCGATTCCCATCATCTACTGCGACTGCTGCGGTACCGTTCCGGTCCCTGAAAAGGATCTGCCGGTCGAACTCCCCCTTGATGTCGCCTTTACCGGCGAAGGGGGAAGTCCCCTGGCCAGAATCGACTCTTTTGTCAATGTCGACTGCCCGCGCTGCGGCAAGCCGGCCCGCCGGGAAACCGATACCATGGACACCTTTGTCGAGTCATCCTGGTATTTTCTGAGGTACTGCTGCCCCGATTTCACCGGCGGCCCCCTGGACAGTGACAGGGTGCGGTACTGGATGTCCGTGGACCAGTATATCGGCGGCATCGAGCACGCCGTCCTCCACCTCCTCTATGCGCGTTTCTTCACCAAGGTGCTGAGGGATCTCGGCTACATCACCGTGGATGAGCCGTTTACCAACCTTCTTACCCAAGGGATGGTCATCAAGGATGGCGCCAAGATGAGCAAGTCAAAGGGTAATGTTGTCGATCCCAACGCGCTGATCGAGAAGTACGGTGCCGACACTGCCCGGCTCTTCTCTCTCTTCGCGGCTCCCCCGGAAAAGGATCTGGACTGGAACGACCAGGGGGTCGACGGCAGCTTCCGTTTTCTCAACAGGCTCTGGAAGCTGGTCACCGAGTGTCTCCCCTTCATCGGCTCGACGCTCGCCGTTGATCCGGCTGCTCTCTCCGATGATGCACGGTCATTGCGCCGGCTGGTTCACAAAACCATCCGCAAGGTTACTGCCGACCTGGACGAGCGTTTTCATTTCAATACGGCCATTGCGGCCATCATGGAGCTGGTGAACGGCATCCATGCCTTCTCCGGAAAGAACCTTCCCGAAAACAGTTCACTTGTGAAGGAAGCACTGGAGAGCACGCTTCTGCTCCTGTATCCGTTTGTCCCCCATTTCTCCGAAGAGCTGTGGGAGAGGCTGGGCCACACCGGCGGCATCGAACTGGCCGGCTGGCCATCGTTTGACGCCGAAGCAGCAGCCGACGAGGAGCTGCTCATCGTGGTCCAGGTTAACGGCAAGCTGCGTGGCCGCATAACCGTGCCCGTCGACGCGGCGGAAGAAACGGTGAAGTCAGCTGCCCTAGCCGATGAACGGGTAGCCCCCTACCTCGAAGGCAAAACTCCGAGGAAGGTCATTTACGTCCCCGGCAAACTGCTCAACGTGGTGGTTTAAACGGTGCTGAGAATATTGTCGATGGTCATATTCGCCGCATTCGCCCTCACCGGTTGCGGTTATTCTGTCGTGCAGAAAGGTGCCGGTCCGTTTGCCGGGCGTTCGATGCATCTGGAGATGTTTGCCAACAGGACCTACCAGCCGGACATCGAAGGCAGGCTCCGCCTGTTCCTGGTCGACGAACTCTCCGCTTCCTCGTCGGCCAGGCTGGCGGAGAGCACCGATGCCGACCTGCTCGTTACCGGTGACGTGGAGTCGCTGACCATTGAAAATGCTGCCTTCACCCAGCTGGACCGGGCGGGAGTCTATCGGATGGTCCTTACCGTGCAGGCACGGGTCAGTGACAGGAAAAGCGGCAAAATCCTGTGGAAAGGGACGGAGACGGTGCGGGAGGAGTACCCGGCCGGAACCGACATGGCGCTGCAGCGAAATGCCCGCGATACGGCGATTTCCTCAGTCTGCAAAGAGATGGCCCGGCATCTCGTCAGCCAGATGAACCGGGCATTCTGAGTGGACACCGACTCACCGGAAACGCAGCGGCGGTATGGCCGTTTGCAGATCCGCAGCGCCCCCCCAGGGCATGAGGGACAATGAGACCTGAAGAGCTAGACAGAGCGGTCGGTAAAGGGGAGATTGCTCCCCTTTACTATATCTACGGTGAAGAAGAGTTCCTGGTGGAGCGTGCCGTCCAGCGTCTTATGGATGCAATCGTCGCTCCCGATTTCAAGGACTTCAACTACTCCGTCTTTTACGGCAAGGAGGTCAGGGGCGAGCAGATCATCGAGTCTGCCATGACCCTGCCGATGTTCGCCCAGCGTCGCGTGATCCTCGTCAAAAGGGCCGACGACATGTCCGCTGATGCTTTTGAGCAACTCCTCTCCTATCTGCACAACCCCTCTCCGGAGAGCTGTGTCGTTTTCCAGGGGGTAAAGGCGGATCAGAGGAGGAAGTTCTTCCAGGAACTGAAAAAAGCCGACCAACTGGTGGAATTCAAGAAGATGAAGGATGACCAGCTGGCCGGCTTCATCAGGAGGGAAGCGGAACAGCGTGGCAAGAGGATAGATGCAGCGGCAGCGGAGATGATCGTCTACTATTCGGGCAACAATCTCCGGGAACTTGTTGCCCAGGTGGAAAAGCTGGCCTCCTTCTGTGGTGAGCGGCCGACGATTTCACCCGATGACGTGCGCGCCATGGCTTCCGACACCAAGATCGACAGTGTGTTCGAGCTGGCGGATGCCATGGGAAGACGGAATCTGGACAAGGCCATGCGCCAGTTGCAGACCATCCTGCGTGATTCCGATGCCCCCTATATGCTGATCGGGGCACTTGCCCGACACTTCCGCCAGCTTTGCATCATACGAGCCCTGATGCAGAAACGGGTGCCCATTGATGAGATCGGCAGGCAGGCCAAGGTCAACCCGTATTTTCTCAAGGGGTTGCTCGAACAGGCGCGTAATTTCAAGCCGGAAGATTTCGCCGGGATCTTTACCCGGCTTCACGAGGTTGATGTGGAGCTCAAAAGAGGGGGGAGGCAGCAGACACTTCTGGAGATGCTGGTCTTTTCCGTCTGCGGCTGCCAGTAGGGCGGGGGGCTGTGTTCAGGGCATTAAAAAAGGGCCGACAGGGGCCCTTTTTTAATGCCTTATGTAGTGACTCGACTAGCCGAGGGTGTTGACGAGCTTGGTCAGTCGGGAAACGCTCCTGGAAGCATTGGACTTATGAATCACACCCTTGGTTGCCGATTTGTCGATAACCGGGATGGCGGCTGCGAGTGCCTCTTTGGCAGCAGCTATGTCCTTGTTTTCAACCGCCTCGCGAACTCTCTTCACGAAAGTCCTCAGGGTCGTGCGCACGTGCCTGTTGCGTGCATTTTTTACCTTGTTCTGCTTGATACGCTTGAGAGCCGACTTATGATGAGCCAAACTGCACCTCCGATTATGTGAATAGCTGTTTATTCTCTGTTTTGAAAGAGTCTTATATAGCACCGCGCCAGCTTTGGTGTCAACGAAAAAATAGGGTCGCGGGCGAGCAGGTGCGGCAAAATGGGTTGACTAATTAAAAGAAGATTGCGTAAAATCTTGAATTTGCATGATGCCGTGAGCGGAGCCCGATGAAACAGAAAAAAGTTCTTATACAGACATACGGCTGCCAGATGAATGTGAGCGATTCGGAGAAGATCGCTGCTGCCCTGCGCAGTGTGGGCTACGAGCCGACCGCTACCATCGATGATGCCGATATGGTCATTCTCAATACCTGCAGTGTCAGGGCCAAGGCCGAAGAAAGAATTTACGGCATCCTTTTTACCATGAAAGGCGAGCTGAAAAGAAACCCGCGGCTGCTTATCGGTGTCGGTGGTTGCGTTGCCCAGCAGGAGGGGGAGACGTTGCTTGAGAAGGTGCCCCACCTGAGTTTTGTCTTCGGTACCCATAATCTGCACCTTCTGCCCCAGATGGTGAAGGCGGCTGAAGAGGGGAAGCGGGTAGCAGAGACCAGTTTTATCGACGATGACAGCAGGCTTGATCTTTTCCCCTCCCAGGATATGGCCGGGGGTGTCAGCCGTTTCGTCACGATCATGCAGGGGTGCGACAATTTCTGCTCCTACTGCATCGTCCCCTATGTGAGAGGGAGGGAAATCAGCCGCCGCCCCTCCGAAATCCTTGATGAAATCAGGATGGCTGCCGATGCCGGTGTCAGGGAGGTGACCCTCCTGGGGCAGAATGTCAACTCCTACGGGTTGAAGGCCGGCCACGACATCGATTTCCCGGCACTTCTCCGCCAGGTGGCGTCGATCTCCGGGATTGACCGGATCCGCTTCATGACCTCTCACCCGAAGGATATCTCCCCCCCGCTGATAGCATGCTTCGCCGACCTGGAGAAGCTCTGTTCCCATATCCACCTTCCGGTGCAGGCGGGGAGTGACAGGGTGCTGCAGATGATGAACCGGGGGTACAGCCGGAGCGACTACCTGCGCAAGGTGGAGATGCTCAGGGGGGCACGGCCTGATATCCACTTCACCAGCGATATCATCGTCGGGTTCCCGGGGGAGAGCGAGGAGGACTTCGCTGAGACCCTCTCCCTGATGGAAGAGGTACGGTACATCGATTCCTACACATTCATCTTCTCCCCGCGGCCGGAGACGAAGGCGGCCACACTGAACGACAGCATCGACAAGAAAGAAAAGCAGCAGCGTCTCGAACAGCTGCTTGCCGTCCAGAAGAAGATCACCGGCGAGTTGCACCGGGAGCTTGTCGGGAGCGAACTCGAGGTGCTGGTAGAGGGTGCCGGGCGCCATGACGGCCAGATATTCGGTCGGACCTCCGGCAATCGCATCGTCAACTTTACCGGGCCTGCGGAGAGGATCGGCAGCATGCAGAAGGTGCTTATCACGAAGGATGAGCCCAATTCACTCCTTGGGATGATGGTGTGATGCACGGGAGATGTCTGTAATGGAGCAAAAAACCGGCTACCGGCAGCTCAATCTGGTAGGGTTCACCCTGGACGTCATGCAACCCCTTGCCCTCTTCAAGGACGAATCCGGCGAGTCGACGATTCCGCTCTGGCTCGAGATGAGCGACGTCCTCACCGTTACCGCAGCGCTCGTGTCAAGCAAGCTTTCCGGCAAGACGGACAAGCACGATCTCCTGGACCCACTGCTGGCGACACTGGGGTTGAATGTGAAGGAGATCCGCGTTGATGGTAGTGCCGGCAGCGGGTATGTTGCCAGCGTCTGTTTCAGCAGTGACGGAGATGACGTCCTGGTTCGTGTGGGATTGATAACAGCACTGCTGACGGCAATCAGGTACAGGTTGCCGGTCGGCATCTCCGCCGAGGCAATTGCCAGCTCGTCCCTTGTCGACCACAGTAATACTTCAGCAACAACGTTGGATGACAAGGAGCAACTGCTCGAATTCCTGGAAAAACTGAAGCCGGAAGACATGGGTAGGTTCCCGATGTGAACGGAGAACCGTTCGGAAGGGAGATAGTGCATTGTCCACGATTGCTTTTTGTGTGGGGACGGATACAATCGAAAAGAACTGTGCGTTTTGATCGGAGGCATGTGTGAGGGATGAATCATTCGGTTTTTTATCGGCGCTGGTAGCCGCGCCCAGTCCTTCCGGCTACGAGCAGCCGGCCCAGAGACTGTTCCGCAGTTACATCGAACCATACGCAACGGTTGAAACTGACGTCATGGGAAGCGTCTACGGCACTATCCGCGGAGCAGGGGAGGACTGCCCAAGGGTCATGCTGGTGGGTCACTCTGACGAGATCGGCCTGCAGGTGAAATATGTCGATGATAAGGGGTTCATCTGGTTCGGAGCGATCGGCGGCGTTGACCCCCACCTGACCCCGGGCCTCAGGGTGAATATTCATGGCAGAACCGGCGTTATCCCCGGTGTCATCGGCAGGAAACCGATTCATCTCCTCGAATCCAAGGACCGGGAGACGGTCGTCAAGCTTGATGCCCAGTATATCGATATCGGCGCTTCAGACCGGAAAGAGGTGGAGAACCTCGTGCGTGTCGGCGATCCGGTTACGTTTGCGACCGAGTTGCAGAGGCTCCAGGGGGACCGGGTGACAGCACGCGGATTTGACGACAAGGCGGGGAGTTTCATCGTCGCCGAGGTCCTCCGCCAGGTGTCGGCGTTGTCGAAACCGCTCAACGTCGATCTCTACGGCGTCTCCTCGGTTCAGGAAGAGATCGGGCTCAGGGGGGGGATCACCAGCAGTTACAATGTCAATCCGGATATCGGCATATGCGTCGAAGTCGATTTCGCCACTGATCAGCCCGACGTGGAGCGCAAGCACAACGGGGATGTCGCGGTCGGCAAGGGACCGATCATCCCCCGCGGGGCAAACATCAACCCCGTGCTCTTCGACCTGCTGGCGCAAACGGCCGAAGAAGAGAAGATCCCGGTACAGTTTACCGGCATTCCCCGCGCCACGGGGACCGATGCCAATGTCATGCAGATATCAAGGGGAGGGGTAGCCACGGCACTTGTCAAGGTGCCGCTCCGTTACATGCATTCTCCGGTAGAGGTCCTTTCCCTGGCCGATCTGGACAACGCCGTGCGTCTGATAGTCGCACTTCTTGCGAAAATACACGACAAGAAGATGTTCATCCCCGTCTGATGCTCCTGAACCAGGCAGGGGGATGTTCGGTTTTTTTCAGTTTATGTCATAATTAAGCGTGTTACCTGTGGGTACACATTTTATATCAAGGAGAACTGTTATGATTATAATCCGGATGTGTCGTCAAGCTATTGTATCTGCCAGCCTGATTCTTCTGCCAGCCACCCTGCTGTTTGCTGAAACTCCCGCAAACATGGGACCAAAAACCATCCAGTTCAAAATGGGGACGAAGACGATAGTTTTTACCCATCAGAAGCACCAGAAGTTGGCCAAGAACAATTGCTGGGAATGTCATGACAAGAAAAGCGGCAAGATTCCAAACTGGGGAGAGGCTACCGCCCACAAGCTCTGCATACCCTGCCACGACCTGAATGAGAAAGGCCCGGTTCAGTGCAAGGAGTGTCACAAGAAATAGCAGGGAGAGAGCAACGTTTGAAAAAACCGACGATAACACCAAGATCGCCGGTTTTTTTTTATTGTAATAAAAGCTGGTCCATGGTTTTTTATTGCTTAATTATTTTCAATGGTTACTCAGGGGTGTAGTTGGTGAAACCAAAATTGAAAAAATGGTTGACCGACCCGTTACGGGTTCTGTTGGTCCTGATTGCGCTCATTGCGACCACCGAAAGTCTGATCATGCACTTTCTCCGCATGGTCAGCAACCGGCTCTCTCCCCTTACATTGATTTTCTTGGATTCATCCCTGCTGGTATTAATACTCTGGCCCGTCCTCTACTTCATGATCGTATACCCTCTCCTGGAGCATATTCGTGAACGCTCTGCCGCAGAGGATGCTCTCAAGGTAAGTGAAGAAAACTACCGGCAGTTGATCGATTCCGTGGAGGGAATTGTCTGGGAAGCCGATCCGAGGAGTTTTGCCTTCACGTTTGTCAGCCGGAAGGCGGAAGATATCCTTGGCTACCTCTTGAGCAGATGGACCGAAGAATCTTCATTCTGGGCTGACCATCTCCATCCCGACGACCGTGAGTGGGCCATAGAGTACTGCACTTCCGCCTGTCGCGAACTGCGCGATCATATTTTCGAATACCGGATGCTTGCCGCTGACGGACGGGTGGTCTGGTTGCGCGATCTGGTGACGGTCGTGGTTGAAGCCGGCGAGCCCGTGAGCCTGCGCGGTCTCATGATCGATGTGACCGAGAGGAAGGATATTGAACTGGCGCTTGCGGCGAGCGAAAAGCGTTACCAGTTCATGGCCGACAATCTCCATGACGTCATTTGGAAGATTGATAAAAATCTGACCTACACCTACGTGAGCGGTTCGGTGGACGAAATGTTCGGCTTTCGGGGTGATGAGCTCGTGGGGCAGCCGTTCGATGTGGCATTGACGGAGTCTGCCGCGGTGAAAGCCCGTGAGATTCTTGCAGGTGTCAGCCACGGTCACTATGCAGGGAGTGGCGGGCAGTACAAGATGAACCAGGAGCTTGAATGCCGCCGCAAGGACGGTTCGATATTCTGGGGCGAGGTGAGCGCTACGCTGCTGTTTTCCCCTGAAAATGAACTTCAAGCCATAATCGGTAGTACCAGGGATATATCCGATCGCAAGCACGCCGAAAACGAACGGAAAGTCGCCCATGACCTGTTACAGAAGACGATCAACAGCCTTATCGAAGCGGTCGCGATTGTCGATGCCTCCACTCTGCAGATCAGGGATGTCAACAGCGCCGCCGAGAAGATGTTCGGCTATTTCCGGGAAGAGCTTGTCGGGGCGGATATATCCATGCTGTATGTCTACAGCGAGATGTTCCAGCGCTTCAATGACGAGATGCACAACTGTTTCAAGGAAAACGGGAGTTTTTCGACCAAGTTGCGCATGAAGAAAAAGAGCGGCTGGGTATTCCCTACCGAGCAGTCGGTGGCGCAGATCAGCACGGACGATGATGGAGCATGCCGTCATTACGTCTACGTTATCAGGGACATATCTGTCCAGATGTTGCATGAGGAAGAGCTGAACCGTGCCTACATCATGGTTGCCGAGCGCAATACCTTTGTCGAGTCGGTCATAACCAACATCCAGAGCGGCATTATCGTCCTGGACCAGGAGATGCGCATCACCATGATCAACCCCTACGCGGCCGGCATCTGTCACCGCGACGCTGACGAGCTCTTGGGGATACCGTTGCTGGAGATCTGTCCGGAGCTGCACGAGCAGGTTTGCCAGGGGTGTACCCCGGACGAGATGATCGCCACCTTCTGCGGCAATCGTTTCATCATCGGGTTCGCCTGCTTCCAGATGCGCAACGTCCGCGGCATCGTGACCGGTACCATCCTCACCTTCAAGGACCTCACGGAGATCGTCAAGATCCGCAACGAGATCCGTCAGAAACAGCGACTGTCGGCAATGGGTGAAGTGGTGGCCAGGGTCGCCCACGAGATGCGCAACCCCCTCTTTGGCATGACATCGGCGGGGCAGATCCTGAACATGGAGCTGAACCTGAACAGTGCTCAGCAGCTGCTGATGGACTCCTTTCTCAAGGAGGCGCGCCGTCTCAACAATCTTGTGGATGAACTGCTGGACTCCACCCGGGAGGTGCGCCTTGCAAAGAGAACTATCGACCTGGTTTCCGTTATCAACGATTCGTTACGCCTCGTGGCGGGGAGTGCTGCGGAAAGAGGGGTGACCCTCACGCCTGGGGAGGTCGCAGGTGCGATACAGGTGCACGGGGACCCCGAGAAACTGGAACAGGTTCTGTTGAATCTTCTGAAAAACGGTGTCGAGGCATGTTCTGAGGGGGGCGGGTCGAGCTGTCTGTCCGGGTCGAGGGGATGACGGCTCTGGTCTCGGTTGAAGACACCGGCAGCGGCATATCGGATGATGTCATGGACTCGATTTTCGATGTCTTCTACACGACAAAGAAAAACGGAACCGGCATGGGGCTCTCCATATCAAGAAACATCGTCGAAGCCCACTCCGGAGAACTGGTTGCACGGAACAATGAGGGCTCTGGTGCAACCTTTGTCGTGAAGCTCCCCGTGCAGATGGAGGCGGGGTGAAGGCGCTCATCATCGATGATGCCCCGGGGATACGCATTGCCCTTGGTCACTTCCTCAGGGGGAGGGGCTATGAGGTGTATGAG
>Ga0129297_10000071_pt1 | contig 43163 bp, 44 predicted proteins | sample I18A1metaG_FD_94708 | JGI IMG/M metagenome (GOLD analysis project Ga0129297, IMG submission 94708) | Lake sediment bacterial and archeal communities from Gulf of Boni, Indonesia to study Microbial Dark Matter (Phase II) - ​I18A1 metaG | ecosystem: Environmental > Aquatic > Freshwater > Lake >... | reverse complement strand
GTGCAGTTGGGGCGGCAGGTGACTGAACGGGACGGGGCTGCTCTTCGTGGAAGAACGGGAAGCTCAGGTCCCAGGCTGCGTGAGTTGCGGTGCTGCTGAATACGAGCAATGCGGCGAGCGGGGCACACAGTGCCCTGAGTATCTGGCGGGACAGTATCTTCACCGGCAGTCTCAGGAATTCATGCTGGAGTGGCAGACGATGTTTTTCCCCAGGGACTTGGCCTTGTAGAGGAAATTGTCCATCAGGGTGAAGAGATCTTCCCGGCTCGTGCCGTTCTCGGGATAGGAGGCTACGCCCGCACTGACCGTGATGCAGACCCCTTCAGCCTCCTCCACGCTCTGACCCGCCTCGTCGGCAATCTTCTGCCGGAGACGGTCGGCCGTCAGGATGGCATGGTCCAGTGTCGTCTCGGGCAGGATGATGACAAACTCCTCGCCGCCGTACCGGAATGCGAAATCCACCTTGCGCAGCGACCTTATGATGATGTCGCCGATAGCCACGAGAACCTTGTCCCCGACCGCATGGCCGAACCTGTCGTTGAACGACTTGAAGTTGTCCACGTCGAGGATGACCATGGACATGACCTTCTGGTAACGCCGTGCCCTCCCCAACTCCTGGTTGAAGATCTGCTGGAAGTAGCGGTGGTTGTGCAGGCCGGTCAGGTAGTCGGTGATGGCCATCAGTTTGGTCCTGTTGTGCAGGCGGGCGTTGTGGATGGCCAGGGCGGCAAAGGACGAAAGGATGGCGAGCAGTTCCAGTTTCCCCCGGTCGAATTCGCGGGGGATGAAATCGTCGAGGTAGAGGATGCCGACGATCTCGTCGTGGAAAACCAGGGGCACGCAGATGAGGGAGCGGATCCCCTCCTTGACGGCCAGGGGGTTGTTGAAGAACGGGCTGGTATGGGTATCGGAGACAATGAAGGTCTCACCGGAATTGAGGATCTGCTCCGTGAGACCGCCGGGATGGACCTGCCAGCGCTCGACCTGGATGAACTCCGAGGAGAGACCCCGGTGCACGTGGAGTGAAAGCTCCTTGTTGCGGGCATCGTAGAGGGCCACGCTCCCGGCCGGGGTTTCGGCATACTGCATGGCACTGATCATGATCGCCTGGAGCAGGGTGTCCAGGTCCAGCGTGGAAACAACGGTTTTTGCTACTTCTATGAGATCCTTGAGGGCATCGATCTGTTTCTGCAACCCCTCACTGGTGGATTCTGTCATGGTGCGTCTCCATTAAAGTGCGTTAGTAACGCTTATCACACTTGCGGGAATTTGTAAATCCGCAAGAGGTATACGTTTCATTATTCAGAGTCATGTATTCCTGACAGCAGGTCAACAGGTACCATCCACCTCCCCGGGAGTGCATGCCACGTGTTATCAAGGGGTTATGATTTTAATGCAAATCCACTTGACACCCCCATACATGTTGTGGTTAATTTCGCTTCGTTGCACTAAATCTAGGTTTAACCTGATATGTCATACAAATAAGGAGCTTACCGACATGGCACAGAAAACAGCTAACAATTTCCCTCCCGCCCTCTCTCCCAATGCCATCACCGTCCTGGAAAAACGTTACCTGAAAAGGGATACCAGCGGCAAGCCGCTGGAGGCTCCGGCCGACCTCTTCCGCCGTGTCGCCGATGCCATTGCCTCCGCCGACGGGACCTTCGACAAGAAGGCCGACGTGAAACTCCTTTCCGACAAGTTCTATGCCATCATGGCCAACATGGAGTTCCTCCCCAACTCCCCGACCCTGATGAACGCCGGCCGCGAACTGGGCCAGCTCTCCGCCTGCTTCGTCCTCCCGGTTGGTGACTCCATGGACGAGATCTTCGACGCGGTCAAGTACACCGCCCTGATCCACAAGTCCGGCGGCGGCACCGGCTTCTCCTTCTCGCGCCTGCGCCCGGCCAACGACGTGGTCATGTCCACGACCGGCATCTCCTCCGGCCCCCTCTCCTTCATGCGGGTCTTCGACATCGCCACCGAGACCATCAAGCAGGGGGGCACCCGGCGCGGCGCCAACATGGGGATCCTGCGGGTCGACCACCCCAACATCATGGACTTCATCATGTGCAAGGCCGACCAGAAGCAGCTGAACAACTTCAACATCTCCGTCGGCATCACCGAGAAGTTCATGGAGGCGGTGGAGAAGGACGAGGAGTACAACCTGGTCAACCCACGCAGCAAGGAGGTCGTCGGCACCCTCAACGCCCGCAAGGTCTTCCACCGCATCGTCAAGCAGGCCTGGGAGAACGGCGAACCGGGGATCATCTTCCTCGACCGGCTCAACCGTGACAACCCCACCCCGCTCATCGGCGAGATAGAGTCCACCAACCCCTGCGGCGAGCAGCCCCTCCTCCCCTACGAATCCTGCAACCTCGGTTCCATCAACCTGGGGAAAATGGTGAAGAACGGCGACGTGGACTGGGCCAAGCTGAAGGAGGTCGTCCGCCTGGCGGTCCATTTCCTCGACAACGTCATCGAGGTGAACAATTACCCCCTGGAGCAGATCGACAAGATGACCCGCTCCAACCGGAAGATCGGCCTCGGCGTCATGGGGTGGGCCGACATGCTCATCCTCCTGGGGATCTCCTACAGCTCCCCCGAGGCCAAGGTCCTGGGTGAGAAGGTGATGAAATTCATCAACGACGAAGGGCATGCCTACTCCCGCGAGCTGGCCAGGGTCCGTGGTCCCTTCCCCAACTTCAAGGGGTCCATCTACGACAAGCCGGGTCTGGAGCCGATCCGCAACGCCACCGTCACCACCATCGCCCCGACGGGGACCATCTCCATCATCGCCAACGCCTCCTCGGGCGTCGAGCCCCTCTTCGCCGTCTCCTTCGTGAAGAACGTCATGGACGGCACCAAGCTGTTCGAAGTCAACCCGATCTTCGAGAAGCTCGCCAAGGAGAAGGGGTTCTACTCCCAGGAGCTCCTGGAGCAGATCGCCGAGCACGGCACCGTCCACGACATCCACGAGGTGCCGGCCGACCTGCGCGACGTCTTCGTCACTGCCCACGACATCACGCCGGAAGACCACATCGCCATGCAGGCGGCCTTCCAGAAATACACCGACAACGCGGTCTCCAAGACCGTCAACTTCCCCAACACCGCCACCATGGACGACGTGGAGAAGGTCTACCGACTCGCCTATCAGACCGGCTGCAAGGGTGTCACCATCTACCGTGACGGCTCCCGGGACGAGCAGGTCCTCTCCACCGTGAAGAAGGAGGAGAAGGTCGAGGCCGTGGCCGCACCGACTGTGGAAGAGAAGCGTACCGTCAAGCGGGAGCGCCCCAAGGCCCTCAAGGGGTGGACCTACCAGATGCAGACCGGCTGCGGTCCCCTCTACATCACGGTCAACGAGGACAAGACCGGCCTGTTCGAGCTCTTCACCACCATGGGCAAGGCCGGCGGCTGCGCCGCCTCCCAGGCCGAGGCCCTCGGCCGGATGGTCTCCCTTGCCTGGCGCAGCGGCGTCCAGGCCCGCCAAGTGGTGAAACAGCTCCTCGGCATCTCCTGCCACTGCCCCGCCGGCTTCGGCGAGAGCAAGGTCCTCTCCTGCGCCGACGCGGTGGCCAAGGCGATCCAGGCCCACATGCACGCCGCCGGCTATGACACCGGCATCGAGAAGACCGCCGCCGCCCGCGGCGCCTGTCCCGAGTGCGGCGGCCCGGTGGAGCACGAGGGTGGTTGCTCGGTCTGCCACGTCTGCGGGTACAGCGAATGTGCCTAAAAGCTGAGAGATAGAAGTTATCAAGGGGGAATTTGCCGGCAGGCGGATTCCCCCTTTGTCATAAAGTCATATGATCTACCGTTGATGAAGCTCTATGCTATTCGGGTTGATTACCTGTTCACACGTGTGATCAGGTAGATCATAAGTTGGGTCAAAGAGGAGGAACTCAATGCGTTTATACCTCTCCGGAATAATGTTAGTTGTTTTTATTGCATCTCAAGCAAATGCAGCAAATCCTAAAGATATAAAATTAATTGAGAGCATTACAAAAAACGTTAAAGAATTATGCCAAGCTCCTTCCAGTAGAGGAAAATTCATGGATTTCCAAATTAAAGGAGGGGGCGAGGTACAAGTGAAATTGTTAAAATTATTGGGTTCCCCCAGGGCGTCAGCAAAGGCTACATTTGACAAAGGAGAATGGGAGGGCGTTCAGAAAGTATTACAAAGTCAACAAGCATACGACAATGCAAATTATAGGCAATGTGCTGAAAAATTAACTCCTTTGTTCCTTAAGAAATTTGCAAATAGATATATTACTGCAAAATCAAATGGAAATAATCAAAATAGCCCTTCCGATAACAAATTTAAGAGACAAGATACGGATGAACAAAACAAACAACCTGCATCCATCCCTCCATTATCCCAGGTTATGATAAACTCTCCAGGTAGCATTCAAGCAAATAATTCAAATCTATATGTTCAGGTATCGCCGCCGCGTAGATTAACGAAGGAAGCAAAAGCTCTCTTTATCACTTATTTGAAAGCTAATCCTAAAGGTAAGGTAAAAATCTACTTAGCCGCACATGGATCTGAGCCTTCAGATTTTGCAACAGATATTCTAGATGCTTTGAAGGAATCAGGTTGGGATGCGTATATCAGTTCGGAAATACCGATAATACCGACAACAGCAAAAGGGATAGGTTTAATCATTAATAAAGAACAAGCCGTGCCATTCTCGCCTATATATCATCTGCAGCAAGCCTTCGATAGGATAAACAGTAAAGCCTTAGCTGAAATAGACAACAAGATACCGAAAGACGAAATCACGCTAGCGATAGGAAATAAACCAGAGTAGCCAGTGCATCGTAAAATAGATGCCTAGCAGGCCAATTGAGTTGATACTACGTTCAACAGCCACCCTGTTAACAATAGACAGATACCAAAGGTACCTCTATGACTCTCTACGACATCCCCGTCACAACCATCGACGGCACGGCAACCACACTTGAAGACTATCGTGGCCAGGTGCTCCTGATCGTCAACGTGGCCAGCAAGTGCGGCTTCACCCCCCAGTACGCCGGGCTGGAGGCGCTCTACCGCCGCTACCGGGACCGGGGCTTCAGCGTCCTGGGCTTCCCCTGCGATCAGTTCGCCCACCAGGAGCCGGGGGACGAGGCGGAGATCAGGAGCTTCTGCACCCTGACCTACGACGTCACCTTCCCCCTGTTCGCCAAGATCGAGGTCAACGGCAGCGGCACCCACCCCCTCTACGCGCTCCTGAAAACGGCCCGTCCGGGGCTCCTGGGGAGCGAGGCGGTCAAGTGGAACTTCACCAAGTTCCTCGTGGACCGTGACGGTAGCGTGGTCAGGCGCTACGCCCCCACCGACACGCCTGAGGAGATCGAGGCTGACTTGGTGCGGCTGCTGGAAAAGCACGCCTGATGCTCGTCGCCTGCGGCATCCTCAGCATCGTCTCCTTCGCCCTCTACGGGTACGACAAGGGCGCCGCCCGGCACGGCAACCGGCGCATCAGCGAGCGGACCCTGCACCTTCTCGCCCTCTGCGGTGGCTGGCCCGGCGGGCTGGCGGGGCAGCTCCTCTTCCGGCACAAGAGCCGCAAACCCTCCTTCCGGCTCTGTTTCTGGTTGACCGTGCTGGCCAATGGTGCGATGCTGTCTGTTCTGAACGGGCACCGTTCATAGCATCGTCAGCCAGAAGGTAAGCCATGGCCCTTGCCACCCTAGCGCACCACCCGATCACCCTCTCCCACCCCCTTGCCAGCATGCTCGACGTGTTGAAGCTTTTCGTCATCCCCGTGGGGGGCGGCATCCCCGCCGGGGTCCTCCTGGCCCGTGACAACGGCCTGGCCTGGCCCGTCACCGCCCTGCTCTACCTGGTCTCCGACATCCTCCTGGCCTTTGCCTTCGAACCGATCCTGCGGCTGCTGGAACTCCTGGGGAGCAAGGTCCCCTTCCTGGCCCGCCTCGGTGCTGCCATGAAAGCGGCATCGGCCCGGAGTGCGGCCCATTTCACCGGTACCGGCGCCGGTCCCCTGGCCCTGGTCATGATCGCCTTCGGCGTGGACCCCATGACCGGGCGAGCCACGGCCCTGGCGGCGGGCCACGGCTTCCTCACCGGCTGGGCCATCGCCATCACCGGCGACATGCTCTACTTCGCCGTCATCGCCGTCTCGACGCTGGAGCTGAACTCCTACATCAAGGACCCGAACACCACCATGGTGATCGTCCTTGCCGCCATGTTCCTCGTCCCCATGCTGGTTCGCACCATACGGACCAGGTTACGCTCCTTCCGGATGGCAGAGTAGTCTTCGCACCACGCAGTCCGGCCACTCATGAGCACTGTCCTGCATGACGAGGCGGTTGATAGACCATTAGGATAGTGTTAAAATTATTTCAAATTTGAATCAGTGATTTCTTGAAAAGCTAAACCCTTCGTGAGAGGGGGACAGAAAGCCGCGGGTCTTCACGCGAAGATAGCCGGGCTGCCACATGATTTCCCCATGGGCAGGCCCGGCTCTTTATTTTTCAGGAGCACTTCTCGTGCAAAGGAGAAAGGTCATGAAAAAGTACAGACTGATATCCTTGGGAGCAGCACTCATCCTGGCGCTTGTCGCCGTCACCATGCCGGCAGGGGCCGGTGCCGCTTCGACCGATGCCCCGGTTGTCACGCTCGGGGTCGACACCACCTCCTTCAACGCAGACCAGCCCGTCATCGTCCATGTGACGATACAAAACCCGACCACCCGCGGGATGAAACTGCTCAAGTGGTTTACTCCTGTCGATGACGTGGAAGGTCCGCTGTTTCTGCTCCAGCGCGACTACGGGATCCCCGTGGCCTACAGCGGACCGCTCTACAAGCGCCCGAAGCCGACACGCGACGATTATCTTCACCTGAAGGCCGGCGAAAGCATCACCCGCGATGTGGACATCGCCAGGTTTTACGACCTCTCCGTCTCCGGCACGTACCGCATCATCTTCGATGTTTCCTCCCGGGACCTCTACGCGGAGAGCGGGAGCGGGAAACAGGAGCCCGAGCACCTGACCTCGAACGAGATAACGGTCTGGATAGTCGGCAGGTCGGCCGGTGACCTCCCACTGGCAGAGGTGCTGGCCAGGGCAACGGGCACGACCACCTTCAACAAGTGCACGACCACGCAGCAGGCGCTCCTGGTGACTGCCCGGTCGAACGCGAGCGGGTACTCTGCCAATGCCCTGTCATTCCTGAAGGCTCAGTCGAACCTGTATTCAGAGCGCTACACCACCTGGTTCGGTGCATCTGACACGGCGAGGTATGGGACGGTCACGACCCACTTCAGCAGCATCGGCAGTGCCATGGATACCGCCAATGTCACCTTCGACTGCAGCTGCAAAAAGAAATACTACGCATACGTGTATCCCTCCAGGCCCTACACCATCTACCTCTGCCGGGTGTTCTGGATGGCGCCCCAGACCGGGACCGACTCCCAGGCCGGCACGCTGATCCACGAGATGAGCCACTTCTCCACGGTTGCCAGCACGAACGATTACGTGTACGGTCAGGCAGGCGCGATGAACCTTGCCATAACCGATCCGGACAAGGCGGTTAACAATGCCGATAATCATGAGTATTTTGCCGAAAACAATCCGCCGCTACCATGAATAGCACCCTGTCGGAGTCCCTGATATTCCTCCCCGGTGCCTCGGGCAATGTCACGGTCTGGCAGCAGGTAAGCGACGGCCTCTGCCACCCGGGACGGCGCGAGTTCATCACCTGGCCCGGTTTCGGCGGTGTGCCGCCGGAGCCGGGGGTGCACGGCATGGATGACCTTGTGGCGCGGGTGGTGAACGCCATTACCGGCCCGACGGACATCCTCGCCCAGTCCATGGGGGGGACCATCGCCATCCGGGCGGCACTGGAGAAACCCGGTTTGGTCCGGCACCTGGTCCTCTCCGTCACCTCCGGCGGCATCGACCTGGCATCACTCGGGGCCGCTGACTGGCGCCCCTGGTACAGGGATGCCTTCCCGTCCCTCCCCGACTGGTTCGTCACCGAACGGGTCGACCTGACGGATCGCCTCCAGGAGCTGCCCATGCCCGTGCTCCTCCTCTGGGGGGATGCCGACCCCATCAGTCCGGTGGCCGTGGGGAAACGCCTGGCTGAACTCATCCCCCGTTCTGAACTGGTGATAGTGCCGGGGGGGACCCACGATCTCGTCGTCGAGCGGTCTGCTGACGTGATCCCACCCATCCAGACACTCCTCGCTTCGTGACCAGTTGAGTGACTTCCCACCTTCCTCTGCTTGCCCTCCGTGTCATGGGTAGTAATATGTAAGGATAGCTCGTATGCCGATGGGGTGAGGCGGTGAACGGTGAAGTAACGTGATCCGCATCTGCCATGCCAGGGGGCACTCATGACACCTTCCGACCGCAGGACAAGAGAGAATCGTCTGAGAGGATCTACGGCTGCCCCGGGCGACGAGGGTGCCGCTGTGGCAGGTGGTGTGCACTCAATGGCAGAGGCCCAGTTCTTCAAGGCATTCCAGGCGACACCAAGCATTCTCGTCATTGCCTCCCTCAACGACGGAAAATACCGGGAAGTCAACGAGGCATTCGAAAACATTCTCGGGTACAGGCGGGAGGAGGTCATCGGCCGCACGTCGCTGGACCTCAAGATCTGGAAGAACCCGGCTGACCGCCTGTTCGTCCTGCAACAACTGCGGGAGGGGAAGAAGGTCCGCAACCTGGAGTTCAGCTTCAGAAACAAGGCAGGCGACATCCTCACTGGCCTCTATTCGGCTGAAATCATCGAAATAGGCGCGGAGCGCTGCCTGCTCAGCCTGGTGAACGACATCACCTCCCGGAAGAAGTTCGAAGAGGAGTTGCGCCAGAGTGAGGAGCGTTACCGTCGTCTCTATAACGATACCCCGGTCATGCTCCATTCCATCGACCACGATGGTCGTCTGGTCAGCGTCAGCAACTACTGGCTGGAAACCCTCGGCTATGAGCGTGACGAGGTGATCGGCCGTGCTTCTGCGGATTTTCTCACGCCGGCGTCCAGGAGCTATGCCCGTGAAGTCGTGCTCCCCGCCTTCTTCCAGACCGGTTGCTGCAAGGACGTGCCCTACCAGTTCGTCAGGAAGAACGGCGAAATCATCGAAGTTGTCCTTTCCGCCATTGCCGAGCGGGACGCCGACGGGCGGATTGTCCGCTCCCTGGCCGTCATGGTCGACGTTACCGAACGCAAGCGGGCGAATGAGGAGATAGACCGGCTGCACACCGACCTGGCGGCACGGGCCTATGAGCTGGAATTTACCAACCGTGAGCTCGAGGCGTTCAACTATACGGTTGCCCACGACCTGCGCAAGCCGCTGACGGTCATCAGCGGTTACTGCCAGGTTGTCAGCGAGCTCTGCGGCAACAAGCTCGATCTCCAGTGCAGGGAGTATCTCAAGGAGGCCTACGAAGGGACCTGCCGCATGAACCTGCTCATCGATACCCTGCTCAACTTCTCCCACCTCGCACACACCGAACTTCAGCGGGAAACGGTCGATCTCTCCGCCGTGGCACACGAGGTCGCCGGGGATCTCCAGCACGCCGAACCGGGACGCACGGTGACGTTCAGGATCGAAGACGGAATCACGGTGCATGGCGACAAGAACCTGCTCCGGGTGGTATTGGGCAATCTCATGGGCAACGCCTGGAAATACAGTGCCATGCGGGAGGCAGCGGTCATCGAATTCGGTCAGGCGGAACGCAACGGCACATCCGCCTGTTTCGTCAGGGATAACGGTGACGGCTTTGACATGGCACACGCCGAGAAGCTCTTCGTACCATTCAATCGACTTTCCCATGCCCGTAAGTACGAGGGGTTCGGTGTCGGCCTGGCCACCGTGGAGCGGATCATCCGGCGCCACGGCGGACAGGTTTGGGCAGAAAGCGAGTCGGGAAAGGGGGCGACCTTCTATTTTGCCCTGTAACCGGTTCCAGTTCACCTGTCGCTCTCGTACGCTGGGGGATCATGTCCTGCACCCTGTTGCACGGACCATCCTGTTCCTGTGCGTGACTATCCTCGTCCTGGCGTCTGTCTCCTCTGCCGCCACCACCGACCTGGTCATGCGCCTGTCCGACCGCCAGGTGATCGACTTCAAACGCCTGGTTGCCGAAACCGGCACCGTCCGGTTCATTTTCATGGCGGAAAACCACACCGATGAGCGCCACCATGCCGCCCAGCTGGAACTGATCAAGGCGCTGCACGCCAGTGGTCGCCCCCTTGCCATCGGCCTGGAGATGTTCACAGCCGCCAGCCAGGAAAAACTGGACCAGTGGGTTGCCGGTAAGCTCCCCCCGGAGCAGTTCATGGAACTGTACCGCACGGAGTGGAACGTCCCGTGGAGGTACTACCGTGAGATATTCACCTTCGCCCGGGATAACCGGATCCGCCTGTACGGCCTCAACCTGCCGACCGATATCAGTCGGAAGGTGGCCCGGCAGGGGTTCGCTGCCCTCACCCCTTCAGAGCGGCGCCTGCTCCCCGCGGACATCACCTGTGACGTCAGCCCGGCCTACATGATCCTGCTGCGCCAGGCCTATGCCAACCACGCACGGGACGACAAGGCATTCGCCCATTTCTGCGAAGCCCAGGTGCTCTGGAACCGGCACATGGCCAGGCGGATGCAGGCATTCCAGAAGGAGTACCCGGGATATACCATGGTGGCGTTGCTTGGAACCGGCCATGCCCTGAAAAAAGGGGCGCCGGGGGAGATGGGGGGCGATGCGGCAGCCTACCGGGTGATCCTTCCCGAATTCAAGGGGCTCAACAGGCAGAACCTGACCATGCAGGACACCGATTACCTGTTGCTGTTCGACGACCTGTTCCGCTGAACGGGGTTGTGTTACGGGCTGCTTTGGGCGATACTGTGAGCGGCCGGCGGAATCGGTCAGCGCCTCCGGGCGTTTTCATACCATGCAAGGAGTACGACGACCATGAGCACCATCCTCCCCGAGGGAGAAGAGCTGCACCGCGCCATCAAGTGGATATCCGACAACCTGCAGGATGACGGGGAGCAACCCCTCGGACCCCTGGTGCAGCAGGCGATCTTCAAGTTCAATCTTTCCCCCAAGGACTCGGAGTTTCTCATCGATTTCTACCGCAAGGCCAAAGAGGAACGCAGCTGCTGATGATGCCACGATGTGCCTGATTGCCTTTGCCCACGACAGTCACCCCCGTTACCGTCTCGTCCTGATGGCCAACCGTGACGAGTACCGCGACCGGCCCACCGAACCTGCCTCGTTCTGGAGCGATGCCCCGTTTGTCCTGGCCGGCCGGGATCTGCAGGGAGGCGGAACCTGGCTGGGGGTCACCACTGCCGGGAAGGTGGCGGCGGTCACCAATTACCGTGACCCGCGCCAGCAGGTCACCAATCCACCGTCCCGCGGCTCCCTGGTGGCGGAGTACCTGCGGGACGGGACCATGACCGCCAAAGGACTGCATGCCCGGCTGCAGCGGGACGCCGGACAGTACGACGGTTTCAACCTGGTCTACGGCACGGTCGGTGAGCTGTACTACTTCACCAACCGGGGCGGTTCCTCCGGCCCGGTCAGCCCGGGTATCCACGGGCTCTCCAACCATCTCCTCGACACGCGCTGGCCCAAGCTGGTCGAGGCGAAGGCGCGTCTCGAACGGCTGCTGACGCGGGATGACCTTCGTCACGACGACCTGCTCCAGGCCATGGCCGACCCGTCACCCTTCGCCGACGAGCAGCTGCCCGACACGGGGATAGGACCCGAGTTCGAGCGGTTTCTCTCCCCCATCTTCATACAGGGCGAGCGCTATGCAACCCGCTCCACGAGCGTGATCACCGTCAGCCGCGACGGAGAGGTCCGGTTCACGGAGCTGAGCCACGACCTGCCGGGGCTGACCCCCCTCTCCTTCTCCTTCAGGCTCACGGCGGTGCCCGGTCCATGAACTTTCTCTTCCACATGCTCCTGTCGGGAGACGACGACGAGCTCCTGGTGGGGAATTTCATGGGTGATTTCGTCAAGGGGCCGCTGGAGGACCGCTTTCCCGCGAGGATCCGCAAGGGTGTCGAGCTGCACCGCCGCATCGACTCCTACGCCGAGAAGAGCGTGCCGTTCCGGCGCAGCCGAGGCAGGCTCTCCCCTGCGTATGGCCTGTACCGGGGGATCATGGTGGACATGTTTTACGACTATTTTCTCGTGACCGACTGGAGCGCCTGGTCACAGGAGTCGTTCGACGGTTTCCTCCGCCGCTCCCGCAAGGTCGTCTCGGCTCACCGCCACGCGATCCCCGCTGCCATGGAACCACTCCTGCCGGTCATCTTCGATGAACTGCTCCCGTCCTACGGTTCCATCGAAGGCATCGGCAGGGCCCTTGCGCGGATATCCCGCCGCATCGGCCGGCAGAATCCCCTTGCCGGTTCGGAACGCGAACTGGTAAGAGTACATGACGTGCTTTTCGCCGATTTCCGCGTCTTCACCCCGGCAATCATCGCCTATGCGGCAACGGTGAGTGACGACTCTGCACGACCCGACCTTTGAAGTCTCATGGTGACCATGACTCCCCGACAGACCCTGAAAACCGTTTTCGGCTACGATTCCTTCCGCCTCCACCAGGAGTCGATCATCGCCGCGCTCATCGAGGGGCGGGATGCCTTTGTCCTCATGCCCACCGGCGGGGGTAAATCCCTCTGCTACCAGATCCCCGCCCTGCACCGGGAGGGGGTGGCCATCGTCGTCTCCCCCCTGATCTCCCTGATGAAGGACCAGGTCGATGCCCTCCTCGCCTCCGGCGTGTCAGCCGCCTGCTACAATTCGTCCCTGGGGGAGACCGAGTCGCGCAGGGTGCTGGCGGACCTCCACGCCGGAAGGCTGAAACTCCTCTACGTCGCGCCCGAACGCCTCCTGAGCGATTCGTTCCTGGAGCGGCTGGCCGGGATCACCGTCTCCCTCTTCGCCATCGACGAAGCCCACTGCGTGTCCCAGTGGGGTCACGATTTCCGACCCGAATACGTCCAACTCGGCAGGCTCCGGCAGCTCTTCCCCGACGTCCCCCTGGTCGCCCTCACCGCCACGGCGGACGCCCATACCCGCAGCGACATCATCAACCGTCTCGGGCTCGCCGATGCCCCCTGTTACCTTTCAGGGTTCGATCGTCCCAATATCCGCTACACGGTCATCCCGAAACAGAAACCCGCCCTGCAACTGGCCCATTTTCTCGATGACCACCGGGACGAGGCGGGTATCGTGTATGCCCTGTCGCGCAAACGGGTCGAGGAGGTCGCCGAACGCCTCAGCGCCGCGGGGATCAGCGCGGCCCCGTATCATGCCGGACTCCCCGACAGGGAGCGGGAGCGGGTCCAGGAAGCGTTCCTGCGGGACGACCTGCGCATCGTCGTGGCAACGGTAGCGTTCGGCATGGGTATAGACAAGCCGAACGTCCGCTTCGTCGTCCACTACGACCTGCCGCGCAACATCGAGAGCTACTACCAGGAGACCGGTCGTGCCGGGCGCGACGGACTTCCCGCCGAGGCCCTGCTCCTCTTCGGCTACGGCGACATAGCGATCGCCCGGTCACTGATAGAGTCGGGAGGGAACGCCGAACAGAACCGGATCGACCTGCACAAGCTGAACGCCATGGTCGGGTTCGCCGAGGCGCAGACCTGCCGACGTCGCGTGCTGCTCGGTTACTTCGGGGAGGATCTTCCGGAGGAGTGCGGAAACTGCGATGTCTGTCTCAACCCGCCGGAAACGTACGACGCGACGGTGGATGCCCAGAAGGCACTCTCCTGCGTGTTCCGCACCGGTCAGCGTTTCGGTATCGGTCACCTCGTCGACGTGTTGCGGGGGTCGGAGGGGCAGCGGGTGCTGCAGCTGGGGCACGACAGGCTCTCGACCTACGGCATCGGTCGTCACCTCTCCCACGATGAATGGGGGGGCATCTACCGCCAGCTCGTGCACCTGGGGTACCTGCAGCAGGACGTGGGGAATTACTCGGTACTGCGGTTGACGGAAAAGGCGCGCCCCCTCCTCAGGGGGGAGGAGAGACTCTCACTGGCAAGACAGCGTGAGCGGACCGCGTCGCTGAAACGTCCGGCCAGGAAGGAACGGGATAACCATGTGTACGACGAGGGGCTGTTCCAGGAGCTCCGGACCGTGCGCAAGAGACTGGCTGATGCCCAGCAGGTGCCCCCCTTTGTCGTGTTCAGCGATGCGACCCTGGTGGCCATGGCCGCGATACGGCCGCGGAGTGCGGAGGAGATGCTCCAGGTAAGCGGCGTCGGCGAACACAAGCTGGCACGGTACGGCGAAGAGTTCCTCACGACCATTAGGGAGTATTGCCAGGTATCCCGCCTGGATTGACCTACTCCGTGGGAGCGAATCCCCTCCTCATGGTATTTTCCGTCACGACCCTCGAAATCATGAAGCTGAGCAGGTAATCCCTCCCCCCTGCCTTGGTGCCGCCACCGGAGAGACGGAAACCCCCAAAGGGTTGACGCTCCACCAAGGCACCGGTGCATCCCCGATTCAGATAGAGATTGCCGACCCGGAATTCCCCGGCAGCCCGTTCCAGGTTGGCAGGGCTGCGGCTGAACACGGAGCCGGTAAGCGCCTGGGGGGTGCTGTTGGCAAGGGCAAGGGCGGTAGAGAAATCCTTTGCCCTCATGACGGCGAGCACCGGTCCGAAGATCTCCTCCCGGGCCAGGCGGTGCTCGGGACGGATATCGCTGAAGATCGTCAACGGGACGTAATACCCCTTCCCCTCCGGCACGGTCCCCTGGTAGAGAAGTTTCCCCTCATTCCTGCCGATTTCGATGTAATCGAGTATCTTGCGCCGCTGTTCGCCGTCGGCCACCGGGCCGAATGAGAAGGCGGGATTCTCCGCCGGGCCGGCGGTCAGGCTGGCCGACGCCCGGACGAACCTTGTCACGAACTGGTCGTAGATACTCTCCAGGACAATGACCCGGGAGCAGGCGGAACACTTCTGTCCCTGGAATCCGAAGGCCGACTGGAGGATCTGGGGGATGACCTCGTCCAGGTCGGCATCGTCGTCGACAATGGCGGCGTTCTTTCCCCCCATTTCGCAGATCACCCGTGTTATCCCCCGCTGCCCGGCACGCCGGGCCGAGCACTTCTCGATGATGCCGAGGCCGGTATCGCTGGAACCGGTAAAGGCGATCAGGTCCACCTCCGTTGACGAAACCAGGAAATCACCCATGACAGCCCCGCTGCCCGGGAGGTAGTTGAACACGCCGGGTGGAATCCCTGCCTCGCGGTAGATGTCGGCCAGCCTGCGACCGGTCACGGGGGTCAGGCAGGAGGGTTTGTACACGACGCAGTTGCCCGTCACCAGGGCAGCCGCAGTCATGCCGCAACTGATGGCCAGGGGGAAATTCCACGGGGCGATGACCGCGGCCACCCCGCACGGTTCATAGAGGAGACGGTTGGTTTCTCCCGGCACGGTGCCGAGTTGCACCGGTTCGCCCAGGCGGAGCATCTGCCGGGAATAGAATTCCAGGAAGTCGATCGCCTCGGTGACGTCGGCATACGCCTGGTCCCACTGCTTGCCGATCTCCAGCACCTGGAGGGCGGCCAGTCCAACCAGCCGTTCCCGCATCAGGGTCGCGGCACGGCGCATGATCTCCACCCTGGCGGCGTGGGACGTATCCCGCCACGCGGGAAAGGCGTTCCGGGCCGCGGCGACTGCGGCCGCTGTCTCCCCTGCCCCGGCAAGGGAGACCTTCCCCACGACCTCATCGGGGTCTGCCGGGTTGACGGAGGTCACGCCGTCGGCCGTGGTCACGTCCCTCCCGTCGATATAGAGCGGTATGTCGGCGCCGAATGTGCCCCTCACCGTCGCGATCTCTCTCCTGAAGGCCTCCGCCAGCTCCGGGCGGGTGAAATCCGCTGCCGGCTCGTTCGTGAAGACATCGGTGGTCACCTTTGCGCTCCTTTTCTCCCGTTCAGCCCGCTCCCTTTCGGCAACGACCACCGGGTTCTCCAGCAGCCGGTCGCTGCCTATCTCCTCGGCAAAGGTGCGGCGGAGAAATGAACTGTTGGCGGTGTTTTCCAGCAGCCGGCGCACCAGGTACCCCATGCCGGGCACCATTTCACCGTACGGGGCATAGAGGCGGATCCTCCCCGCCTGCTGCAGCAGGACGCGCCGCACGGGATCTGCCATGCCGTACAGGACCTGGAACTCGTAGCGGCCGGGAGGGACCTTCAGCTCCTCCGCCATCTCCAGCGTTGCGGCAATGGAACGGATATTGTGGGTGGCGCAGGCGAAATGGCAGATGGCATGGTTTTCGAGGATGGTGCGCGCATGACGCTCAAAGGCCGCGTCACTCTCGGCCTTGATGGTCCAGACCGGCGGTGGCCAGCCGTTCTGCCGGGCCCGGATCATCTCGTAATCCCAGTAGGCCCCCTTGACGAGCCGGACCGCCACGGGGATACCCGACCGTGTCGCCCAGCCGAGCAGGTCGCCCAGGTCCCTGTCGGTGTCGCGCAGGTAGGACTGCAGGGCAATCCCCAGCCAGGGGTAATCGGGATGGGCCTGCTTGAGACGACGATAGACCTCGAGGGTGATCCCTTTCATGCCCGTGTTCTCCATGTCGATACAGAGAGCGGCGCCGCAGTCGCGCACCCTTGCGGCGATCGGCAGCAGACGGGTGAGGATCCCCTCGACCGATCCTGCAAAATCCCGGGGGGTTGCCAGGCAGTAAAGGGCGGAAGGTTTCACGGCGATATTGATCATGGGGGTATCCCCCCAGTCGAGGGAGGGGTCAGAACCGCTGCCGGGAAGCGGATGCCATCCGGGGGCTGCCTGCTGCAGGGCGAGGAGGAGCTCGCGATACCCGGCGGCATACCGGTCGGTCTCCTCGTGGGAGAGGGTCGCCTCCCCCAGCAGGTCGACGGCGAACGCGAATCCGTCACGACGGAGCCTGCCGATATTGCGCACCGCATTGGAGAGTGTCTCGCCGATGATGAACTGCTTGGCCATCTCGTGGATGTTGGTGCTGATGGCGACGGACAGGACCGTCCCGCCGAAACTTCCCAGGAGACCGGCACTGGAGACCGCCGCCGCGAGGAGCGGCGGGAGATCCTCGCCGCTGCCGAAGTATTCGCGGATATGCCGCGAGAGCTGCTCGCCGGTTTTCAGGGTGGGGAACAGGTCGACAAAGCGGAACAGGCGGGTCCGGAACCGGTCATCCTGCATGGCCCACTCCATGATCCTGCCGAGCATACTGCCCGTATCGAAGAGGGATGGCTTTTCGTTGCGGATGGCGGTGAACATCCCCTTGCCCCGGGTGACGATCCTGTCATTGAGTTCATCGGCTGTCATGGACGGGAAACCTCGCTGCCGGCACCCGTTGCCTGCTGACCGGGCCGCAGGTTGTGCCAGAGATTGACGATGAAGTCCTGGGCATTGGTCATGATCGCCTTGACCTGGGCGGAACCCCGGTTAGCCAGCTTGTCGGCGGCAAACTCGGACATGTCGACGACGTAGAAGTAAACGGGCCTGAGATCGCCATCCTGCACCCGGTAACCGGAAATCATGTTCCCCACGGCAATGGCATGGAGCTGGGTCGCCAGCGCGATGACGGTGGTGGCCCTTCTGGCATGGAAACGCATGGCATCCTGGGCGTTGCAGGAGTCGGTAATGACTTCGGGGAGGGGCCCGTCATCCCGGATGGAGCCAGCCAGGACATAGGGGATCCCCTGGTGGAGGCAGGCAGGGATGATCCCGTCGCGTATGCCGAGTGCGGCACAGGCAGCCGCCATGGAACCGTGCCTGCGCACGTCGTTGATGATCTCCAGGTGGTGGTAATGCCCCCCCCGGACCAGTTCCTGGGTGTAGATGTCCTGGCCGAGGCCGGTACGAAATCTTCCCGCTTCGAGGTCGTGGGTCGCCAGGGCGTTGCCGGCCAGGAGGGCATGGCAGAAGCCCGCTTCGATCAGGCCGGCCATGGCTTCGCGGCTGTCCCTGTCGAAGGCCACCGCCGGGCCGAGCACCCAGAGAATGCACCCCCTCTCGCGCTCGTGATGCAACAGTGCATAGAGATCGTCGTAGGAACGGGAAAAGGGGGTCTCCCGGGTGCCGCGGAACCGGAAAGCGAACTTGTCACCAGGTTCGTCCACCTTTTCGAACCCGCTGCTGTGCAGATAAATGCCGTCTTCTCCGTTCTCCCCCCGCCCCACGACCACGGGGTCGCCCTGCCTGACGCGCCGCGGCTCGACCACCTGCAGCTCTCTCCCCCGGAGGATGAATACCGCATCCATGCGGCTCTCCACGGGGAGGATCCATTCGCCCCCCCCCAGGTGGACATACTCGGGGTGATTCGACGTGGCGTGGAAATTGTCGGGGAGCACGCCGTCGGCAGGTGCGGGCTGGACCATGGCAGGCGGGGCATTCACCAGACTCGGGGAGGTGAAGTCCGGTGGGGTGTAGGTGGGAAACTGGTACATGGCAGACCCCTCGTTACGTGTAGCTACTGTCACCAAGTAAAGCGTTCATGAGACTTTTGTCAATAGGGCGGCTCTCTGTGGTATTATTCAGGGGAAGGTCCGCTCCCCTGCAGAGAACCTCTGGGCCGGACCGACGGGGGCAAAGATGAAACAACGCAGAGTACTCATCATGGGGGCTGCCGGCAGGGATTTTCACAACTTCAACTGCGTGTTCCGGCGGGACCCGTCAATACGGGTGGTCGCATTCACCGCGGCACAGATCCCCGGCATATCCCTGCGCCGCTACCCTCCCGAACTGGCCGGTCCTCTCTATCCCCGCGGCATCCCCGTCTGCGGGGAGGAGAGCCTCGTCGCTCTCATCAGGGAGAAGCGGGTCGACGAGGTGGTGTTCGCCTACAGCGACATATCCCACGAGGCATTGATGCACACCGCCTCCACCGTCCTTGCTGCCGGGGCAGGTTTCCGCTTCATCGGCCCGCATGCCACCATGCTGAAGAGCCGCCGGCCGGTGGTGTCGGTCTGTGCCGTGCGTACCGGTTGCGGCAAGAGCCAGATCGTGCGTATCTTCTGCGACACCCTGTCCGCTGCCGGCATGAAGCCGGTAGTGGTACGCCATCCCATGCCCTACGGCGACCTCGGGCAGCAGGCGGTGGAGCGTATCGCGAGCAGGGACGACCTTGAAGCCTACCACTGCACCCTGGAGGAGCGCGAGGAGTATGAACATCTGCTGGAACACGGTGCGACGGTTTACGCGGGGGTCGATTACCACCGCATCCTGCGCCGGGCCGAAGCCGAGGCGACGGTGATCATCTGGGACGGGGGGAACAACGATCTCCCCTTCTTCCGCTCCGACCTGGAGATCGTGGTGGTCGACCCGCTTCGCCCCGGTCACGAGACATCGTGGTACCCGGGGGAAGTGAATCTGAAGAGGGCAGGAATGATCGTCATCAACAAGGTTAACGCGGCAGCTCCGGACGCGGTGGAGCGTGTCGCCGGTTCCGTCCGCCTCGCCAACCCCGGAGCAACGGTCATCCGCACCAGGTCGGTGGTGAGCGTTGCTGCTGGCCCATCCCTGAAGGGGGTCCGGGTGCTGGTGATCGAGGACGGACCGACAACCACCCACGGATCGATGCCGTCCGGCGCAGGTCTGGCTGCGGCCCGGGAGCACGGCGCCACCGTGGTGGACCCGCGGCCCTACGCGGTGGGATCCCTGGCCGGAGTCTATGCCGCCTGGCCGCACATCGGGCCGGTACTGCCGGCCATGGGGTACTGGGAGGAACAGGTGCGCGACCTGGCGGCAACCATTGAGAATGTCCCCTGTGATGTGATACTCTCCGCGACACCCGTTGACCTGGCGGCCATCCTGCGGAGCAGCAAGCCGGTCAGGCGGGTGACCTATGCAGCGGAAGAGGTGGACGGAGACCTGCTCGGCCAGAGTATTCTCCGTCTGGCCCGGCCGGAGAAATCGTGATGAAGGAAACGACCAACCGACGCATCGTCATCCTTGTCTGCACCCTGTTCATGATCATGCTCGGGACGGTCTACTCCTGGAGTTTCTTCCAGAGACCTTTGTGCGAATCGTTCCGCTGGAGCAACAGCCAGGTCGCCTGGACATTCAGCCTGGCCATCTGTTTCCTCGGTCTTTCGGCGGCAGCGGGAGGCGTACTGCTCAAACGGTTCGGCCCCACCCTCTTTGCACGCTGGGGAGGGGTTCTGCACGGCAGCGGCTATCTGCTGGCGGCCGTCGCTCTCCATGTGCAATCACTCTCGCTGCTGTACGTGGGGTACGGCGTGATCGGCGGCACCGGCCTGGGGCTCGGGTACGTCACCCCCGTTGCCACGGTCGCACGGTGGTTCCCTGATCGCAAAGGGCTGGCCACCGGCATGGTGGTCATGGGGTTCGGCCTGGGGGCCATCGTTATGTCCAAGTTCCTGGCCCCCCTGCTGCTGGCTCTGACTGACGGCAACCTGATGACGGCCTTTGCCGTTGTGGGCCTCCTCTTCATTCTGCTGACCCTCCTGCTGGCAGGAGCGATCGCCAATCCTCCCGAGGGTTGGCACCCCACCGGACATGAAGCCGCAGGTCCGGTGACGAAAGAGGTGGCAAGCCGGTACGGCTCGATCTCCGCTGCCCTCATCTCCCGTCAGTTCCTGCTCATGTGGGTGATATTCTTCTGCAACATCATCGCCGGTATCGCCATCATCGGTTTCCAGTCCCCGCTGTTTCAGGATGTCGTCAAGGGAGCTGACCCCTCCCTCTCCCCTGCTGCCCTGGCAGGACACGGTGCTACCCTGATCGCCGCCAGTTCCCTGTTCAACGGCATCGGCAGATTTTTCTGGGGCGGGTTGTCTGACCGGATCGGGAGAAAGAGAACCTTCAATCTGCTGCTTGGCACACAGGCCGTGGCGTTCATCTTCCTCATCTACGTCAGAACGCCGTGGCTTTTCGCCGCCCTGGTCTGCTACGTTCTGCTCTGCTATGGCGGTGGATTCGGCACCATGCCGTCCTTCGTCGTCGACATCTTCGGCACCCGCCTCATGCCGGCCGTCTACGGCGCAATACTTACCGCGTGGTCTGCCGCCGGGGTCGGAGGACCGCAACTGGTGGCATCGGTCAAGGACCGGTTCCCCGGGGAACTCTATCCCGGCCGGGCTTCTACCATAAGCTTCGCCATAGGGGCGGGGTTTCTTGCCGCCGGCTTCCTGCTCTCCTTCTGCATGGAGGATGGCACGCCGTCGGGTGAGGCCTGACGAACCGCGGGATTCGCTTTTGCACCATCGGTGCAAACCACTCACAAAGGCTTATTTTTTCCTCGCCTGGCGGGCCATAACGCAGTATTGTTGCAGCAGCCTGCAGCAGGTGTCATTTCACATGAATACAAGGAGGTTGCCACATGGATACACTTGAAGCTCTCGCAACACGCCGAAGCGTCCGTAAGTTCTCCGATCGTCCGGTGGAGCCGGAAAAGCTCCAGGCCGTTCTCGAGGCGGTGCGCATGGCCCCGTCATGGGCGAACATGCAGTGCTGGCGTCTCGTCGTGGTTCAGGATCCGGAAGTCAGGGCTGCCATAAGCGAACTCTCCTTCGTGGAGTCCTACTTCTCTCCCCGCGGATACAAGATGAATCCCGCCATGAAGGCACTGGCAGAAGCACCTGTCGTCATCGTCGCCTGCGCCGTCCCGGAACAGTCGGGAGAAATGGCCGGGCAGGCCTACTACCTGACCGACATGGGCATCGCAGCGGAAAACCTCATGCTGGCTGCCCACGCAGTCGGCCTGGGGAGCGTTTTTGTCGGGGTGTTCGACGAGGAGAAACTCGGTGACCTCCTCGACATACCTCCCGGCGTGAGGATCGTCGGCCTCTTCCCCCTCGGCTATCCGCTGGGCGAGGCCAAGGCCGGTCCGCCGCGCAAGCCGCTGGACGAAATCGTATTTTATGAAAAATGGAAAGGATAGAAAATGCGCAGAGAGCTGTATGTGGGGAGTCTCCCCTATGAAATAACCGAGGATGATCTGCACCGTCTCTTCGCCGTTGCCGGCACCGTCCAGTCGGTCCATCTCATCACCGACCCCGTCAGCGGCAAGTCCAAGGGGTGCGGCTACGTGAAGATGACCACGGTGGGCGAGGCGATCGAAGCGATCAACTGCCTCGACGGCGCGCTGGTCGAGGGGCGGATCATTTCTGTATCCGAGGCCAGGGAGCAGAAACCGCAGAAAAGCCCCCAGAGGCCCGGCGTCAGCCGTCCGAGGAGGGCCGGCCCCGGCGGCGGGTCCGGACGAAAGCAGTGAGCACGAGAACAGGGGGCGATCGCCCCCTGTTTTTTTTACAGACTGACCCTCATGACCTACTCCACGACTTCCAGCATCCCCTCCATCCCCTTTTCCCGGTGACTTTCGAAAAAGAGAAGTTTTTTACTGCAGTAGATGGGGTAACTGCCGACCTTGGTAGGCGTGAACCTGATGACCTTCGGCTCGGTCTTCATCTCCTCGTCGAAATCGATACCGGCATTCACCGCGCTGATGACGATATTGTGCGGCACCATCCCGGGTTCCTTGCGCACGGAGAGTTCAACCGGAACGTTGACCCTGACGATGATGCGGGCCGGATCGAAGAAGTAGCTGCCACCGACCAGGGCGACCCTCTGCACGCCATCCTTGTCGATCGTGGCACGAACGGTCTTTTTGACGGTGTCGGCCGCGTGGGTCAGGCTTGACATGACAAACAGCAGGGTAATCAGGATACATTTTTTCATGATGGACCTCCGGGGTATGAACGTTCAGACCAGCGTTATCTCCTGTCGGAGGAGACGAAAAAACTGAGCAGGAAACTCACCAGGCTGAAGATGAACGCGCCGAAAAACGCCTGGCTGAATCCTGACACATGGAAACCGCTGACCAGTTTTGCGGCCAGGGAGAACAGGAAGGCATTGATGAACAGCGTGAACAGTCCGAGGGAGAGCACCGTTACCGGCAGGGTGAGCAGGATGAGGATCGGCCTGAGGAAGGCATTGAGGAGTCCGAGAACCACTGCTGCCACGAATACGGTGACCCAGTCGTCGATGACGATGCCGGGGACAAGGTGGGCAACGACCAGGAGGGCAGTGCTGTTGATGATCCATTTGATTATGAGGTTGTTCAATGGTAACCTTTCCGTACGTGTCGGTGAACCGCAACCGTTTCACAGTATTATATAGCACATCTCATCGATGTGTTACCAACGAGGCTCAACTTTTGGACCGTCTGTACCCAGAGTGACAAAATATTTTCAGGGGAAACGTAATCCTCCCCTTTACAATGCCGGAATGTTTCTGGTATCAGTATGTACAGGGAAATGATTGTCATAGGTTACTGTCAGCTACAGTTATTCCAATAAAACCGAAAGGCAGGTACGTACCGTGGAACAAAATCAAAGTGGCATCGGAACCGGAACAATCGTTCTCTCATTCATTACCGGCCTGGCTGCGGGCATTGCCGCAGTCCTGCTGATCAACGCCAGCAAGGAAAACAACACCAGCGCTGAAGAGAACGAGGATCAACTCTTCATCTAGGCCGCCCGCCGCCAGGTCGTCCGGCTGTTGCTGGATGGTGCAGGGGCGAGCAGACAGATATGATGCGACAGGAAAAGGGGACGGTTGTCCCCTTTTTCATTGAAGGAGGCCGAACCAATGAGTAACGCGAACCTGGTAACCTGGACGCTCGACCCCGTACTCCCGGACCCCGCCACTGGATTTTCCGGCGAACTGGAACGTGCCCTGCAGGCAGCCCTCGCCTTTGGCAGCGAATATCGGGGGAACATTGCCCGACTCGACCCCGACGGCCTTCGACTGGCGCTTGAGAGGTACGAAAAACTGCAGGAACAGGCTCTCAAGCCCCAGTATTACGCCCACCTTCTCTTTGCCGCCGATTCGGGGAGCGATGAGGCGAAAAAGCTTTCCCAGCAGGCCATGGAGGCGGGTAACCGTCTCTCCCGCGAACTCCTCTTCTTTGACCTTGAAATCATGGCGCTGACGGAAGAGCGTTTCACCGAACTCCTCGATGCCCCGCTCCTGGCCAATTACCGCCATTACATGGCCAGTATCCGCAAGTTCAGCCGCCACACGTTGCCGGAGAGGGAGGAGCAGCTCCTCAAGCAGAAGGACCTCACCGGCTGTTCCGCTTTCAGCCGCCTTTTCGACGAGTTGTCCGCATCGTTCACCTTCACCATGGAGTTCGAGGGGGCACAGCGCGATTTTACCGGTGAAGAACTGCTGGGCCTCCTCCATCATGCCGACCCGGCTGTCAGGGAACGGGCTTTTTCCCTGTTTCTGGAGAGGCACGGGGAGAACAGCCTGGTCTACGGCACGGTCTTCAACACGATCGCCCTCGACCATGCCCAGGAGATGGAACTGCGCGGCTACTCCCACCCGATGGACCCGACCAATATCGGCAACGAACTGTCCAGCGAGGTCGTGCAGCAGCTGATGTCGGTAACTGAGGCAAACTACCCTCTGGCCCAGGAGTATTTCCGGCTCAAGGCCAGGATTCTCGGCCTCGACAGGCTGAAGAACACCGACATCTATGCGCCGGTTGCCGACTGCCCCAGGCAGTACACCCTGGAAGAGGCCAGGGAACTGGTCCTCGCCGCCTATGGCGCCTTCAACCCGGCGTATCGCCCGGTTCTGGAAGCCTTTTTCACGGAGGGACGTATCGACGCCTATCCGCGGACAGGGAAGAGCGGCGGTGCCTTCTGTATGGGGATGACCCCTTCCCTCCCCCCCTACGTACTGCTCAACTTCACCTCGAACCTGCGGGATGTGGCCACCCTTGCCCACGAACTGGGACACGGACTCCATTTCGTCCTCTCAGGCAGGCAGACCATGATCAACTACCACGCCCCCCTGCCGCTCGCGGAGACCGCTTCGGTATTCGGCGAAATGCTCCTCACCCGGCAGATGCTGGACAGGGAACGCGACCCGGCGGTGAAAATCGCCCTGCTCTGCGCCAAGATCGAGGATATCATCGCCACGACCTGCCGCCAGGTGGTTCTGACCCGTTTCGAAGAGCGACTGCATCTGGAGCGGAAGAACGGCCTGCTCACCGATACCCGCATCTGCGACATCTGGCTCGAAGAGAACGGCAGGCTCTTCGGCACTGCCGTCGAGACGATCGACGCCTACCGCTGGGGGTGGAGCTATATCTCCCACTTCATCCATACCCGCTTCTACTGCTACTCCTACACGTTCGCCGAACTCCTGGTGCTTGCCCTCTACCGGGAATACCTGGCCAGGGGGGACGCATTCATCCCCGGCTACGAAGCTGTTCTCTCCAGCGGAGGGTCACGCTCGCCCTTCGATACCGCGGCACTGGCGGGGATCGATATCTCCGCTCCCGGCTTCTGGCAGCAGGGATACGATATCCTTGCCGGATTGATAGAAGAGTTGAAGGCATTGCTCTGAGACGAAAAAAGGCCCGTTGAAAACGGGCCTTTTTTCGTCTCAGGGGTCAAGCACGTCTTCAGTTCACCCGTGCCTTGATCCGTGCAAACTCGTTTCTGTCCTGCGCTCCGCTGTACTTCATCGGCGGCAGCTGGGCAATGGCGGCTTTCACGTTCCCGAGCCGTTCACTTGTCTCGGGATGGGACGAGAAGAACTTTTCGACCTGAGAGCTTTGCTGCCCTGACATGGCATTGAGCTTGGTGAAGAAGGTGAGCATGCCGTTCGGGTTGTACCCCGCCTTGGCCATGGTTTCCACGCCGAGATAGTCTGCCTGGTTCTCCATGCTCCGGCTGTAGGCCATGGTGCCTGCCGTGCCGAACAGTGACGAGGCCAGTTGGGTCAGCATGCCGGGATTGTCGCCGAGGAGGAGTTGAAGGACCAGGGAATAGCCGTACTGCTGGGTCATCTGCCGTGTCCCATGGCGGGCAACGGCATGGTTGATCTCGTGGGCCATGACGGCAGCGACTTCATCCTCGCTCGTCGCCGCCTTGATGAGCCCCGTGTTGACATAGATGTGCCCCCCGGGCACGGCAAAGGCGTTGATGCTGTCATCGACCACGACCTTGAAGGTGTAGGGGAACTGCACTTCGCGGGCGCTGGCCAGCAGCCGTCTGCCGATACGGTCCACATAGGCGGTAGTCTCCCTGTCCGGTGAAACCTTGTGCTGCTTCTCGACTTCGAGGGCAAACTTGTCACCAAGCTGCTTCTCTTCCTCGACGGAGATCAGGTTGAACCCCTGGACATCTCCCTTGTTGATGGCGCAACCGCCCATGCCGAGCAGCACGGTGAGCGGAAGAACAATGCTCAGCACCCACTTTCCCATTCCCATCCTCCTTGTCATTCACATCGGTTCTGCAGATTCCATATTAGTTCATCACGGCCGCTGTTTGAGAGAGCAGTCGTTCTCCCACTCGTAGTAGCCGTCACCCTTGATGTCCCAGAACGACTCGATCCTGGCGGCGTAGTACTCCTTGTCACTGCATTCACGGTCGATGGTGGCCAGAAAGACGTCATCGATGGCACCTTCCCGGCGGAGAAAGTGGTAAAACTCCCTGATGCCGCGCAGATGGCCCTCGATCTCCTTATCCGACGGCTCCAGGGTGTTGACGATGTACCAGTTGCCGGCAAAGCCTCGTACCAGGCCGCTTGCCGCGGAGAGGATATTGAGCTGGCGAAAGCCGATGACATAATCCCTGATGAAATAATCGGCGCTGTTGGCCAGCAGGGTGGCTTCGTGCTCATCCAGGCCGGCAGAAATACGGTCGTGATAAAACTTCATGAGAAGGTCGCGACAGAGGGAGTCGACCCGCAGTTCGTCGTCGAGTGTGGCGATGTTGAAGTCGCTGATGGTGTAGTGTGACATATGTATCCTTGCTAGGTGCGTGAAGTTCTGGGGTCCAGGGCGTCCCGCAGCCCCTCTCCTACCAGGTTGTAGGCTATGACGGTCACCAGGATGGCCAGTCCCGGGAAAAGGGAGAGCCACCAGGCAAACTCGAGGTAATCCTTGCCGGCTGTGAGCATGTTCCCCCAGCTGGGCACCGGTGGCTGGACCCCTATGCCGAGGAATGACAGGGCCGATTCGGTCAGTATGGCACCTGCAACACCGAGGGTTGCCGTGACGATAACCGGCGAAAGCGCATTGGGAAGTATGTGCACGAAGATGATCCTCAGGTCCGATGCGCCGATGGCCCGTGCGGCAAGGACGAAATCGCGTTCCCGCAGTGACAGTACCTCGGCCCGGACCAGTCGCGCCACCCCCATCCAGCCGGTAAGGCCGATGATGATCATGATGTACCATATGGACGGCTCTAACATGGCAATGACGGCCAGCATCAGGAAGAAGGTGGGGAAACAGAGCATGATGTCGACGAAGCGCATCAGGACCTGGTCGATCCAGCCACCGTAATAACCGGCGAAGAGGCCGGCGACGGTACCGATGAGTGCGGCGATGCCGACGGAGACAAAACCGACTTTCAGGGAGATCCGGGCCCCGTAGATGATCCTGGTAAGCACGTCGCGACCCAGTTCGTCGGTGCCGAGCCAGTGGGCCGTCGACGGGGGGAGAAGGACATGATAGGCGTCCAGGTCGTCGGGCGCATAGGGTGTCAGATACGGAGCCAGGAAGGAGATGATGAACAGCGCTGCAACAATCCCGGCACCATACACGGCAAAGCGGTTGGCCCTGAATCTCCTTACAATAACCCTGTAAAAATAAGATGTTGTGAGTGACATATCAAAGTGTTTGTGAAAGTCGTGTGGGTGCCGGTTCGTTTGTCACGGGGCGCTGCCGTGCCTGATGCGGGGATCAGCAACCGCATAGGCAAGGTCTGCCAGGAGGTTGCCGGCCAGGGTGAGAAACGCACCGATGACCAGAATCCCCATGACGAGGGGGTAGTCCCGGGACATGACCCCCATGTAGAAGAGTTGTCCCATGCCCGGAATGGCGAAGATGGTTTCAAAGATGACGCTGCCGCCGATGAGCCCCGGCAGAGAAAACCCGAGCAGGGTGATGATGGGGAGCAGCGCATTGCGCAGGGCATGGCGATAGATGACGACCCTCTCGGGCAGCCCTTTTGCCCGTGCGGTCGTGATGTAATCCTGGCCGATCACCTCCAGCATGGTCGAGCGGGTATAGCGTGACAGCCCGGCGAGACTGCCGAAGGTCGCTACCCCAAGGGGGAGGACCAGGTGCCTGGCAGTATCCCAGAGCCAGGCAAAACCGTTCAGGTTGGCCGCTCCGAGTGAGTGGAGGCCGGAGATCGGCAGGATAGTGAGCTTGACGCCGAAGATGTACATGAGCACCAGGGCCAGCCAGAACGTCGGGACGGCGAACCCGAGGAACACGAAGATGGTGACCCCCTTGTCGAGGAGGGTATCGCGGTGGGTTGCGGCGATGACGCCGATGGGGATGGCCAGGCCGAATTCCAGGATCAGGGCGATCACGTTGATGGAGAGGGTAACCGGTATGCGCTCCTTGACCTTGTCGATGACGGGACGGCCATCAGGGGCAAAGGAGCGGCCGAAATCGAGCTTCGCCATCCGGCCGAGCCAGGTGGCATACTGCACATGGAGGGGTTTGTCCAGCCCGTAGAATTCGCGCAGCCTCTCCCTGGTCTTGGCGGAGACTTTCGGGCTGAGGGCGGTCTGCATCTCAACCGGCTCACCCGGGGCCAGGTGGATCACGACGAAGGTGATCAGGGTAATGCCGATGAACAGCGGAAAGAGCAGCAACACTCTGCGGACAAGGTACCGGAACATGAACCTTACTCCCCTGCCCCTTCAAGCTCATAGTTGAGACTGAAGCCGCTTTCCCTGCGGATCATGCTGGTAAACTTGCTTGCGCTCTCCTCGACCAGCATGTCCATGAGGAGTTTTTTCTTTTTCGGCGGTTTGATCAGATGGGGTTCGCCGCTGATCCCCCCGAGTCGTGCAGCCTCTTCCACCGCGTCCTGCATGGTGCCCAGCTTGTCCACCAGCTTGAGTGCCAGTGCCTGTTCACCGGAGAAAATCCTGCCGTCCGCAATACCACGCACCTTGTCCTCAGGGAGTTTCCTCCCCTCAGCGACACTCCTGACGAACTGGGAGTGGGTACTGTCGATGACGGACTGGAGCATCGCCTTCTCTTCCGCGGTCATCAGCCGCGCGGGAGACCCCACATCCTTGAATTTGCCGGTCTTCAGGGTAAAGGCCTTCATGCCGACCTTGTTCATCAGACCTTCCAGGTTTGAGAACTTCATCAGGACGCCGATGCTGCCGGTGATCGTCCCGGGATTGGCATAGATCAGTGAAGCCGGTGCTGCTATGTAGTAACCGCCCGAAGCCGCCACGCTCCCCATGGAGACGATGACAGGTTTTTTGGCCTTCAGCTTCTTGACCGCCGCACTGATCTCCTGGGAGGGGCCGACCACACCGCCGGGAGAGTCAATCCTCAGCACGACCGCTTTAACCTTGTCGTCCTTGCCGAAATCGTGGAGCTGCCTGACCGTTTCCTGGGGGTCGACGATCAGCCCCTTGACCTCCACCAGGCCAACGCCGCTGCTTACCGAGAGATCCTTCCCCTCACCGAGAAGGGAGGTGACGGCGACGACTGAAAAGACCGCTGCCAGCAGGAAAAAAATGCCGAGGGAAAGTATGAGCCAAAGCCATTTCCTGTTCATGTTACACCCACCCCCGCAGGGTACGATCCGCGACGCGTTCGCTCAGGTCTCGACGTGGAGCGACAAGGGAGGTACCGGTTAAACTGCTGTTGACGTCAGAGTACCTCACCTGATATCCTGAATTAATGAGAATTATGGTCATATCGGATACCCATGGGAACTATCTGGCCCCCCTGGCCTGCCTGGACGACGAGGGAGGCATCGATCTCATCATCCATCTCGGGGACGAGATCAACGACGGGAGAATGCTGCAGAACCTGACAAGCATACCGGTCATTCTCGTGCCCGGCAACTGCGACCACGATGCCCGTGAACCGCGAGAACTCTGCGGCGTGCTCGGGGGACAGCGGATTTTCATGACCCACGGAGATATCTATCGGGTGAAAAACGGGCTGGATGCCCTGGCAAGGAAAGCAGTGAGCGAAAAAGCCTCGGTTGCGCTCTTCGGCCATACCCACACCCCCCTCGTGCTGGAGGAAAACGGCCTGTTACTGGTAAATCCCGGTACCCTCATGGCCGCAAGCACACACAGAAGTTTCGCCGTCCTGACCGTTACCACAGCATCGGCCTCGGCCGAGATATTCCAGGCTCCTCCCCACCCTTAGCAACCACAACCGCAGTTGTGACACACCTTCCTGTTATGGTCGTCGGGAGGCACGGTCTCCGGAGCGAACGCCACCCTGTTGACAGCGCGCCTGATATCTTCGTAAAGATTCAGATTCTGGCTTTTACCGATAATATGGCCTACGCACTTGTTGGCAAAACCGTCGGAAGGCGATGAGACCCGGACCGCATTGAGCAGATCCGCATAACTGTTGACGTCGATGCAGATGTCGTCGTTCCTGCTGCTGTCAAGGCGGATATCGAAGCCGAGAAGTTCCTTCTCCAGTCCCGCGAGGAAACGCTGGAACTCATTCCCGCACAGGTCGACGCGCCAGTCCTGACGGAGATGGTTCTGGGCATAGATGGTGATGAGCATTCTTTTTACCGGCATGGTCAGTTCCCCTGCGATGGACAACTACACAACTTGCTGTTGAGCGACTTGAGGATCATGGAGAGGACCTCCTTCTGCCGCGCCTCGAACTTGTTCAGCACCGCCAGACAACTCCCCATGGGGAAGAATTCCCGCAGGTAATCCGGATCGCGGGCGGAGAGGATGACGATGCGGTTCTTCTGCACCCCTGCCTCGGTGGCATAGCGGTAGATCTTCATGCCGTCGAGGGCGGGCATCTCCAGGTCGATCAAAAGCAGGTCATTATCGCCTTTGCGGATGAGTGCCAGAGCGCTGACCGGGTTGTTGCACACCTCCACTTTCAGAAGGGGGCAGGTCGCATGCACATCGGACGTCAGCAGGTTGGTGAAGGCGAGGTCGTCGTCTATAATCAGAATTTTTCCCATAAGATTGGCATGTGCTGAACAGGGGCGAGGCGGCTTTCATCGGCTATGCAACGCCTTGGAGACCAGCTTCGGCACGGTATCAACGCCCCGTGGAACACGGGGACATTGCGCTTACTTGATCCCCTTTGTCGTAGTGTTGATGAACGCCTTTACTACCGGGTTTTCGCTGGCCTTGATCTCCGCCGGCGTGCCGACCTCCTCGATCCTTCCTCCGGAGATCATGGCGATGCGGTCGGAGATGTACAGGGCGAAGTTAAGGTCGTGGGTAACGATGACCGTCGTATTCCGCGTCGTTTCTTTCAGCCTGATGATGGTGTTGGCAAGTTCGTCCGTATTGATGGGATCAAGTTCCGCGGTCGGTTCGTCGTAGAGGATCAGGTCCGGATTCATGGCAAGTGACCGGGCGATGGCGACCCGCTTCTTCATGCCGCCTGACAGCTCGGCAGTCATCAGTCCTTCCTGCCCTTCCAGACCCACCAGTGCCAGCTTCTCCTCGATGATCTGCCTGATCACCGGCTCCTTGCAGATCCGTTTCTCCCTCAGCCAGAGGCCGACATTTTCCCCCACCGACAGGGAATTGAACAGGGCCGAAGACTGAAACACCATGCTGTAGCGGTAATTGGGTGGTTCGGTGTCGGCCGGGTTGAATACCGGGTGGTCGTCGATGTAGACCTCTCCGCTGTCCGGCGACTCAAGCTTGACGATATGCTTGAGAAGAACGCTTTTCCCTGTGCCTGACGGGCCGATGATGGAAAAGGTCTCCCCGGCGTAAATCTCCAGGTCGATATCTTTCAGGACATGCTTGGTACCGAAAAACTTGTTGAGTTTTTCGATGCGAATCCCTACTCCCCGTGTTTCCTGAAGATTTACGGCACATTCCACGTCTTCGTGCTTGGAAAACATGGGCCGGGTCAGGCCGTGTTTCATCTTGTCGATGATGCCGCCCTCGCCGCCAAGTTTCATGAATTCAGGCAGTAATCCCACGTTTACCTCGTACCTCTGTGCCGTTACCCGGAATACCAACTATACCATATTCTCCCGGGGCAGTGCCATAACCGACCCGGTGCGGGCGGAAAAATATCAGAAGAGATACTTCTGTCGATTGCAGAAATAATCCTTGTGCCGGTAGATGAACTGGGTGAGCAGCAGAATGGCCAGTGCAGCGGCGATATTGTTGACGAACAGTGCATGCTGGTCGACCTGTGTACCGGCAATCTTCTCGATCTCTTTTGGGGTAATGCGGTTCAGGTTTACCACCGTATTGACTATTTCGAGCAGGTTGTAGGCAATGACAAGATACCAGGTAATAAGCTGCCGTTTATAGATACCGAGAAACAGGTAGACACAGATGAGCGAATCGAAGAAGACCAGAACCTTGGCCGGAGTCTCGGTATAGATTTTCCCCATGAAGGGAAAGGGATTGCCGTACGTTGACAGGGACAGGATGAAGAAGAAGAGGTATAACCCTGTCAGGAGCGTAAGACCGAATGGCCGGCGGATTTCATGCTCCTCTGCATCTATCACGTGGGACTCCTTGGTACTGACCGCCAGGAAAACGCGTGGCTATTTCTTCCTGCGCATGTCGCTGATGGCGACGCAGAAAACAATCACTGCCATCACCCCGGCGATGAATATCCAGTCTGCTGGGGAAAACCCGAACATCACACCCCCCCCAGCAGCCGCAACTCCTGCTCTGCCTCGGGGAAGTCGGGACGAAGCTGCAGGGCCGAGCGGAGATACTGCTCGGCATAGCGGGGTATCTCGAGCCTGACATAACAGAGACCGAGCATGTAATTGATCTCCGCCAGGGGGAATTCGTCGAACTGACCGAGGGCATCGATGACGTCAAGGATGATCGCCGAAGCCTCCTCGAAGTCATCAGCTTCGAAGGCTTCAAGTGCCACACCGACCGCCTGGAGGAAATCGACGGGGGGAACCAGCGGCAGGTTGCCGGTGCGGATCTGGTCGATGCGGCGGGAAAGTTTTTCGGAAACCTCAGCGGGTATCTGGCCGAGAATGGGCTCCCATAACCCGGCAGCCTCCCCGTAACGGCCGAGCAGGTAGCAGACCTCGCCGAGCTGGTGTCGCACCTGGACATCGTCCGGGTTCATGGAAAAGGCCTGGCGGAGATAGGTCTCGGCCCGGTACAGCAGGATAGTCGTGTTCCCCATGGCGGCGAGGGTGAGCCCCTTCTCGACGAAGGTCACCCCGATTTCCAGGGGGAAACGGTGATTGTCCGGTTCAAGCAGGGCGAAGATCTTCAGGTAGTTTATTTTCCGGTCAAGATAGGGAAGGTCCACATCCTTCTTGTCGAGCATCACCAGATGGGTGGCCAGTTCCGCAAGAAGGTGGGGATACGCCTCTTTCAACAGGGAGGCATACCGCCCTGCCAGGGGGAGATCGGGATTCAAGCGGAGGAGGTGATAGACGCCGCGACCCACTGCGTCGTAGGAGGGTTCCCCACCGTCAAGCGCAGCGTAGTCATCCTCAAGCAGCGGGACCACCAGGTCGCCGTAGGCAATCTGGACCTTTCCGTCCCGCGCATGGAGCATGGCGGTAAGGGGTGGGTGATAGTAACAGATGCCCGGCACGTCGGCAGGGGGGGTAGGATTCGGTGAAGTCATCATCTCTCCGGACAGGATGTTCAAGGGAGTACCATGCCACTGGGGCAGGCGGAAATATAGCCGTAATGCTCTCCCATCGTCAAGGATGATTTCCGCCGATGATGATGGGGAAGACGTTGCGGCGGATGGTGGCAATGCTCTTTTCCACCGCATCGAGGGCAAGGTTGCGGTCGCCCTCGTCGGCCCAGTGCATGGCGTCCAGGAGCATCCTGTTGGGATAGCCGAGGGGTGAGATGACCCTGACGAATGACTCGGGCAGTTTTGCCGGGAGGTTTCTGCCGTTCATGACCCCCCAGGCGATGGTCCACGCCCGCGCCGTGTTCATCAGGTCATACCCGCCACCGCCGACGGCGACCCAGGGTATCTTCAGCGCATTGATCTTCCTCATGATGTAGGTGTAGCTGTGGGTTGTGATCTCCAGACGGGTGAGGGGATCGGTGCGGAACGTGTCGGCGCCGAGCTGGGTGAAGATGATATCGGGATCGTAGGCGGCGAGCAGCGGATAGACAACCTCGTCGAAGGCCTTCATGTAGAGGGGGTCATCGGTGTGGGCGATGAGGGGGACGTTGACGGAATAGCCGTACCCCTTCCCCTCACCGAGCTCGCAGTCATAACCGGTGCCGGGAAAAAAGTAATGTCCGCTCTCGTGGAGGGAGATGACCAGCACCCTGTCGGTATCGTAGTATGCTTCCTGGACGCCGTCGCCGTGATGGGCATCGATATCCAGGTAGGCTACGCGCTTGCCCCGGGCAAGGAGCCTGTTGATGGCGACCACCGCGTCATTCAGGTAGGAAAACCCCGATGCCTTGGCACGATGGGCGTGGTGATAGCCTCCGGCAAGATTGAAGGCCCCCCTGTACCCCTCCTCACTGACGAGGCGAACAGCTTCCAGGGTCCCTCCGGTACCGAGACAAGCCCAGTCGTAAAATCCGGGGAACACCGGGTTCTCGGAATCGCCGAGGCCGTACAGGAAATCCGCCCGTGGCTCGGTGGAACTGCTGAACTCACGCATCCGCTCCAGGTACGCGGCATCATGGAACGTCAGCAGTTCCTCCGTGGTCACGCCGGCAGGTTCACACACGATGGAACCGGGAAGGGACGTCAGGCCGTAGGACTGCATCAGTTCGAAGGCGAGACGGAATCGCTGCGCCTTGAACGGGTGGTTTTCCCCGTAGGAGAATCCGTTGAATTCGTGGGAATATATGAGCGCTGTTCGGCCTTGCAAACCGGTTCCCCTAAATCAAAAGCGGCCCGCAGGCCGCTTCTGGATCTTCACGTTCAGGGCGGAACCATCCCGCCTGCTGCATCAGTAGATCTTTTCGATGAATTTGGCGAGATTCTCCCCCATGCTCCTGGCCTGGATCGGGAAGACGTCGTCAAAGCTCATAACCGTCATGGAACCGAGATAACCGGTTTCACGGTCCTCGTATGCCACCAGTTCCTTCCCGCTCTGGGCGTCGATCATGTGCCCTTTACCCTTCAGATACACCTTGCCGGCGCCGTAACCGATGAACCACTTGAGGGCTTTGCTCCCGGCATTGAACTCGATGATGGACCCTTCGAGAATCACCGCCTTGCCTGTCGGTTTACCATTCCTCACGACCTTGCTGAAGAGCTTCCTGCTTTTGAGTTCCGCCTCAAGGCTGTCACCGATGGACTTTATCAGGTTCGGTGTCATCTTGTCGATGACCGCCCGCTCCTTGTCGTCCACGAAACTGTATTCGGCTTTATCGGCGGTATAGTCTTTGATGACGATGGTGTCATAGTTTTTCGAAAGTTTTTCCGTCAGGTAGATGGTCTCGTCGGAAAGCATGCCGGGTCTGGGGAGGGTCTCGACGGCCATGACCGCGCCGGCAAGGGAGATTGTGGCGAGTGCCGTACACAGCAGTGTCTTGAACCTTACTTTCATGGTCTGCTCCTTATCTCTGGTAGTGAAAAGCCACGTGGCTGACGCGCCCAGCACACCGCCTGGACGCGCGGAGATGGAAATATAGCATAACTGCCGGCCACGGCAATGAATAAATTTCCGGTTTACTTCGCCCGGTTACCGGTAAATTCCCGTCGTATTCGAAGGAAATCCGGAAGATTGTGGATAATCCTCCTGACACTGTCGGGTGATTTGAACATGAGGCCGGGAAACTTGCGCACCCAGTTCCTGCCGGTATAGAACTCCCGGATGAACTGGTTGTACAGTTCGTCGAGACGCTCCCGCGACGGGATCCCCCGGGGGACGAAGACGAAGTTCATGCAGTTCATCAACTCCCAGCGCTCATCGAAGGTCCCCTCTTCCCGGACGGTCCTGTACAGCGGCGACCCGGGAAAGGGGGTGAACTTGGTCATGTTCATGTCATCCAGCTCCAGGGCGTTGATGAAGTCCGCCGTCGCCCTGATCGTCTCCTCCGTCTCGCCGGGGAGCCCCATCATGAACAGCCCCTTGACCCGCAGGCCGTTGCGCCGGATACGCAGCACCGTCTCACGCATCTCGGGAAAGCTGATGTTGCTCTTGTGGCGGGCCAGGATCTCCGGAGCCCCGGATTCCACCCCCAGGCTGACCATCCAGCAGCCGGCCCTTTTCAGCATCCGCAACAGTTCGTCATCAACGTGCCCTACCCTGACGGCACAGTTGAAGGTCATGCCCAGCGGTCTCTCCTCCAGCAGGGCGCAGAACTCCTCGACCCGGCGGCGGTTGAAGGTGAAGAGGTCGTCGTAGAAGAAGATGTGCCGGACCCCGTACCGGCTGCGCAGATGGGTCATCTGCTCGTACAGGCGGCCCGGTGAAAGGTGGCGGAAGCTGTTCCTGAAGACGGAGCGGTCACAGTAGGAGCAGTCGTAGGGGCAACCGCGGGAAGAGATGATCGATGCCGTGGGACCTTTCGGGTAGTTGAACAGCGCTCCTTCGTAGAGCGAGGGGAACCCTTCGAGGAGGTGGTAGGCTGGCTGCGGCAGGTCATCAAGCTGTACGAGATCGGTCCTGATGCCGTTATCACGAACCGTGCCACCGTCGCGGTAGACAAGCCCCTGTATGGTTGCCGGGTCATTGCCGGCGACGATCTCTGCCAGAGCCTGTTCCCCTTCCCCCGTTACCACCAGGTCGATGGCGGGAAACTCGACCAGAACGGCTCCGCGGAGTGCCGAGACATGCACGCCGCCAAAAACGGTGACGGTGCGGGGGGCGATCTCCTTGGCCGTTTCCGCCAGGCGGTAGGCGTTGAGGAAATTCGAGGTGACGGCTGAAAAACCGAGAACGTCGGGAGCGAAATCCCGGACCAGCTCAACGAACCGTCCTGTTGCGCCGGAAGAGCTCGTGCCGCTCAGGTCGAGGACCCTGACATCGTGACCTTCCCGCAGTAGCCAGGCGGCAAGGGAAAGGATACCGAGGGGGGGGAGACGCACGGCGGCAGCGGTCCGGTCCTCACTGCCGCTGACCCAGTTGCTGCCGTGGGGGTTGACAAGGAGTATCTTCATGATCTCTTGAGCTTGCCGCTGGCGGTCTTGGGAAGTTCGTCGACGAACTCGAACAGTTTGGGGACCTTGTAGCGCGAGAGGTGCTGGTAACAGAAACGCTGCAGGGCGGTTTCCAGGGTGTCGCCACCATCCACTCCGGACAGCACGACCTTTGCCGCCGGAAGCTCGCCGAACCTGTCGTGGGGGACGGGGTAGACCAAGGACTCCGCAACGCCGGGGAACCGGTTGATGACCTCCTCCACCTCCTGGCTGAAGATCTTCATGCCGACAAAGTTGATGACATCCTTTTTCCTGCCGACGATGAAGAGGAATCCGTCGTCATCGATCCTCCCCAGGTCGCCGGTGGCGAACCAGCCGTCCAAGAGAACCGTTGCCCGACCCTGCCAGGGGGAGTAGTAGGCGTCCAGCATCCCCTTCCCCCTGATGAGGATGTCGCCCACGCCACTGTTGTCCCGGTTGTCGATGCGGAGTTCATAGCCGGGGAGCGGACGTCCTACCGACCCCTTTTTATCCACGTTCCCCAGACGGACAAACGGCAGGCCGACCTCGATGATGCCGTAGGCCTCTGCCAGTTCGAGGCCGAAGCGGGCGGTGAAATCCGCAGCCGTGGTAGCGGGGAGCTTCATGGCCGTGGAAACCGCCATCCGGACGGTGCGGAAGTCGGTGGCGTCGACCTCCGTTGCGGCGGCCAGGAGGGAGTAGTGGAGCGGCGAGGCATAGATGAAGGTGCCATGGTGAGTACGGATGCCGTCGATCAGGGCATGGGGGAGATCGCGGCCGCAGATGACGATCGTCGCGCCCCGCCGGAGAAAGAGCAGGATGGTGACCACGAAATGGAAGCTCATGGAGAGGACCCAGAGCACCGTATCGTCCTGCGTTACCCGCAACCCCCGGTCGGCGGCGTCGGTCCGTGCGACGATGGCCTCATGGGAGAGGACCACCCCCTTGCTGGCGCCGGTCGTCCCGGAACTGAACCGGATGAAGGCCGGGTTGACGGTGAAATACTCCGCGCACGGCGTTGCCGCCGCACGCCGCTGCAGGGTGAAGCTCCGGGCACGGAACAGGGCGCGGGGCAGCTCCTCCCCCTCCCCCCTGAGCCGCTGCTCGGCGACCAGGAAGTCGAGGTCGATCCTGGTGACCAGCGCCTCGATCTCTTCCGGCGCCTGCTCCGGTGAAACCGGCACGATCACGCTCCCCAGGGAGAGGATTGCCAGGCTGACTGCCACGTAGTCGATGCTGTCATCGCAGAGGAGCCCGATCCGGTGGAAACGGTCGACGCCTCGGCGGCCGAGCTCGGCGGCGATCATGCCCGCCGCAGCGAGCAGCTCCCCGTAGGTGATCCGCTCACCAGCGTCGATAATGGCGGTCTTCTGCCTGAGGGAGGCTGTTTCAGCCTCTATGACGGAGAAGATGGTCGTCACTGCCGGGGGCCGTAATCCTTGTGGATGTTGCGCATGGCGATGATGTACTTCGTCCCGTTGACCATGCTCCTGATGACTTCGCGGAACGGGACCTTGACCTTGTTGAGACGGAGGGGATTGTGCTGCCAGCCGATCCGGTAGAGCCGGGCGAAATGGGCGTAGAAAAGGTTCAGGTCCAGTTTCGTGGGGAGCACGGTGTGCATGCAGTCGTAGTAGAGGTACGGGTCGACGATGTAGTCGTCCTTGTGTTTCTTCCAGAGCTCGGTACCCGGCGACGGGGAGAAGACGGTGAAGGAGACCTCCGCGGGTATCAGGTCGATGATGACCCGTTCCAGCTTGCGGAAGTCCTCGACGGTGAAACCCGGGTCGACCATGAGGGACGCGTGGAGCAGGATCCCCAGTTCCCTCAGGATCTTCACCGCCTGCCAGTTGAGGTCGACCGTGGTCCGCTTCCCGTAGTCATTGAGCCTCGCCTCGTCCATCGCCTCCATGCCGACGTAGACGATGTGCAGGCCGACCTCCTTCCAGAGGCGGAACAGCTCCGGATGGGCGACGATGGTGTCGACCCTCGCCCAGCTCACGTATTTCTTCCTGATCCCCCGCTCCTTGAGCAGTTCGGCGATGCGGGTGAGTCGTTTCGGATTGAGGAAGGTCTCGTCGTCGACGAAATAGATGTACTCCTCCTGGATCCCGGCGATCTCGTCGACCACATCCTCGGGGGTCCGCTGCAGGTACTTGCCGTTCATCATGTGGTGGACCACGCAGAAGTTGCAGTCAAAGGCGCAGCCGGTGGAGGTCCGGATGGTGGCTATGTTGGGGTACATGGTCGTCAGGCGGTTGTCCGCGTCCGGCGAGGTCCAGACGGAGAAATATTTCTTACGGTCGACCAGGTCGCGGCGGGGCCGGGGGATCTCCTCGACGGGCGGGAAGTGGGGAGGCTTGAGAGCCGCCTGCGACCCGAAATCGGGGTCGGCAACAGCCAGGATTGCCGTGCCGTCAGCCAGGGGGGCGCCGTTTTTGAACTGCCTGACGAGACGGGAGAACGCGGTCCCCCCCTCCCCCCGCACGATGATGTCCAGGGGAGAGCCGGCGAAATCACCGGGGATGATGGTGGGGTGGATGCCGCCGGCGACGGTCAGGCACGGGGGGAGAATCTCCTTGGCCCGGCGGGCCAGGTCCTTGACGATCCCGGCCTGGGTGCTGTAGCAGGTGAAGCCCACGATGTCGGGACGCAGCGCCCGCAGCTTCGCTTCGTAGAAGGCAACGGGGTCCTGTTCGAGGGCGATATCCAGGATGGTGACCCTCTCCCCCTCGGGAACGCCCCCCGCAACGATCTCCAGCTCGAGTGGCTCGAGATGGAGAAAACTCTGCAGGCACTTGGCCACGCGCAGGTGGGAATGGGGCCTCACCAGGAGGATGGTAAGGGGACGACTGCTCGGTTCTGTCTGGGAGGACATGAGAACTCTCCTTGTATGCTCAGGCTTCGCTGCACAGGCGTGCCGCCGCCAACCCCGCCTGCTCCCCGAGGGGGATGCAGCAGCCGATGACCCTGGTCGAGCCCAGGGCTTCGTGGCTCACGGAGATGCAGCGGCCGGCAGTGAAGAGATTGGTGAAATCCCGCGCCTTGAGGCAGCGCAGCGGAATCTCGTAGTAATCGTTGTCCGGGGGGTACCGGTAGCTTGCTCCCCTCAGGGGTCCCCACAACTCCATGGGCCAGGCCCCCCTGACCACGCCGTCGGAGAACTTGCGGCCGGCGAGGATATCATCGGCGGTCAGGCGGTAGTCGCCGGCAACCCGCCTCCCTTCGCGGTCGAAAATCCGTGTCGGGGCGAAGCGGATGGTCGCGGTCGCAAGGGCGGCCAGCTCCCGGGAGAGGAACCCGACCAGCTTCGTCGCCAGGGAGAGGACCTCATCGGGGGTGCTGCCGGTAGCGGCAGGGAGACTGACCTTGAGGGCACCTTCGCCGGGGTTCATCCCCCGGGTGAAGGTGGTGTACCTGTAGAGCTCCGGGAGGATGCCGGCATCGATCCCCCTGGCTACCACGAAGGGAACCCTGATGCCAAGGGCATCATCGGCCCCCACATGGTCGAGCAGCACGGTCAAACCGGCCAGTTGCCGTTCTCCGGGTGGAGACAGGTCGAACTCCGCACCGGCCAGTGCGGCCAGTTCCCCGTCGCCGGTGGCATCCACCACCGCACGGGGGTGGAGTGTGAGCTCTTCTCCCCTGTGCCGGACGGTCACCTTCCCTACCCGCCCCCCCGTGCATTCGGCTCCGGTCAGGAGCGTTCCCGTACCGAGCGTCAGGGTCGGCTCCCTGCTGCAGAGCTCGGTCAGGAGCTCCTGGAGGTGTCGGGGGTCGTAGGGAAGGACGAAGACCTTGCCGACCTTGCAGGGGACCGATCCGGCAGAGCGTCCTGACAGGGCTGCGACGATCTCCGCACAGATACCGCCGTTCAGGAGTTCACCCGGTTCCGGGCCGCCATTGGGATAGAGGCCGCAGATGGTGCCGAGCATCCCGAGGGTCGCGGTCCCGCCCAGGACCTCTTCTCTCTCCACCAGGGTTACCCTGCAGCCACGGCGGGCCGCTGCCAGGGCGGCGGCAACGCCTGCCACACCACCCCCGGCAACGAGGAGATCGGTGACGACGTCGTTCGCTGGCGCCGCGTTCAAAGGATGCTCCGCAGGCGCCCGGCGATCTCGTCGACCTCGGACGTGGTGAACGAACCGTCGAGCCAGGAGATCGACGCGTTCAGCCTGCCGTCGAAGGTATTGAAAAAGATGCCGATGCCGGGAGGTACGGGCATGCGCGGCATGTGGAACACGTTGGTGATCCGCGACCCCATCAGGTCGTGGGAGTTGTAGGAACACTTGCTGACGTGGGAAAAACAGAACGAGGCGATTTTCCCCTGGAGCGGCAGGTGAAAGAGCTTGTGCATCAGCCAGAGCGGGGCAACCCTGATGAGGGATGAGGCGGTCATGAGTTTCTGTGGAAAACGGGACTGGACCTGGTCGTAGAGCTGTTCCTTGATACGGGTGACCAGCAGGGCGGGATCCTCCACCTCTTCCGGCCTGATCTGGAAGAAGAACATGGAGTTGTGGTTGAAGAAGAGCTCCAGGCGGATATCCTTCGCCTGGCGGACGTCGGTGGAAGCCGGCACGACGTATGCCCCCCCCTGGACGCCACGCCCGCTGAAAACCCCGTGCATGACGTTGAAGACCCGTGAGAAGAGATACGGCATGATCATCAGGTAGCCGGCTTCACCATAGGCCCGCTCGACGATCCTGCCGCTCTCTTCGCGGTCGAAGCTGACGATGCGGTAACGGAACCCCTGGCGTGCCATGTCCATCTGCAGCGGCAGGGACCTGATCGCCTCCCGGGACAGGGCGATCATCCTGCGGTTCACGGTCTGGCCGGCCAGAAACTTGTCCCGCCAGTCGCGCAGGTCGAGTTTCTGGGTAAGGCGGACGCCATCGGCAACGCCAGCCTGTTCACCGGAGGAGAGATACTCCTGGAACAGGTTCATGAACGACTCGGCACCCCGGGCATCGAAGAGGCGGTGATCGAAGGTCATGGCCACGCACTGGACCCCGCTGCCGTAGACGAGGTGGAACGCCAGGTGCTCGTGTCTCCCCTTGAAGGGGGTGTTGATGCAGCGGGTGAGGACGTCCATCACGTCCGCTTCGCCCGCTCCTTCCGGCAGACGGGTCACGGTGAGGCCGACCGGCGGTGGTCCGCCGTTTTTGGGTATCTTCCAGAACGGGGTCAGGGTGTAGTGGCGCGACACCGACCCGCCGATGACCGGGAACAGGGCAAGAAAGCGCTTCAGTGATGAGGTGAACCGCTCTTCGTCAGGGGGGGTGTCGAGCATGAAGACCACCTGGGAGGCGTTACCGGCTCCGGTGGTCCTGCGCATGATGATGTCGATGACCCCCATCACCCAGTCGAACCCGTTGAGGTAGTATTTGTTTTTCAGCGACAGGTAGTCGAGGATCATCGCCGGATTACAGTTTGGAGCTGACGAATCGTGCCAGGGAGCTGACCGTTTCGAAGTCCTTGCGATCAAGCTGGGAGGCGATCAGCTGCAGTTTCAGGTTCTTCTCGATGAAGACCAGGATCTCGACGAAGCCGAGGGAGTCGATGCCCAGTTCGTGGAACGGTTTGTCCGGGGCGATCTCGGAGGGTTGCCGGTTGGTGATGGTGGCGATAAGCTGGATCAGCCTGCTTTCGATCTCTTCTGCCGTCATTGCGTGTCACCTTTCTACGTGGGTGGAGTCTCTTTGGGTTGTACCCGGAGTACGATGCTGCGACCGGGAGTGCTCAGCATCTCGCCAGCGAGATGGTAGCCACCCCTCCCCTGCAATTGCAGTCGATGCACTCGACCCGGTGCAGCGGCGCGGGAGCGGTGGCGGCCACCAGGGGGAGACGGTGCGGGTTCGTCCGCTCCGGCGCGGCATAGAGCCGCTGATTTTTTACCATGAGCGCGGCGCTAGCCACGGCAAAGGCACTGCCGCTCATCATGCTGCCGTAGAGCGGCGCATAGGCAGCGACCGGCACCCCCGGTTCAAGGGCGGTGAGAAACAGTGACTCGTCGGTCAGCATGCCGTCGGCCGTGATCACCTGGAGGTCCGCCGGTGATCCGGTGCGGAGCGGGCTACAGGTATCCACCCCCCCGACAGTGCAGTAGCC
>Ga0129297_10000070_pt1 | contig 43307 bp, 41 predicted proteins | sample I18A1metaG_FD_94708 | JGI IMG/M metagenome (GOLD analysis project Ga0129297, IMG submission 94708) | Lake sediment bacterial and archeal communities from Gulf of Boni, Indonesia to study Microbial Dark Matter (Phase II) - ​I18A1 metaG | ecosystem: Environmental > Aquatic > Freshwater > Lake >... | reverse complement strand
GGACGACTGGGAGATCTTCCCAAGAGAAGCTAGAGCAGTCGCTCTGAAGGCGATTGAGCAAGGCATTGCGAGAGTGAAACTCAGCTCACAAGAGCTCTACGACAAGGCCATGGCCATCATAAAAAAGGCTAGGGACGAGACTCAGCTTCTGATGAAGCAAGGGTACATAAATCCGCCTCCGCCGTAGAGTCTGTTGTCATACGACCCCGATCCTTTTCTTTTCTATTAGGAACGATTCTTCTAGAATTGAACACAGTCTGTCTTGCCTGGTGTCTATCGCGGCGACTGGGGAAAACGGGACGGTGACGCCAGTTTGTCGACAGCCTAGGGGCCCGAATTGAAGGATGCCTGATACATCGTGTCAGGTGCCTGGGCTGGAGGCTTCAATTGATCTGTGGTGTAACGGAGGGAGGGGTAGGGGGGCTGTATACACCCTAGATGCGTCAGCGGGAAGCAATCAAAGGCTTGAGCTAAGTGTAACGGAGGGGGGTAGGGGGGGTGTATACACCTGTACATACAGCTTCTTAACGCTGTTCGGCTCAGATGAGACTGGCCACAGAAGCTGAAATTCTTCCCCCAAACGCCAGGTTTCACCTGTTTTGCGTTCATTCTGTTGATGGTAGAGGAGGGGGGTCATCACCAGGCCAATTGAAGCGATAAGCAGCCAAGATGGGACCACGGCATAGGGAGGGGGCGGGGGGTGATATCGCCCTGGCTGTTTGTGGCTTCAAAAGTTTTGCCGTGGAATTGAAGAGGCTACCCTCCTTGTGGCCACGTCTGTGGCCCACTCTGTGCAGCAGATGAAGCTCAGAAAATAGCGCAGGTCAAGCCTGAAATGCCGAATCCGAACGATTTCGTATTCATCTCGGGAACTGTGTCGTCAGGGGGTAGGGGGGTGGTACCACCCTTGGTGCTTCTCGCTTCAATCGATCTGTTGCGTGCTGGCTCTGGGAGAATGGGGTTCCTTGAGGTGGCCTTGGCTGCTGGCAATCGATGCGTTGGCTAGTGTTACCAGCCGAGATAGGGGCACGTGATCATTGCTTCGTACGCAGGCGTGCTTGGAAAAAGGTGAGGGAGAGGATCTATGGAGCTCGTCCTTGATATGAGTTTAGCATCAGTTCGGCCAGGTCATAGACCTTGATTTGTTCGTAGCCTAGCTCTTTGAGTATGTCTCGTATTTGGATGTAGCAGAATGGGCATTGTGTTACGCAGGCGTTTGCGCCTGAGTTTATGATTAGTTCTCCTTTTCTTCGGGCGATCATTGTGGAGAAGTCTCTTTCTCCGGCGCGTACTCCTCCTCCTGCTCCGCAGCATCTGTCCGGCTCTTCCATTTCGACGTATTTGACTCCGGGGATCTTGGTCAATATGCTCTGTAGGTCGTTTGGTGCGCTGAGGCCTCGGTTTAGGTGGCAGGGGTTGTGAAGCGTGGTCTTCGTGTTGATTGGTTTCATGTCTTCTATGTTGAGTTCGGTGTTTCTGGAGAGGTATTGTGAGACGTGCATTACTTCGAAGTTGAGTTTTCTTCCGATTAGCTCAGGGTAGTTATTCCTTAGCGTCATGCCGCATCCGGGGCAGCCGGTGATGATCGTTTTGACGCCTAGGTCCTCTAGGATCTTTACGTTCTTTGGGACCAGATTGTTCTTTGCCTCTTCGACCAAGCCTGCTCTGAGAAGCGGTGAGCCACAGCATGTGAATTCCGGAGGAACGATGACCTCGATGTTGTTCTTCGTCAGTATCTCGATGATTGCTTTGCCTGTTTCTTGGAGCCTGTAGTCTGTGAGGCAGCCTGGGAAGTAACCCACGGTGTCCTTCGGGTTCTTGACTCTGGCCGCATATCCAGTCTTAACCATTTCCAGCAGTGGTGTCCCCATTTTGTCTACGGTTCTGCCGAATTTGAGTGCTCTGCCAGTGAATTCCTCGTGTCCAGGCAGCGGGCCAAGCCCAGTCTTAGCTGCGACCGCCCTCATCTTCTCAATGGCTTTCTCTGGTATGTTGATCTCCTTGGGGCAGATCTCAACGCATGCTCTGCACGTCGTGCACTTGTATAGGCCCTCGATGAATGCTTCTCTGACTCGGTCTTCTTCGTTCCTTTTATCGAATTGGAGTCGGGCCAGCTTGACGTGGAACATCGGGCCTGAGAATTGTTGCCATGCTTCGAATACCGCTGGGCACGCTGAGATACACGACCAGCATTCGATACATTCCCGTATTTCCTTTATTGGTTCAATAGCTTCCGCGTGAATTATCTCTGGTCTTGATGATTTCCTAGTTCTCTTGACATAGGGGTTCATTCGTTCAATTCTTCGCAGTCCTCTCTCCAAGTCGACAACCAGATCTCTTACGACTGGAAACTGAAGGAGCGGCCTGAGTGTGATGTCTTTTCCTTTCTCCACTGTGGTCCTGCATGCGATCCTGGGCTTCCCATTTATTATCACTGCGCAGGATCCGCATTGTCCTGCCCTGCAAGCCCAGCGATATGCAAGGGTCCCGTCGATCTTTTCGTGAATGTGGTGCAGAGCATCTAGTACGACCATTCCCTCTGAATAGGGGACATCGTAGGTTTTGAAGGTGGGATCCTTGTCCACAGCTGGGTCGTATCGGAAGACTTTCGCTTTGATTGTCTCAACCATCTGCCTAAGCCTCCAGCTTAAGAAGCGTCATCACCACGGGCGCCTTACTGAAGATCATCCTGTTGTTCTCCTGCCTAACTATGATGCTGGCAAGCCAGTTCTTGTTGTCAGTCTTGGGGAAGTCTCTTCGGAAGTGTGCTCCTCTGCTTTCCTCTCTCATGAGGGCTGCTCTGGCGATCATTTCCGCTGTGAGAACCATGTTCTCAATCTCAAGTGCTTCGATCAACTCGTGGTTGTATCTGGCTCCTGTCCCAGTGATGTAGAGCTGGGGCAACTGCTCTCTCTGCATCTTCTCTATCTCTTGAACAGCTTCTTGGAGCTCGTTCCTTGTTCTGAAGATTCCTACTTTGCTCCACATCAACTCGGCGAGCCTTCTCTTGACCTCCACCGGTCTTACGCCTCTTCTTCTATCCACGAAGCCTTGAACATGTTTGATTTCTTTCTCCACATCCTTTCGCTCCACCGATGCTTGTCCGACGCCTGATGCGAATTTGGCAGCGTTCTCTCCTGCTCTCTTCCCGAAAACCTGAGTATCGAGAAGTGCGTTTCCGCCGAGACGGTTCCCTCCTTGGATTCCTCCTGCCACCTCACCCGCAGCCCACAAGCCTTTCAGGTCTGTCGCCGCTGCCTCATCCACGAAGAGGCCTCCCATTTGGTGGTGTGCTGTTGGAGCAACTTCCATCGGTTCCTTACGTATGTCTACTCCTGTATCCAAGAACTGCTTGAACATGGTTCTGAGTCGTTCCTCGATGATGTGGGGCTCGAGATGCGCAACGCTCAAGTAGACTCCTCCCTGAGGAGTCCCTCTTTCCTCAAGGACTTCTGTTGCTATCGATCTTGCTACAACGTCTCTGCCGGATAGTTCCATGAGCTTGGGGTCGTATCTCTTCATGAAACGTTCATTGTCCTTATTCGTGAGTATTCCTCCCTCGCCTCTGACAGCTTCCGTCACCAGTATGCCTCGCGCTGATTCTGGAACTAGCATTCCTGTCGGGTGGAACTGAAACATCTCCATGTCTATCAGACTGGCTCGGGCTCGGTAGGCCATGGCATATCCATCCCCCGTGTCCTGAGCAGCGTTCGAGGTGAACTTGTAGATCCGGCCTGTGCCTCCAGCGGCGAGGACGGTTGCTTTGGCTTTGAAAAGAAGGAAATCGCTTGTTTTGTAGTCGACACCAAGCGCCCCCACAACTCTGCCGTTCGCCTTCAGCAGATTTGTGACAAACACTTCCTCCATCACGTCTATGTCTCGGCGTCTGACTTCCTCTGTGAGGGTTGCCATGAACTCATGTCCAGTTCTGTCAGACGCGTAACACGTGCGGCGATAGCTCTGTTTCCCAAAAGCTCTCTGTGCAATCTTTCCTTCCGGTGTCCGGTCGAACACCGCCCCATATTCTTCTAGATCGAATATTCTATCTGAGCCTTCCCTGACCAGAATCTCAACGAGTTTCTGGTTGTTTAGGTAGGCTCCTCCTGTGACCGTATCCTTGAAGTGAACTTCCCAGTTGTCTGGTGGATCAACGTTTCCTAGAGCGACGTTTACCCCGCCTTCAGCCATGCAAGTGTGCCCAAGCGCTGCTGCACGCTCAATGGGCCTTGCCTAGTAGTTCCTTGCTGAGGAGAGTAACCTGCACGTTGTAGTTTGAAGCTTCTATTGCCGCCCTACTTCCGGCTCCACCTGCACCAATGACCAGAACATCGGTCGTGATTGTTTCAAAGGACATTTCGTCTTACACCTAGTCGCCTCATTTTGCCATTCGGTCGCTACCCATCGTTCTGCGAATATGTAAAGCTTGGTGAAGCTGAGATCCTATGGCGAGACCCCTAGGGTCTTCAGAATCTCTGCTCGTTTCTCTAGTGCTGAGCGTTGAACGATATCATGGAGGTTCTTTCCTTGTGAGTCGATAGTAACAGCTAGGGGGCCGAAATCTTCGACCTCCATTATCCAGAGGGCTTCGGGCATTCCCAAATCATACCATTCAACGCCCTTCACGGCTTTGATTCTCTGGGAAGCCAAGACTGCAGCACCACCTGTGAAATCGCAGTAGATCGCTCCAAACTTCTTCGCAGCCTCAGCTGTCTTAGGACCCATGCCAGCTTTTCCGACGATGACCCTAGGCTTCAACCGTTCAATAAACTCAGCCTCATACGACTCCATTCGTGTGCTTGTTGTCGGCCCCGCAGCAACAATCCTCCATTTTTCGCCCTCTTTTGCAGCTATTGGCCCACAATGAAACACGACATTTCCATCGAAGCTGACCGGAATCGGCTTCCCCGTTTTCACATATTCGAGTGCCCTTCTATGTGCCTGATCCCGCGCTGTAATCATGAGCCCGCTGACGTACACGGAGTCTCCTATCTTTGGCTTCCTAGCATCAGCTTCGCTTATCGGGGTTCTAAACTTGAATTCCGCCATCATGATCACCTCTCAGGTTATGACCTCCACCTGTCCGTTTCTGTGAATCCTTGCGGTTGCTCTTCTCGCTGCCCAACACTGCATGTTGATTCCTACGGGCAGGCTTGCGGTGTGACAGTGGGCGTACTCTATGTTCACGCCAAGTGAAGTAGCGTCCCCCCCCAGGCCCATGGGTCCAATTCCTGTCATGTTTACTCCTTTCAGAAGCTCCTTCTCCAAGGTGGCTATCTCCGGCTCAGGATGCGGTTTGTCGATTGGTCTTAGAAGAGCCTTCTTCGCCAGTTTCAAAGCGATATCGGCGGATCCCCCTATTCCAACACCAATTATGGTCGGTGGGCATGGCTGTGCTCCAGCCTTGATCACCTGGTCTACAACGAACCGCTTGACTGCCTGCGCTCCTTCTCCTGGAGTAAGCATGGCCAAGCTACTCATGTTCTCTGATCCAGCTCCTTTCGGCATTGCCGTAACCTCAAGGTAGTCTCCTTCGCCCATGTTCCAATTGATGTATGGCATGTTCGCTCCTGTGTTGTCTCCGCTGTTTTTCCTCGTGAGCGGATGGACGGCGTTTGGTCTCAGAGGCACTTTGATGGTAGCTGTCTTAACAGCTCGGTCCAGAGCCGCAGGAACGTAAGAAACGTCACCGAAGTCTTTCCCAACCGTTACATAGAACAGGATCACTCCTGTATCTTGGCAGATCGGTGTTTTCCCTGTCTCTCCCAAATTGATATTGTCCAGTATTGCTGTAAGTTGTGTCTTTGCCGTTTCTGATGTCTCCTTGTCATACGCGTTCTTGAGAGCTCTCTTCACGTCTTTTGGTAGATAGATCACGGCGCGTTTCAATGTCTCTACTGCTGTTCTCTCAACTGTTTCCTCAATTCCCAACACGGATCCCTCGTTCGGTCGCAGGTGTTTCAGAATTTGACTATATACAAGTTTCTCTTGACAGTAACTCGCAACAGAACCGGAGTCACGTTGTAATACAACCTGTCAGGATGGAGATTTGCGACTTGGCATGATATGTACCCCGAGCTGGCAAGAAGCAAGAACCTTCGAGGAACCAGTCCAGTGATTCTTCTCGATGATGAGAGGCTATTCATACACTTTCTTCTTTCTCTTTTCTTTAAATAACAGTTAAGGCAACAGACTCAAGCGATCTCGGTGATGACTTTTCTTGGCAGATGATGGAGAAAAGAAGAAGGAGAAGAATGAAGAGCCTGAGAAGCAGAAACAGTACGAGATGATCGAGGATCTTCCAGGAGTTGGGCCGGCGACAGCAGAGAAACTTCGAGATCTAGGTTTTCAGACAGTTGAATCACTAGCCATTGCAACTGTCAAAGAACTGGTCCCCGCAGGAATAGGAGAGAAACAAGCAGGTAAGATAATCGCTGAAGCAAGAAACACTATTGCGATGACCTTCATGAGGGCCGATGAACTCATCAAGATGAGACAGAATGTTCAGCGCGTAACAACAGGAAGCAAAGCAGTCGACGAACTGGTCGGAGGTGGTCTTGAGACCATGACGATAACTGAGTTCTATGGAGAATATGGTGTCGGAAAATCTATACTCTGTCATCAACTTGCGGTGAACGCCACTCTTCCTCAGGAAAGAGGCGGATTGAACGGTGCAGCGCTCTACCTAGACACAGAGAACACTTTTCGGCCAGAGTGGATTGCTAGAATGGCAGAACCTCTTGGCTTGGATCCCAAAGAAGTCGCGGAGAGGATAATCTACTGCGAAGCATACAACTCAGATCATCAGGTGCTTCTCCTAGAGAAGGCTGACAAGGTCATCAAGGAAAACAACATTCGCCTCATCATCGTCGACTCGCTGACAGCACATTTCAGGAGCGAATACTTGGGCAGAGAAATGCTTGCCGAGCGCCAGCAACGGCTTAACTCTCACATGCACCGGCTCGTCAGACTTGCTCGCGCATTCAACGCTGTCGCAGTTGTGACCAACCAAGTGATGGCCAAGCCGGACGCGTTCTTCGCAGTGGCCGTTGAGGCTGTTGGCGGGCATGTGGTTGCGCACACTTCCCATACCAGAATATTCCTACGGAGGACCGCAAGTGGCCCTGTAAGAATCGCCCGACTGGTCTCAAGCCCGTATCTCCCTGAAGGAGAGAGGATTTTCAAAGTAACAAACGAAGGCGTCAAAGATGTGACGGAAGAAGACGAGGTAAAGAGGCGCAGATAGCCTTTGAAAGAAGAGGCAAACAGCAAGATCACGCAGTACTTTCAGCTGATTGCAGAGAAGAAGCTTGGAGAAGCTGAGAAGAGACTTGATGAGATCAGGCAGACTGCTGGACGATCGGAGCAGGAAGCGGGATATCTCAAGGCTCTGGAAGGGCTTCTCCTTACATACCGATCTAGTGATGACAAGTATCAGTACCTCAGCAATATTGAACTAACAGCGAAGAACGTTGAGGCATTGAAGAAAGAATTCGCTGAGCAGGCGGCCTACCCACTTTTCGAGAACTATGACAAAGGATACTTCTTGGCACTGAGTGACTTCATGAAGGTAGCTGGCAGACTCAGACCGTGGCGGAAATATGCCGCTTCCAAAGACAAGTCTGGTGCTGAGAAATCGTCCGACGCGATGTGAGTCTCTCGTTCCCTGTTTTTCGCATCTGTTAGGAATTGGCTTCGAAATCCGAGCCCTTGGCAATCAGTGTACCGACCTGTCTTGACGAATCAGTCATTGGCGTGCGAAGCCATTGTCCACTTGATCTCTCAGGTGCTGGAAGACAAGGCACGATGTGCTGATTTGTTGGTGTAACGGTAGGCTGCACTGCAGGCTAGTATGGGTTGAGGGTCGACAGCAGTATCCAGACCACTGCCCATACGAAGACGAATGTCCCTGATCCCAATGTCAACGCCCGCTGCTTTCCTTTCAGCTCGATGTCCCCATACTTGAAGCCATATGTGAAAAGGAGATATGAAAACAGATAAGTTATGAAAGCGACCAGGATGCCTACCTCCCCCTTCAGGCGTAGAACAAAGCATATCAATGCCGACAGGATACCCAACCCAAACCTAGACCAGTACACAATACTTGAGGGCCTTACGTTTCCACCAGTGGGAGTCCCGGAAGGAGAGCGGGCAGATTTGAGATCTGAAATGTCCAGCTTGGACATAGCGGCTATTACCCTTGAGCTAGCGTCCCTGATAAAGGGCAAGTATCTAGATAACGTTTACCAAACTGACGACAAGACCTTCCTTTTCAGGTTCCGACCGGGAGAATTCATCCTCGTGCTTGAGGTCGGCCGCAGGATACATCTCACCAAGTACAAGGTCCAGACCCCTAGGCAACCATCGCAGTTCTGCATGGCCCTAAGAAAGAGGCTGAGAGGCGGACACCTAGTAGACATTCGACAGCATGAATTCGAGCGGACAGTGATCTTCGACATAGAAACGAGCGAAGGCGCTTGGCAGCTTGTTGTCGAGTTCTTCCGAAGAGGGAATCTAGCTGTGGTAGACAAATCCGGAAGAATCTCGCTGGCTCTTTCCTATGTCAAGATGCGTGACAGGAATGTGCTGAAAGGCGAGCTCTTCAGACACGCGCCTTCTTCTGGATTGAATCCGCTTAAGATCTCTCGAGGAGATATGTCTCTCGTCCGAGAGCATAGTTCCGTGCCAACGACGAAAGCATTAGTGATGACGCTCTCTGTCGGAGGTCAGCTTGCGAAGGAGTTTCTTCTTCGCTCAGCAATCGAAGACGGGCCTGCGTCTAGACTTACAGAGAAGGATCTGGATGATATCTATCAGGTCATGGAGGATCTGAGACTCAGGGTGCAAAATCGAGACTTAGATCCGATAGTGGTTTTTGATGAAAAGGGGGAGCCACATGATATCGCTCCATTTTCATTAAGGTCATTCGAGCGGTTACACAGAAAGGAGTTCTCCTCCTTCAATGAGGCAGCAGACGAATATTTCACCCATCTCGCTCACCACGCGATTCTGGAGCGGAAGAAGGACGCATTGAGGACACGGGAGCAAGAACTGACCAGAATAACAGCAATGCAGCAAAAGCAAGTAGGTGATCTGCAGAAAGCGATCGAAGAAAACAATCTAAAGGGCCAACTGATCATGAAGAACCTACATTATTTGCAGCTCGTCGCCTCGAAAATTCTTGCTGAGAAGAGAGAAGGGGTCGGCGTACAGAAGATCATTGAGGAAGTTCAGAAGATCCTGAACACTCACCACGCTCCCGTTCGGATCAACTCCATCGAATCGAGTAAAGGACAGGTCCAGGCCAAAGTGGAGAATGTTGAGATCAGCCTGAGCTTTAGGACGAAGCCTCAGGATGACGCAGAACGGTACTTCAAAGCAGCAAAGAGGGCCAAGGAGAAGATGACGGGCCTTCGTCTGGCGATGGAGCAGGCCGAGGCTCGAGTGAAGATGATGGCTATTGAGAAGCAAAAAGCTAGCGAGCCCCTAGCGGCCGAGAAGAGGAAAGAAAAACATTGGTATGAGAAGTTCCGATGGTTCACCTCCTCAGACGGTTTCCTGGTTCTAGCGGGGAGAGATGCAGCAACCAATGAGATCTTGGTCAAGAAACACACATCGCCTTCAGACATCATTCTTCACGCAGAGGCTGGCGGAGCTCCTTTCGTCGTCATAAAAACCGACACTCTTGCTCCTTCAGATTCCACCTTATTGGAGGCCGCACAGTTTGCGGTCTCGTATAGCAGGATATGGGCCGACAAGGCAACATCTGCTGACGCATACTGGGTCCGACCTGACCAAGTGAGCAAAGAAGCTCCATCAGGTCAATATCTGACCAGAGGGGCCTTCATGATCGCCGGCAAGAGAAACTACATCAAAGGCCTGGAGCTCCGTCTAGCCATAGGCATCCAACTGGATGCAGACAGCGCTAGAATAATCGGGGGTCCCCCGAGTGCCGTCAGAGCCCACGCGTTTTCATATGTGGAGATCGTCCCCGGAGCAATTGCACGCCATAGTCTAGCAAAACAGATACTGTTTGAACTTTCAAAGGCGCAACGAATCAAATCACAAATCAAGGGTTTGACAACTGACGAACTGATGAACTATCTCCCGCCAGGACCAAGTGACATCGTTTCCCAGAAGTGATGCTGCTTGCCTGAGAAACCCTAAATATCCTTCTGCCCCACACTCAGACGGAGATCAACAGTGTCTGGCACAAGTCGTGGGGTCAAAGCAAAAGAGGTAATGTCTTCTCCGGTCATCACGGTAGAGGAATCGGAATCATCAGCTAAGGTATCAGAGTTGATGGTGAAACACAACATTGGCAGCATAATAGTAGTGAATAGGAAGAAGAACCCGGTGGGTATCATAACCGAGAGAGATATCGTGAAGAGAGTCGCCTCAAAGAACTTGGTACCTGCAAAGGTCAAAGCCTCAGAGATCATGAGCAAACCGCTGATGACCATCGAATCTGCAACAGAGATCACTGATGCAATGAAAAAGATGAGAGCATCACGTGTGGAGAGGCTTGGGGTCATAGAAAACGGGAAGTTGGCAGGGATAGTCTCGGCCTCTGATATTCTGAGGATAACGCCCGCTCTCATAGACATCGCATCCGAGAAATCGCTAGTGGGCACGGTTCCTGAACGCGAACGAGTCGGGCTCACTGGATACTGTGACCAATGTAATGCCTGGTCAGAGAACCTGAAACAGGTAGATGGAAGATTCCTCTGTGAGGACTGCTTCTTCGACTCGGAAGAGGAGAAGAAGCAACACTAAACAGCTTCGTCACCTGACACTTGCAGGAATCTCCAACTGAGAACAACCGGAGACTAAAGCGTTTGAACGTGAAGTTCCTTGGCATCTGAGATCAACATACCAGCCGTAAAGCTGTGCGTGGATGGTGAACTCACCGAAGGAGGCATATCGATCTCCGATGGCAAGATAGTTAGGATAGGAAAAGAGTCCACCCTTCCGCGATCTGACACAACCATTCAGGGCAGAGGACTGCTGGCACTTCCAGGCCTTGTAGATGTCCATGTCCATCTGAGAGATCTTGAACTTTCCTACAAAGAAGACTATTTTTCAGGGACTAGCGCAGCTGCAGCGGGAGGTTTCACGTCTCTGATAGATATGCCGAACACTCGTCCAGTGACCGACACCGCCGAAAGACTCACGCAGAAGATGGAGGTCGCAAAGCGCAAGATCGTAGTGAAAGTGGGCTTCAACATAGTTCCATCAAATCTCGCGGAAGTCGAGAAGTCAGTGGATTTGGCGATGGGATACAAAGTCAACCTAGTGAAGCCATGGAGCAACCTCCCCGTCGACAAATCCTCGCTCGCGTCTCTGATTCGTCGCGCAACATCAATAGGGAAGATGGTGATCTTTCATGCAGAAGACGGTGCAATGGTGGGTAAGCTCGAAGACAGATTTAGGGAAAGCACCTCTCTTCGATCGTACTATGCGGCTCACCCATCCAAGGCTGAAGATATCGCAGTGGCCAGGGTTCTTGACTGTATTGTCGAAGAAGCAGCGAAAGTCCACTTCTGTCACATCAGCTCGCTCAGATCTCTCAGGCTGATCAAAACTGCGAGGGACCAAGGGAAACGGGTAACCTGCGAAGCCACTCCTCATCACATGTATCTTAGCAAGGAGTCATCCTCCAAGCTTGGCGGCATCAGCATAATGGATCCTCCCTTAAGAAGAAGGGAAGTTGCCACGAAACTGTTCTATGGTCTGAAGAGACGAGCAATAGACATCGTGGCAACGGATCACGCCCCTCACTTGCTTGAAGAGAAGAAGCAATTTCCTTGGTGGAAGATTCCAATAGGAATACCTGGGCTCGAAACTGCGCTTCCGCTCATGCTGACCGAGGTGAAAAAAGGAAACATCGCCCTAGGAAGAGTTATCGAAGCGATGGCAGAGGCTCCTGCGAAGATCTTTGGGTTGAATGGTGGAGCGCTGAAGGAAGGTGGACCTGCAGATATCGTGCTTGTTGATCTGAAGCGCAGCTTCAAGATAGATTCCTCTCTCTTTTTCTCGAAGGCTAAGTACTCACCGTTTGACGGAAGAAGAGTGATTGGGAAAGTCGCAAAGACCTTTGTTGGGGGCAGACTGGTCTTTGACGAAGACAGGATCGTAGCAGCAGCTGGAACCGGAGCAATCCTTTCCCCAGGAACCGCTGGATGACAGCCGATGTTGCTGCTATCGGTCCTGATGAGTCGCGCAAATGAGTCGTGAACATGGTTGAGATTCATCGCAGACGGAATGGTGGGCCGCCTTGCAAGATGGCTACGCCTGATAGGGAATGATGTTGAGTATTGGAAGGACTCAACGGACAACGAACTAATAAGAAGAGCCATGACGGAAGGGAGAACTCTACTGACAAGCGACATAGAACTCTACAGAAGAGCCATAGCGAACGGCGCGGATGCATTCTTGGTGAAGGGTAGAACCGAAGTTGAAAGGCTCGCCCGGATAGCGGAGAGATTCAAAATAGGTCTCAATGTCGACGCAGCCAACTCACGATGTCCGACATGCAACTCCAACATTAGACCTATGAGGAAGGAACAAGTCACGGGCAGGGTTCCACCTTCCACATCTAAAATCTTCAACGAATTCTGGGAGTGTACGAACAGCAAATGCGGGAAAATCTACTGGCGAGGAAGTCACTGGAAGAAGATAAATGAACACCTGTCCAAGGCTGAGAAACTCGTCCGAATGGAGTAGATAGCAGATGTTTAAGCTAACAGACGATGAAGGACAGTACCTTGTGCGACTGGCAAGGGAAACGATAACTGCGTTTCTCAGGTCCAAGAATATGCCAAAATCTTCGTCAGACGTGCCGAGCAAACTTAATGAAAAGTGCGGTGTATTCGTGACACTTAACACCATTAGCGATGGTCACGAACTGAGAGGGTGCATAGGCTTTCCGATGCCTGACTATCCCTTGGTGGATGCAACGATGCAAGCGGCAGTTGAAGCCGCCACGGGCGATCCTCGCTTTCCTCCTGTTTCACTGGAAGAACTGCACAGAATTATCGTTGAGGTCAGCGTTCTGACACCTCCAGAAACACTTGAAGTCTCTAACCCTAGCGAGTATCCAAAAAGAATCAAGATAGGCACAGACGGGCTGATTGTGGAGAGAGGTATCTACAAAGGATTACTGTTGCCTCAAGTCGCTATCGAATGGGATTGGAACGAAGAAGAGTTCTTAAGTCAATGCTGTCTCAAAGCTGGACTGACCCCTGACGCATGGCTTGTTAGAGGAACTCAGATCTCAAAGTTCCAGGCCATAGTATTCAAAGAGAAAGAACCAGGTGGGAAAGCAAGACGCCAAGAACTCAAGAAAGGAGACGGTGAATGAGAATCTACCTAGCTCCATGTGGAATGGGACTGGGCCACATATCACGATGCAAGACAATTGCGAATATTTCAAGCAAGCATGATTGGCCGGTCTATGTCTCGACATACTCTGATGGGCTGGAGTATGCTCGAGGACTTGGCTACCCGATCGTGGAGGCAGTGCCGGTGGAGCTCAAGACAAACAGTGACGGGAGAATCGACTTCAAACTCACTGCGGCCACATCACCTGGTTTCTTTCGAGGGTTATGGTCGATCATAAAGCAAATTGTGGCCGAGATAAGGAACATTCAAAGACTCAAGCCTGCGATCGTTGTTTCCGACTCAAGAGCTTCCACTCTTATAGCGGCGAGACTTCTCAGCGTACCCAGCATCGCCGTACTCAATCAATTCAGTGTCAAGATAGTGCGAAGGCCAAGCAAGACTAAGCTTGGACCACTTGAGAGGATATTCTTCTTTATCGCCAACATGGTATGGTTCTTTGTCAATCCCATAATCGGTTGGTTCTGGTCTTTTGCGGACAAGATATTGATACCTGATCTTCCACTCCCGTACACGATATCTTCCGAGAACCTTATGATCCCCAAATCATGTCTCCACAAAGTCGAGTTTGTTGGTCCGCTCATGGAGCAAACTCCAGCTCGCCAACCAAGATCCGCAGCAAAAGAAAAGTTAGGGTATGATGTGAACAGGCCTCTGATCCTTGTTCCTCTGAGTACTCCCTTGAATGAGGGATCAGATTTTGCTTCTCGGGTGGAGAGCATCTTGGAAAAGTTGCCTCATCAGTATCAGGTCGTTATGTCAAGAGGAAAAGTGTCAAACTCGAATCACGTGCGGAGAAGAGGCAATATCACAGTCTACGACTGGATACTTAATCTAGATGAACATCTCGAGGCTTGCGATCTGGTTGTCTGCCGGGCAGGGCATTTGTCTATTCTAGGCTCACTGGCATATGGAAAGCCCATGTTGATCTTACCGATTCAGGATCACCCCGAACAACTAGGAAATGCTCGCAGAGCATATGAACTCGGAGTGGCAGAAGTCTTGAACACCGAGCAGCTTATGGTGGAACATCTTCTGTCAACGATCCAGAGCATTCTGAGCTCACCGAGATATGCCGAGAACGCATTCAAAGTCGCAGAGTTGATACTTGAAATGAAGGGCACAGAAAGAGTGATTGCCACCATTCAACAGTTATGGCAGAGGAGAAATGTCGATTGACGAGTCTTCCCAAGGAACTTGTGAAAGAGAGACTTCTTGACTATCTCAGAGAAGATGTGGGACAAGGAGATATCACATCCGTTCTGCTCGTTGAAGAGAGTGCCTGTGCGGAGGGAGACATTATTGCTAAAGAGAAGGGAATAATAGCAGGAATGGAAGAGGTCGAAATCCTTCTCGAGGCAATTGGCATCCGCTGCAAGCCTGTTGTGAAAGACGGCAGCAAGGTCGAACCAAGTATGATTCTGGCGCACATTGAAGGCCACGCTAGAAGCATGCTAACTGTGGAAAGAACGATGCTCAATGTTCTCTGCCGGATGAGCGGAATCGCTACAGAAACAAGAGATTTTCAGGACAAGGTGATGTCCGCTAACCCAAATGCCAAAGTGGCATCCACAAGGAAAGTCGCACCAGGCTGCCTATACTTTGACAAGCGAGCTGTCACGATCGGTGGAGGAGATCTTCATAGGCTCCACCTGGACGACCTTATTCTGATCAAGGACAACCACATTGCTCTTGCAGGAGGAGTCAGAGAGGCTGTACAAAAAGCGAGAAGGGGATCCTTTACAAAGAAGATCGAGGTCGAAGTCACTTCTCTCGAAGAGGCACTTGAAGCGGCTGAGGCTGGAGCTGACATAATAATGTTTGACAATATGTCACCCGACGGGATCAAGACAGTAATAGAAAGACTCAGGAGAGAAGTGAGAAGAAGCCTGACCTTTGAGGCAAGTGGAGGCATCAATGCGTCAAACATCCTCGAATATGCAAGATCTGGCGTAGACATTTTGAGCCTCGGTTGTCTGACCCACAGTCCTAAGAGTCTGAACATAAGTCTGGAAATAAGAGGAATGCTTCAGAGCCAGACTTGAGGTCTATCTTCATTACTCTCTTCATGACGCCTTGAACAAGAAGATCTAGTTGGAGATCTTTCTCTATCAATCTTATTCTGGGGAGATCTGCAGGTCTACATTCCACCGGACCCTTATGCACACTTTCTTTTGCGTACGTTAGGAATTGACCTATATCTATTCGTTGAGCCATAATCTGGATCTCCTCTTCATCTAACCCAGCCAGAGGTCTGTGAACGGGCACAGATGCAGCCTCGTTTGTGCTCGACAAGTTCGCGAGCTCTTGCGAATCACGTCGCAGTCTTTCTCCCGTTACGATCCCCAGTGCATGTACTTTTCTGGCGATTAAGGATGCAAGCCTGTACTTTGTCCTCTGTTCGATCACCCATCTACAATCTTCTTCCACTGATGAAATCGCTTCTACTACGTTCAAGTATGGTACGGTAATCAATCTATAATCTTCTACTGGAGCGAATTCTCTGATCTTTCTTGTCATTTCAAGCGTTTTCTGGTCGAGATTTTCGGCATCACCTGAAACCGTATTCATGAGAATTGGAATGACATGGCTTCCTCTCTTCATCATTAACCATGATGCCACAAAACTGCAGGCGTCTTCTGTGAGGATTCCTACAAGTCTTCCTTGAGAACCATAAGGTAGGCCGCCATAGCCTTGGACACGACGTTCATACAGATAGAACGCGTCACCCCGGATCTCTAGGTGAATCGTCTTCTTTGGGCGTTCAAGATCCACTTTGATGCTCTTCTTGCCCAATTGCGCAAGGATTTCAGATCCAACTCTTCTCTCAATCTCTTTGCTTGACTCTGGACACGGGCCTGCCACACGAACGCGGACTGCAAAGCTATCACCTTTCACAAGAACTTTATTCGCGTACTCACACGCTCGTTTCGCAAAAGAATCAGCGTCTCTTGATACTCTGAGACTACTTGCTGTCGCTGCGACTCCGAAGACCTGTGCACAGATCTGGGACGCCCGAGAATCGCTGAGGCCCGTGACCAAGATTCTTCCGGTATCAGTGGATATTTCGAAGTCTGTGTACGCAGATCGTCTAAGCTTCCAACGCAGATGGTCAATCAGGGTTCTCAGAAGAGTGCCTCGAACATATGGACTCTTGAGAGTTATCTCAGATGTTGAGACTAGGACGACTGGTTGCCAAGTCTTCTCGCCAGTGCCGATCAGACTCCTATCTCGGTCTCTTTGGTCTATCAAGATTCTTCTGCCAACTTGGCATTCCAGTAACTAACCCATTTTGGTGAGCCTAAACTCTGGCTCATCTCTTTGCACCTTTTTAGCAGAAGTACTTTCCTTCTCTTCGGCAGTCTGCTCGTGTAAGCCTGGAGTCTCTCGAATTCCGAATTCTTTTCGTAGATGGCTCGGCCTTCAGCGGCTATTATGTAGCAGAAAGCTCCGAGGAAGGGATTGTTGCTCATCATTTTTGTGAAGTCTTTCTTTGTGGCTGCGTACAACTTTATGGGACCTAGTTTGTATGAGGCCATTCTGAACTCCGAGGAGAATTGAACAAACTGCAGCAGTGTCGTCTTGTCTCCAATCAAGGCAAAGAGATCATAATCGCTTCCGTAGGAGTAATCTCCTCTTGCTCTTGAGCCATAGAGAACTATCGCAAGTACTTTGATTCGATATCTACGAGCAATCGCCAAGATTGTGTTCTTGGTTCTCTCAAGTACCGGCTCCATCGCGCCCACATGCAGAAGACAGCTCTCACTCAAGATGATTTCAAGTTTGCTTTGGCATGATATTGATGATCTTGAATCCTCTAACGGTTGGATTGTTAGATTCGCTAATCTCGACCCTTCGGATTACGTTATTGAAATCCAAAGCAGATCCAACAAGATCATGTTCACCTGGTTGAAGCGAGCGTGCAGTCACCTGGCCTCCTGTGACCGCTATCGTGCATAGTGTCGGGAGACCAAGTAGAACAGAGTCTTGGTGCTCCAGGGCCTCCTTGGATGCATATATCACCGAACAGGCCCCAACCGTCAATTCAGCGATGCGAATAGCGACACTCTCTTTCCCGATGGCAAGCACTTCTACCCTGTACGTTTGTTCTATCTCAGTTGCCAGCTTCCTCAGCTCAGGCAAAACCTCTCGTATATTCTGTTTGGCTCTTGACGAGATCGACATTTCGCGCAAATCTGAAAGCGTGAGTTGAGAAACGGATAGTCCTCCCAGAGACATATCGATGTGGACCGTGTCTGCCATGACCGTCCGAAGCATTCTCCTACACATTCTGAGCTCAGAGATTATCAGGTCGTGTCGGTTCGCGGGCACCATTAGACGATCTGAGATCTGAACAGAAGCATTCCTGTATGGTAACTGCGTCATGATCGACGAGGCTGCAACAATAGCTTCCGGCCGGTAGCTTTGGTCCAGAATAGCAGAGCCAGAATCCGCTGCGACTACTCTCAATCTTCAGGAAGTCCTCCTTGATGAATCACATACTCACATCAAGCCTGAAAAACTCCTAGCGTTATCAGTTGACCATGTAGCAACGAAGCCAAGAGTCAGCCATGATCCCTCTCACCGTGGCAAATCCCAGGCCAAACACTCAGACTAGATCCGTAGTTCACTTCGAATTGACTGATGCTGGCGCGGCTTCAGGGTTCAGCTCTGTTTTTTCTTCCCCGAGTTCATGAAGAATGACGAGAGCTTCTCCAAGAGGGATCCCGAGTTGCGTGCTGAGATCCTTTGCCGTTATGCCCGGCTTCTCATCAAAGATCACTGTTGAAACATAGTGTTTGTGGTATCTGTACATGGCCAGGGCATGGACCGTATCCACCAATATGGGCCAGAGAGGGGACTTGACATAATCCTCTGATGCAGAGGACAATCCTGATACCCATTATCCATATGTGGTGTTGGCAAGCTTTACCTTTTGCGAGTCATTCTTGGGGTTGCTCACTGGTTCTAGTCACTGATCTCTCGTACATTCTCCTCAATGTCCAGCGAATCGCATTCTTGAGTTCCTGAACGCGTCTCTCATCCCCGTAGTTTCTGATCGTCAACGTCTTTATGAGCGTACCATCTTGTTCGATGCTGTATGACAGGATTTTGTCCGGGTTCAACTCACCAGACTTGGCTGATGCACTGTCCCTATTCTGCATCGGTTCTAGGACGCGGCCTACTAGAAAAGCTCTGAATGGCGGGGAAGTAACATCGAATTTCATGCCGGGGGCAGGAGCTATGACTAGTTCGCTCTCCGTCTGAGACATATCTGCAAGATGTACCCCTTCAGGTGTCCTCAATGGCATGACCTGTCGCAGAACTGTCTCTCCTGGATGAGCTAACTGCGAAGAGCTTGGTTCCTGAGCACCAGACGGAGGGAGTTCCATCTTCTTGAAGCTCTTCTCTGCAAGAGCTGTGTCCACCGCTTCCAGAATTGACTTCATCTTCGAGGCTTCTTCTTGGAGTTCTGCCATTCGTTTCTCCAGATAGGCCTTTGCCTCGGCCAGTTTCCTGACGGACTCTTCCTTGCTCATCTACTTCTTTCTCCGTGCGCATATCGCAAAATCGGGGCAGTAGAGTTCGCATAGTCCACAGAGGCTGCAATCCTGTTCTCTAGGAGCCTGAGGAGTCCGAATTCCTCTCTCATCCATGTCATCACCCATCTCCAGCACTTTCTTCGGGCAGAACTCGATGCATATGCCACATCCTTTGCAGAGCCTCTTGTCGATCAGTATACTTGCCAATCCTACTGTCTCCGCCTATCCGCGATCCTAGCCTGACGATATTTGTTTGATTCAGTGTCCACTATCTAAACGAATCTGAATACGCCAGCTGGTCAATGTGACTCCGCCATTATGCCGCCTAGCACGCAACTATGAGTCGCCTAGCAGACACAGGTATGATTGTTTTGGCGCCCGCCGAGTCACTCACAGTAGTCCTTTTGGCGTGCTAGACTAGACCCTTTTGGAACCAGATATCGACTCCACCTAGTTTTTTACCTGCTGTAAACTAGGAAAAGCGAGCAGTAGAGAGCGATCCGGGGTCATGATCAAGGGAGTAGTGCTTCGCAACTTCATGTCCTACTCAAACACATTGGTTCCGCTCTACCCCGGATTGAACCTGGTTTGCGGCCCAAATGGCGCGGGAAAATCATCAATCCTACTTGCAGTCTCGCTCGTTCTGGGGCAGGCACACACCGAGCGAGGAAGAAAGCTGAGTGATCTTATCAGGTGGGGCGAAGATCAGGCTCGCATAGGTCTCCTTCTTGACAATTCGCCTGAAGAAGGAAAGAGGCCTTTTGCGCAATACCACACTGACACGATCGATGTTACTAGAGTGCTCAGAAGGGGAGGAGACTACACCTACCTCCTTCAGGGTAGGCCTGTATCAAAGGAGAAGGTTGTCAGCATATTCGACCGGGTTGGTCTCAACCCCGATAACATGCTAATTATCATGCACCAACTGATGGTGGTAAGATTCGCTCTAATCCCTCCAAGAGAGAAGCTTCAAATGCTGGAAGAGGCGGTGGGCTTTGAATCATATAGAGGCGATGTCTTAGATGCCAATGCTCGTCTGAAAAAGGCTCTCAGCGAAGAAGACTCACTTGCAGCGGTTCTAGAATCAACCCAAGAAACCTACCAGTACTGGAAGAGAGAATATGAAAAATACCTGAAGAAGAAGGGACTTGAAGAGAAGCTACACAGCCTTCAGAGCGAACTACTGTGGGGAAGAATCGAGAAAAGAGAAGTGGCACTAGCCAAACTTGACGAAAAGATCGAGTCGAAGCAAAAAGCAATAGAGGCCATAGAGGCAAAGATCGAAGAGAGCAAGAAAGCCCTTGAAACTAGGAAACTAGCTCTGGAAAACGCCCTAAAAACAGAGCAGCAGCTCGAAGAGCGAAGAATCGAACTGGAATGTGAGGCGGCCCAGACCAGAGCTGATCAGAAATGGGCAGAGCTTCAAAGTAAGGACCTAACAGAAGACGTCAAGATGCTCTCGAGCATATTGTCAGCGCTGAAGTCTTCGAAATCCAGCCCACTCGAGCCATCAAAAACCCTGATTGAGCATCGAACAGAACTTGAGTCCAGAAAGAGAAGACTGGAGAGCTTCTTGTCGCCATCTTCACTCAAGACGTTGCAGACAAAGCTGGATATGCATGTGAAGGAGTCTGAAAAAGCTCACGAGAAAGCCGACACAGAGATTGAGCGGCTCATAAACTCGCGGGTCGAGCATGAAGTACTTAGCTTCAAAAAGAAGTTGCTTTCGGAGGAGCTTCGCAGCTTCCTTGCGCAGAGAAGAATCGGAAAGCAGGAGTTGGATCCACTTGTCAGAAAAGCTGAGAGATCGGGATCGAGGCCAAGCAAGATCAGAAAAATCACTGAACTTGAAATGGCTATCGCAGCCACAGAGGAAGAGCTTCGACCACTGTTGCACATGTCCGAAGAGGTGGAGAGAATGTATAGCTCCTACGTGGGACTGGTGAAAGATCTGAGAGATAAAGCCGAACTGGTGGCAAGGAACAGAGACGAAGCTCTTCGAGAGCTGGCAAAGCGGTTTGACATGTGGCGAAATGTAGTCGGAGAGTTTCTTGCTGATCTGAGCGCCCGGTACAACACGATTCTTGCCGGTGTAGGCGCTTCTGGAAACGCGAAGCTGGTGGAAGCCAAGGATATTGAGAGAGCAGGGCTAGAGTTGCTCGTTTCCTTCAAAGGAGGGAGGATGGTATCCCTCGATAGTCTTTCCCAGAGTGGTGGGGAGAGGAGTGTGGCTCTGATGGCCTTTCTATTGGCTTTGCAGCAACATATCAAATCCCCTTTTCGAGCGATAGACGAGTTTGACGTTCATCTCGACCCAAGGAATCGGGAGATGGTCTCAGACCTAATAATCTCAAGTTTCAGAGAGTCGGGAGGCGAACAATACCTAGCGATCACGCCGGGACAGATCGGAACACTCAAAGGTGATGTGCACGTCCTAGTCGTGCAGAACGTTTCAGGGTCGTCTGAGGTTTCAGAGGTGAAGTAACGTGGCAAAGAGAGACGGAAAGAAATCAGTTCACATAGCGGCCGCAAGAAAAGAAACACTTGAGATCATCAAGACTTGTGAGGCAATTGAGGATCGAAAATTCAACCCTTTCTTGCTTGACGTGAAATACGCTCTTGGCGCCCTCAAAAAATACTTCCCTGACTGGAAGGAACTTGAGGATCATTGCCTTGACGCCAATGCCCTCAATCATCTGTCCAGAGTCTTGAGGCTTCAAGGTAGTCAGCTTCGATTCCAATCCAGTTCACTGTACGCTGATCCTGCTTTCCTTGAGGAAAAGCTTCCGGCTCTATCAACAAGACATCTCGCGCAGATTTTCGTTGAGAGTTGGCATCCGATTGTAGACCTTGAGCAGATAACAGAGCAGTCGATGGCCGAGGCCATTGCGTACTGGAATGCTCTGGCTCCGATTGAAGAGCGCTGGAGGAGATTCGACATTGGGGAATGTGTAGGGCCTAGGTCTCTCGAAACTAGCCAGCTGAATGAGATGGGAGTCAGGGCTAAGGAGTCGTTTGATGAGGAACTCATGAAGCTCTGGAGACAGCTCAGGGTGGAGTCTTTGCATGGGGTGGTTGACTACCAAGGCTTCGTGTGCCGGGACAGTTTTCCCGAGACTGTTGAAAGGGCCCTTCTAGTGAGTTTTCTTGTGACGTACGGTTATGCCAGAATGGTCAAATCAAAACGATCGATGTTGCTCTTTCCCAATGAAGAACGTAGAATTGAGCAACGACCTGTTAGTCTGCCGATCTCAATAACTCGTGAGGTTTGGTCGCAATGGAGAGAAGGAGCAAAACCAGGCGGTTCTACGGAGACAAGGTGAAGAGAGCGGCACACCTGCTCCTATTCAGAAGGGGGAGACTTCCTGGAGCTAAGGAATGGGAACTGAGGATGGCGGTTGGGGAAGACTATGAGCAGGTTCTCAGACAGCTCAATGAACGTCTTGAAGATGTTGACCTAGAGGCGAAGAGAATTGGATCGAGGGTTGGCGAATTGTCGACACTTGGAGAGACTCTTGCTCCCGAATCAAGATACGTAACAACTCTCAAGGGGAGCTTAACCCTCAGAGAGGCCAGGATGTGTGGTTGGAGAATCGACAGCCTAGCTGGGCTTGCGGTGGCCCTAGCCTACATAGTCTCGAAGCAGGGAAAAGCGTCAAGGAGCGAAGTCGAGAAAATACTGGCAAGAAAATTCGGGAAATGGAATGCCATCGCCATGAGTGACGGCTTCATACGAGCGGGCTATCTTGGCGAAGACGAGTCTGGCATGCTCTACTTGGACTGGAGAACAAGAGCTGAAGTAAATCTCAGAAATCTGATGTCTCTACTTGTTGAAGCAAAACTTCAGTAGGAACTGCGCGCAAACTAGTCAAGATTTCAGCATGCTGATTCTAATATTTCTCAATCGTACCGCTAATGTGCCCCGTCTTGATCAACGCAAGGTAGTGAACGTCCTTGGGTACTTTCAGTCTTCCAGTGTTGCGTATCCTTTCAATTCTCCGGAAGGCCTCCTTGTCCACGTCTGAGTCGAAAACCAATTCTCCACTGTTGTCGACGCGGAATGGGCCCACCTCACCGAAGATGCCTAGAATATCTGATTTCGACAGGACAACGGGTCCACCTGTGATCACGATTCTCTTCGGGTCGATCGGGGCGTCCGAATGGTTGTCGAGATCGTCCACGTATCCCCGCATGGCCTCGTTGACGAGATCGGCCACATTCTTGCCCAGCTCCTTCGCTCTTCCGACCAGCCTGTTGTATATCTGCTTATCAAGGCCCCGAATCAATACGCTGTTAGAGCTGTTTGTCAACCATGTGTCCCTTCACAGAGGTTAAGCCGTACATCTTGATTATGGCGATATACAAGTATATCATGATTGACTATAAAAGCGTTGCTAACATTTAAAAGACGGTAAATCATGTTAAGTATCTGCAGATCCGGTCTGCTGGGGTTTGGCAGTGGCTTCCAAGAATGGTCGCAAGAGAATGAACGGCAAGAACAACTATCATCCGCCGACAGAACCTTGCGAATGGTGTGGGCAAAGCCTTCCAACAGTGAAGTATCATCTTAGAATATGCCCAGATTGCAGAAAAGCCTCGATCAGCGCCTTTGTGAAGGGCGTACGAAAATAACCCGCTCCAAGACGAAATGAGATCTTCTTCTTGCGAGATACGTTAGGTTTTCTGTTGTACCTCTCACTGAACAACTGAAAGACTTATCTAGAGTTACGACTCTGGTCCTAGCGGGGCCGAACCGGGGCCGTAGATTACGACAAGAGACGGCTTGCGTAAACGGTCTCTAGCCAGGTATGACGACAACCTGCATGAGACCTTCACGAACGAAGGGACTGCTCGTGCAGTCGCCAAGGGCTCCAGAAGCCATAAAATGGGTTTGCGGACCGCAAGGAATGACGATCTTCCGGAGCGCGTGAAGAAACCCGTAGGTCAAGGGTTCAAAATGACATGTGTGTCATGGAACTCCCTCCGGCCCCACCACGCTCACGTGCAGATCTGCCTACGAAAGCATTATCTGCACTAGCGTCATCATAGAAGTACCTTTCCTGGCTGGCAGAAACCATGAATGTCCCAGGCAATTTGAGTTTGCATCAGATTCTGGGAACCGATCAGCTTTTCTGGTTTGTCGTTGTCCTCAACGTAGGCCTTTTTCTGCTGATAATCATCCTTCTGAGGCTGACATATTCTACCTACGCCACTTGCCCTATTCATCGGTGTGAGGTTCAGTACCTTCCGGCTTTGGACACATACTACTGCAAGATCTGTTCTGACTATGTTGCTTCACCAAGACAGGTGAAGCGTTAGTGTTTTCGCTCTTTTCTTTGGAGATTGTGGAAATTCGTTCAGACTTACGGGGATCCATCTGACCTTTGTGACGCAGTCTAGTTAGGCTATCTCATGTCTGTCTGTGAGTGGGGTGAGTAGAAGAAGGCTTTCTTGAACTGCAAGTACACGGTGGCCGGGTCTGATTGGTTTCTTTACTGGTTCCCGATGGCCACTTTTCCTGTCACCTGAACGATGAGGCCAAGCACCAGAAGGACAGCTCCGCTGATCAAGAACATTACCTGCATACCTGCGAGTATGAGCTGTGTAGGTGCAAGCTTCAACTCGATCATTCTGTCTGGCTCAACTAGTGTCACCAAAACTCCGATTAGCAGCATCAACAATCCTGGAATTGTGAGTGCCAAGGAGAAGCTCTTCTTGACGATCTCTCCCTTCAAGGTCGACGACTTGATTTCCTCAGTGACTAGTCCGGGAAACGCCGAAGCAATTGATCGAATCAGCGTAGGTCCAAGAAGAAGCATGAAAGGCAGCATCGTCACATACCACCAAGCGACAAGCCCCAGCGAAATGTAGATCCATCCCTCCCTGAAAGCCACTGGATAGGAAGCATCAACAAACGCCCGAAAGTATACGTACAAGAAAGCAACGATCGCATTTGAGAGTAGAAGAGTGATCTGAGAGGCCTTGACGAAATTTCCCCAGCTGAATTTCCTGTTCATCATCCATCCGAACAAGTAGAATCCAACGAAGTTGCCTGGAACTGCTGAGACTAGGCTTCTAACGTATATCTGCCCATACTTTACGGAATCTGCAACCAGTGTCCCGACAGCGGCCCCCAGACCCCCGACAGTTGGACCGAATAGCGCGGCGAACACCCCTGGAATCACGACAGCTGGCCTGAATTGGCCTGATCCCCAAGGAGAGGATAGGTATGCGGTGAGATAGGAGCCCATCGCGTACAGGACAGCACATGTTGCGGACATTGCAATCTCAAGGGTTAGTGGCCTTCTCTTGGCGGACACCTATGCTTCCTCTTAAGCCTCCTTACCCTCCATCCCGATATTAAAATCGTCATCAACGTGAGTTTTGTCATCGCCAGTGACCTTCCCTGACATGCCCACAAGACAATACTTAATTATCTGTCGTCTCATCCAGAAAACGGAGTTGGCGGCCATAGCTGGGAGCTAGGACCCGTACCCATTCCGAACACGGCAGTGAATCTCCTAGGCGATTCAGGCTGTAGTATGGTGCGAAAGCCCATGCGAAACTTGGACAGCTGCCAGCTCCATTGCGATCTCCAACTAATGTTTATAAAAGTCACCTAACAGTCTTAGGCAAAGATCCGCTAGAGGCAATTCAGTTGAACTTAGCTCTCTCAATTGCAGGCTCGCCACTCAGCCCCCAAGGAGATGTCAATACAATAATCTCTCTTCTCATGTACCTGTCATTCATCCTATTCATGTTCTTTGGACAGAAAATACAAGTGCGCCTGATGCTGCTGGAGGTTGACGGAGTACTCAAACGCCTTGAATTCATGAAGAACGAGGCCAAACTACTGAGTCTCAAGACTTTGAAGGAAATTGGCAAACCAAAGGAAGATCCTACACCTGAGCTCAATGTGTTACTTGAGCAATTCCTTATCACGCCGGAAGGCATGGATCCCGCCGGAATCGTTTGGAAGCTGGATCACATTCTCAATGTACGGGAAATGAAATTCAAAGATGACGTAAGGCGAATAGCACCTGAAGCAGATGAATCCCAAGTAAACAATCTAGAGAACTTGATTGAAGCCTCTCAGGCACTGAACACAATCTATCGAATCATAAGGCACTTCTATCTCCTCGGCAAGCGCACTTCCAGTTTCTACATAATATTCCAGATTCAGATGGTTCTTCCTCTCATAATGCAGGAAGCTGATGCCTTGGTGGCCGCGGCAAAAGCCTTCTCGCAAGGTCAGCCTATAGGAGATGGTGCTGGGGCGCTTGTGGCAGCCAAGCTTATGCAAGGCAAGGAAAAGAGAAAGGTCGAAAAAGACATAGTTGTTGCAGAGACGATGATTGAAGGTAGGAGAGTCATCTCCCTCAAGGCGGAGGGCCCAGGTGGAAACGTGGGAAAGCCAGGAGATGCGATAAGGCAGATTATTGAGGAGAACAATGGCAAGATCGCAATGGTTGTAATGGTTGATGCTGCATTGAAACTGGAGGGAGACAAGACAGGAGAAATCGGAGAAGGGGTAGGTGCGGCCATTGGAGGACCGGGAACAGAGCGATTCAAGATAGAGGAGGAAGTATTGAAACACAAGATCCAGGTGTACGCCATCATAATCAAGGAGAGCATACTTGAGGCAATAGCCCCGATGAAGAAAGAAATCTCAGAAGGAGCAGAGCTGGCTCTAGCGAGAATCAGGAAGCTTATTCTCGATAGGACAAAAGAGGGAGAAACCGTGATCGTGGCCGGCATCGGGAATACGATCGGAATTGGCCAGTAGGTGAAAAACGATGCAGGCTAGGTCGGCTGGCAGCTTGTACTTCTATCTCCTCATAGCCTTCAGCATAGTGGTTCTCGGGTATTCGGTCTGGATGCTATATAGCGGGCTTCTGTCAATGAAGGAAGGGAATGTGGAGAGCTTCTACTACACCGCGTTCATCAGTCTAATTGGCATCTTGCTCGCATTGAGTTCCTTGATGCAAGTCAAGAGAAGAGTATCTCTTCTTCCGCGTATGGCAGCCAAGGTTCTGACAGTTACGCTTTGCAGCAAATGCGACTTCAAGGTCATGAGAAATTTCGCTGTAGGAGACTATGTCTTCAAGGAATCTGGAAAATGCCAGCAATGCGGCGAAACCATGCACGTTAGCCAAATCTATCAAGAGGAGCCGAAGAAGAAGCAGGACTAGGCTGTTAGCGTTTCACATCCATCTCCTGTGACTAAGATGGTGTGCTCAGCTTGAGCAACCAGTTCTCCACTGCTCTCAGTCAAGACAGGATAGCCTACGACACATCTGTTTTCTAGTAACTCCTCAAACGCTGACGCTTGACCTAGTGAGAAATCAGATTCTGCAAGCCAGCGTTTTGCAAATGGAAGGGTTCGGAACTTCTCTTCCAAGTAGGTAATCAAGCGTTTACCTTCAGGTGTACTTGCGCCTTTCCTTTTCAGGAATCTGAATATGTGGGTCTCGTCCGCATCCTTGACTTCCCCTTTTGCAGACGAAGAGGTGACAAAAGGCTCTAATGCACATATCTGGCCTTCCTTGAATTTCCCGCCAGTCATTCTTCCGACATTCGGTATGGATTCCCCGGTATGAACCGTGTATCTATCTATGACATGGCCTGTTAGGTTCCATATCGGCTTGAATCCTCTTCTTTCAATTGTCTGCTGAATCAATGCTCCGACATCAGACGTCCTGACTCCCGGTCGCACGATTTCCAGTGCTTTTCTGAGCGCTTCTGTCGCGGTGGAAACCATTGCCAGATGAACAGGGTCGTTTGAGACAGTCACAGCGCTGTCGGCGATGAATCCATCTATGTGAACGCCAAAGTCGACCTTGACGATCGAGGCTTTCGGTACTCGTGATGTATCTCCGAGGGGTGATGTGTAGTGAGCAGCAACCTCGTTTATGTCTACGTTGCAGGGAAAAGCTGGTTTTCCGCCAAGTTGAGCAATCATGTCCTCTACCTTCTCGCAGATGTCAATCAGCTTGTTTCCTTCCTGAACAAGGCCGGGCACTTTTCTTCTGACTTGTCCCACAATTCTGCCGGCCTTCCTGTAGCATTCAAGTGCTGTGTCCGAAGACAATCTGCGAACCTCAGTGCTTCTCAGATCAACTGGTTCTCAAAGATCCTGGGAAGAATCGACCTTGCCTCTTCTCTCTTCTTTTGTATTTCAAGAAGGAATCTGACGATTCTTTCCGAGACAATTAGTTTGCATTCTCCACACATCAGGGCTCCTGAGGTGCATTTCTCATAGGTGTCTTTCAGCAACTGGTCCTCGAAGTGGAAAGTGAGAAACTCGTAGATAACGCATCTGTCTGGTTGTCCTCCCAGCCTCTTTTGCTCTTGGATTGTCTCCCGTCCTCCTGTGAAGGAGTCTTTCAGTTTCTGCTCTGCTGCCTCAACCGTGTCAGTGAGGAAGATTGCACTCTCAGGTTTGCTGCTTGACATCTTGGTTCCTGGCCCTTGAAGGCTTGACATCATCTTCGTGTAGATTGAGGATGGTTTCATCAATGCTAGGCGTGGGGCTATGTCTCGAGTCAAACGCAAATGAGGGTCTTGGTCGATTCCCACTGGGACAAGGACCGGCTTCACTCCACCTCTTTCGGGGAGCTGAGGATGCAGGATATCAGCGGCATCGATCAATGGAAAGAAGATCTTGCCCATATTGTCCGAGTTGCTGAATCCGTACACAGCATGCATCTGGCTGAATGTGACTTTTGAAGCGGCTTTGAACGACAGATTTCTGACTAGGTCGTTCTTCCATTGGCTGTAGAGGCAGCATCTACTTGTGTTCGCAAGGTCCACACCAAGGGCGATATAGTTCAAGATGTACTCGTTGATGATTATCTCTCTGCATGAGTCTACATCGATTCCTCGGATCACATGTGCCTCTATGTCTGAGATCGGAATATACAGCATGATGCCTTGCTGTTGATACCAAGCCATCAGCTCTGCAATGAGCTTGTGGCCGAAATGGAATCTCCCGGAGGGCATCATCCCTGTTAGCACCACGAATTCCTGCCCTTTTTCCTGTGCCTGCAGTATCACATCGAAGTCTCTGTGAGCAAAAATGAGGTTTCTCTTGAATAGCCTATGTGGATTCGTCATTCGCTTTACGAGTTCAGAGGTCATAGGTTGGAGTCCGAATTCCTCGATAATCCGCGCATAGTCGACTTGTTCCACCTCGAATTCCCAAGGTGTGATTCCCTTAGACATCTGAGACAGGCCTTCTTTTGGCGACTTGCTGTACAGAAGGCTTCTGAAATAGATATAAGTGTTGAAAGTGCACTGACACCGGTTGTAGCTTCAAGCGGTGTCAGATTTGGCCGAACTTCGCGAGAATGAGGCTAGGATGCTCAATGCGCTTCAGCGAATGCATGGAACAGGGACTCTAGAACAAGCGGCTCGGGAAAGCGGATTAGAGAGCTCAGCAGTGATGAGAGCAGCCCTTTCTCTGGAGAATCAGGGATTATTGACGATCGGAGAGAAGAAGAGGGCATTCATCAGACTGACGGAAGAAGGTATGTCCTATGCCGAAATGGCGGTGCCTGAGAGAAGGCTTGTTGAAGCAGCATATCGAGCTGGCGGAGAATCAGAAATCGCAACGCTCAGCAAGAAAACCCATGTTCCTGACAACATGTTGACAATAGCCGTAGGATGGATCAGAAGAAAAGGTTGGGGAGAAATACTCAAGAGAAATGGTCATCTCGTCCTTTCCGTGATTAAGTCGCCTGACGAGACTTCTGACGAGCTACTTCTGAAGATGATCAATGAGAAGAAAAGCATGGAGATGGAGCAAGTTCCGAATGGTCTGAGAGAAGCTCTGTCGGTGTTGAAAGGTAGGAATCTGATCGAAATAGATGAGCGAGTGGAGAGAGAGATTAGGCTGACTGATTCTGGAATTCAGATCGCTGAGAAAGGGATCAAGATCCCTGAGGAGACAACCGCACTGACTTCGGAGCTGATCCTAACCGGCAAATGGAGAAACATTAGACTAAGAGAGTACGATGTCTCTGCTTCGCCGCCAGAGCTCTATCCGGGAAAGAAGCATGTTTTCGCTGAATTCATAGAGGAAGCGAAGCGAGCTCTCATTGCCATGGGCTTTGAAGAATATGAAGGTCCTTTCGTGGAGACTGAGTTCTGGAATTTCGACGCTCTCTTTCAAGCTCAAGACCATCCTGCGAGGGAAATACACGACAGCTACAGATTGAAAAGGCCAAAGTCAGGAGACATCGAGATCCCGGAGCTTGTGGAGCGCATCAGGCTCACACACGAAAACGGGTGGATCACGAACTCAACCGGATGGAGATACAAGTGGAGCTATGACATATCAAAGAGGCTCGTGTTGAGAACTCAGACGACTGCGGTCTCAATAAGATATCTGTCAACCCACAAGAAACCGCCCGTCAAGATGTTCTGTCTCTCTAAGGTCTTCCGGCCAGATGTGCTGGATGCTCAACACGCCATGGAGTTCTATCAACTCGACGGCATTGTCGGGGATGAGGGAATAACCCTTCGTCATCTCCTCGGCTTTCTGAAGGAGTTCGCAGCCATCCTGGGGCTGGGTGAGGTGAGATTCCAGCCACACTACTTTCCCTTCACAGAACCCAGCGTGGAGTCATATGTGAAGCATCCAAAACTCGGCTGGGTGGAATTCGTGGGCTCAGGGGTTTTTCGCCCGGAGGTTCTCAGACCGCTCGGCATAGACTTCCCGGTTATCGCTTGGGGGATAGGGTTCGATCGACTGGCAATGATCGGCCTTGGGATAGATGACATCCGAGAACTATACTCAAGGAGACTTAGTTGGCTCAGAGCGAAGTCAATGAGGTAAGACGATGCCGACAATTACTATCTCCGTCAAAGATCTCTGCAACCTGATTGGTAGAGAGATGGCACCGCCCCAGTTGGCACAAGTCCTCATCATGACCAAATGCAGTCATCAAGGCTTAATTGGAGACGAAATGACGATCGAAGTCACTTCAGACCGGCCAGATCTTCTGAGCACCGAAGGCATCGCAAGAGAGCTGAGAGGACTACTGGGAATCGAGACTGGGCTGCCTGAATTCAAGGCAAGGCGGAGCGATGTGATCCTTAGGATAGACAGGAGTGTGCTCGCCATAAGACCATACATGTCCTCAGCAGTTATCGAAGAGGTTGATCTCAGTGGTGATTCCGTCAGACAGGTTATGCAGATGCAGGAGAAACTTCACTCGTCATACGGAAGAAACAGAAGAGATGTCTCGATCGGTGTTCATGATCTAGATACCGTATCCCATGATCTCATCTACTCAGGTGTGCCGCCCGATAAGATCAATTTCATTCCGCTTGACGAAACTCGAGAATTGAACGGAAAGGAGATACTTGAACTCACTCCAAAGGGAAGAGAGTACGGCGACATAATCAGGAATTTCGATCGCTACCCACTACTGTATGATTCTGTAGGAAACGTTCTATCCCTGCCCCCGATAATCAATGGCATTCGAACCAGAGTAACCGATCACACGAAGAACGTCTTGCTTGATGTCACAGGCACGAATAAGGATTTGGTGGACTATGTCGTCACACTCATGGCCACGACACTTGCTGAACGAGGGGCAGTTATCAAAACCGTCCGAGTGATAACTCCTCAGGGAGAAGAGAGAACCCCAAACCTATCCCCCACAGTCTGGAAGCTTGGAATCGAGCAGATCAAGGAGGTCCTCGGAATCAACCTTACAACAAGAGAGATCGCGGCCAAGCTAAGAAGGATGAGATATGGAGTAAAGAACGAGGGCAAGGGAGTGCTCAGAGTTGTTGCACCGCCATATAGGAAGGACCTACTTCACAATGTCGACTTGATCGAGGATGTTGCAGTTGCCTGTGGATACAACAATCTGGAACCTGTGATCCCTCTCACTGCTACAATAGGGAAAGAAGCAGGACTCACCACCTTCTCCAGAGTCATTCGCGATCTGATGATAGGTTTCGGCTTTCAAGAACTTCTTACATTTGTCATGACCAGCCCCCAGATTCTATTTGAGAAGATGAATACTCAGGTTGAAGATGTAGTGGAGGTCGAGAACCCAGTATCGTCAGAATACTCTGTTCTGCGAGATCGACTGCTTCCTGTGATTCTGAACTTTCTAAGCTACAACAAGCACGTAGCATATCCACAGAAAGTGTTCGAGTGTGGGGATGTTGTTCTGGTCGACAATAGAGCCGCAACGCGCAGTGTCAACAGGAGAAAGCTCTCTGCAGCAATATGCGACCACATCACAAGTTATGAGGACATACAAGCTGTTCTCTATGCTCTCCTGCAGAATCTGGGAATTGAGGCTTGGTCAGTCAATAGGCTAGATAGCTCCTCATTCATCCATGGAAGAGCAGCCACGGTGGCAATACATGACAGCGAACTGGGAGTCCTTGGGGAAATCAACCCGACGGCCCTCGAACGATTCGGATTGGAAAACCCAGTGGCAGCATTTGAGATCGATCTTGAAAAGCTGATGTCGGCCAAGCGAAGAACCACTCGAGGTAACGCTTAATCTCGGTCTTTGGACACAAACAGATCTACGCCTAGTTGCGGTGGGCGACAACATGCCTACCTCCGAGAGAGCCAACCAAGTGGGGAGTCTCCCCTCTATGACGTTCGGTGTTAGTGTCGTAGGCAACAGAGCCGCCTGACGAACTGATCAGGGCAGCTCATGGTTCGCAAGACGCCGCACCTAGGCACAGACTGAAGCACGACATAACAACTTAAAGCATCCAATCAAATGAAGCACCCTGTCACAGCAAAGGTCTTGCGTATGTCCACCGACCACAAGCTCGGACTTGTCTCGAGAAACGTCGAGGAGATTGTCACGCATTCAGAACTGAGAACATTGCTGGAAACTAAGTCAAAGCCGAGAGCATACTGGGGATTTGAATGCTCAGGCTTCATGCATATAGGCATCGGGTTGGTTACTGGTGCGAAAATTAGAGACATGGTCGAAGCGGGATTCGAGTTCATAGTATTCCTAGCAGACTGGCATTCATGGATCAACAACAAGCTTGGAGGCGTTATGGAGAATATTCGACAATGTGGCGAATACTTCAAAGACTGCTTTACGGCTGTTGGGGTTCCGCGTGAGAAAGTCACGTATCTGTGGGCTTCTGAGCTTGCCGGGGACCGGGAATACTGGGAGAAGGTCATCCGCATAGGGAAAATCTCGTCCATCAATCGCATATGGAGAGCCCTTCCGATCATGGGCAGAAGCATGGAGAGTTCAGATGTGGAAGCGGCTGCGATCATATACCCATGCATGCAGGCAGCGGACATATTCCAGATGGAGCTTGATATCGCATGCGCGGGAATGGATCAACGCAAAGCGCATATGCTCGCCAGAGACGTAGCAGAGAAGCTAGGTCGACCAAAACCTGTGTGTGTTCACACTCCACTTCTGACAGGACTCCAAGAGCCAGGTTCAAGACATGACGAGAAGTTTGACGAAGATTCAGAGATGGACCTGAAGATCAAGTCAAAGATGTCAAAGAGCATTGCTGGAAGCTCCATACTGATTCACGACACTCCTGATGAAATCAACTCGAAACTCATGGGGGCTTTCTGTCCTCCACGAGTCGCCTACGGGAACCCAGTTTTTGAAATCGCTAAGTACATCGTTTTCCCAGAAGAAGGCAAACTTCACGTTCCCAGAGCCGACAAATTTGGAGGCCCGATCGACCTAGAATCAGTGAATCATCTTGAGAAGGACTACTCGGATGGAAGACTACATCCTCTGGACTTGAAGAAGGGCGTTGCCGATTCTTTGATACGCATTTTGGAGCCTGCCAGAAGATATTTCGCAAGCCACAAGGAAAATCTCGATGCCATGAAGAGAATCGAGATCACAAGATAGGAGATGCAATGTCAAGCCAGAAGAACAGAATGGAGAAGATAGAAAAAATCCTGCGGCGGATAGCCGCGGAATCAAGCTCTGGCACTGTCATCATAGTGGAAGGAAGAAAAGACGAAGAGACACTGCGGCGACTTGGATTGACAGGCCCAATTGTCTGCTTCAAGAGTTCAGGCAAGGTAATGAATGATTTTCTCGGTCAAATCTCTGCGAGAAAAGTGATACTTCTGACGGACTTTGACAGGGAAGGAAGGGAGCTTTCGACTCGAATGGCAAGAGAACTAGGGCACCTCAAGATTGCGACAGATGACATTCTTCGAAAGCGTCTTAGTGCACTGGTGAAGCAGGATGCAAGAACAATTGAAGGGCTCTGCGCCTTTGTGGAAAAAATGAGGGAGGAGAGCAGATAAGATCTCTTTCTGATCGATCATGGTGCGCTGACAGGCTTGTCAGCTCTCAGCCAATCTGGAGATGAACTCCGTCAGTCTGCAAGAGTATCCCCATTCGTTGTCATACCACGCCAGCACCTTCGCCATCTTCTTTTCAACAACCATCGTTGAGAGGCTATCAAAGATCGCTGAATGAGGATTTCTGATTATGTCAATTGAGACGAGTGGATCTGTTGAGTATTCAAGGATAGGTTCCAGTTTTCCGTCGGCTGCCCTCCTGAAAGCATCATTGACAGTCTCCGCTGAAACCTCCTTTTGAAGTTCCGCAGTAAGATCCAACACAGATCCGTCTGGTACTGGTACTCGAAGAGCGGTTCCGTCAAGCTTACCTCTCAATTTCGGTACAGCCATTCCGACTGACACCGCAGCTCCAGTCGTTGTTGGTATTATCGACAGTCCCGCGGCTCTGGCTCGTCTCAAATCCTTGTGAGGGAGATCGAGCAACCTTTGGTCATTAGTATATGCGTGGACGGTGAGCATGAAACCACGAACGATGCCAAAAGCATCGTCCAGAACCTTTGCGACTGGGCCTACGCAGTTTGATGTGCATGATCCCATAGATACAACCGAGTGCTTTCCTGGATCATACTGTTCATCGTTCACTCCTGGCAGTATCGTAACGTCAGCGTTCTTTGATGGCGCGGCGATGATGACCTTTCTAGCGCCAGAGGCAAGATGCTTTGCAGCGTCTTCTCTGTTCGTGAAGACACCTGTTGATTCCACAACAATGTCAACATCGGCTTTTTTCCAAGGAATTTGCCCTGGGTCTTTGACGGAGAAGACCTTTGTATCTTTGCCGTTGACTGTGAAGGAATCGCTTCCACAGCTGACTCTGGCATTCAGTCTTCCATGTGTTGAGTCAAACTGAAAAAGATGTGCTAGGGCCTTGCAGTCTGCTATATCATTGACCGCAACGACATCAATCTGGGCGTGATTCTCAAGTATAGTCCTGTAGAGAACTCGGCCGATCCTTCCAAATCCGTTGACTCCTACTCGCACGGTCAAATCCGAATCACCGAGAGCAGGCCTATACAACGAGTGCTGTGTCATAAAATGCTTTGTCTCACAAATGTCTGAGACGGTATGATCGCGCAAAGAAACTTGATATAAGGCAACAACGCTTGCAGTAGTCCGTATCTGCACAGGCTTACTGTGAGCCTTACGCAATACACACTCATTCAAAAAGAAGAATCAAAGAATGTGATGATTATGGTGGAGAGTTCGCAATACGCTCCTACTACAAAGTACGTCGTCAAAGCAAGATTCGATGTGGAAGGAGTTGTCGAAAAGCCTGATGTGATAGGGGCTATCTTCGGGCAGACGGAAGGATTATTCGGGACTGATCTGGATCTGAGAGAACTTCAAAAAGGCGGGAGAGTTGGAAGAATCGAGATCGAGCTGGAGTCCAAGCAGGACAAGACTTCTGGCATAATAACGATACCATCGAGCCTTGACAGGGCCTCAACCGCGTTGATCGCTGCTGCGATTGAAAGTGTTGACAGGATAGGCCCGTGCGATGCCAAGGTAGTCCTTGAGACTGTCCAGGACATGCGTGATGAGAAAAGAAAAGTCATCATGAGCAAGGCTAAGGAAATCCTACGAAAATGGGTTGTTGAAGTCCAGCCCAGTACTGACGAGATTGTCAAAGAGGTCGCCCAGTCCATCAGATCTGCTGAGGTTGTGAACTTTGGGCCGGAGAGCCTTCCAGCTGGACCTGAGGTAGAAACGAGCGGCTCGATTATTCTTGTCGAAGGAAGAGCCGACGTGATAAATCTTCTGAGATGCGGAATAAAGAACGTAATTGGAATCAACGGAGCAAAGATACCCGAGTCTATCATCCAGCTGTGCAGAAACAAGGAGGTTACAGCGTTTCTAGATGGCGACCGGGGAGGAGATCTGATTCTGAAAGAGCTGATGCAAGTGGCTGATCTCGATTATGTGGCTCGAGCGCCAGGTGGCAAGGAAGTTGAGGATCTGACACCTAAGGAAATAATGAAGGCGCTGAGAGACAAGATGCCTCCATCCAAGGTTTCTTTTGAGAAGCCTACCATGTCGATCCCTGTAGAGCTGCCCCCGAAAATAGGTGAAACAGCGGCGCAGTTGAGAGGGACTCTGGAAGCTGTCTTGTTCGATGAATCAGGCATGGATCTTATGCGAATTCCAGTGAGCGAACTTGCCGAGAAACTGCCCGAAACGCAAGGAGTCCACATACTTGTATTTGACGGGGTCATCACTCAGAGAATCCTAGATATGGGTGGGCAAAGAGGCCTAAAGTACATAATCGGGGATCGCGTGTCAGAAGGCGTGAGGCCCCCATCAAACATCAGATTGATGACAATCGGAGACATTTTGGCAGGACGATGAACCCGCTGGAGCCCAATCTCACGCAACCTGAAACCATCGCTGGAGTACAGGTTCCCCCTAGGTTCTAGGACCGAGGCCATGCTCAGCGCGCATAGCTCGCAGAGGTCTGTCAGTGGTAATGACTACTCTAACATAGATCCCGAAGAGTACGCTGCATTCTGTGCAAGACAACCCAAGGCGGAAACGAGAAAGTCAGCGACTGATTCACACTGCTTTAGCAGGTGATGCCCCATCTTGACCGTTCTCAATGACCTTCTACATGATGCTGTGTCAACGACTGGCGACCAGATGTTGGATCTTGTTCGAAAGGCCGAATCGATATTGAGATCTGAGAGAAGCGATGGAGAACATGATGGCATAAGAATAGAGGAAGGGCTTGTTCGCATTCCTTCATTACACACACTGGTAGTTGTGGGGGACATTCATGGGGATTTCAGGAGTCTAGCCCACATCCTGGAGGAGAGCCGCGTCCTTGAGGGAATCGAAGAAGGAGAAAAGAAGATTCTCTTCCTGGGAGACTACGGCGACCGAGGAGACAAGTCAGCTGAGGTCTACGCCACGCTGCTTCGGCTGAAAGTGATGTTCTTGTCCTCGGTGATTCTCCTGAGGGGCAATCATGAAGGGCCAAGGGACTTGCAGGCGGCTCCTCACGATCTTCCATATCAGCTTCAAGGCAAGTTTGGCACCCACGCTGGGTCCATATACGAGGAGCTCCTAAGACTCTTCGACTGTCTCTATAGCGCTGCCATCATTCCTGGGAAATATCTTCTTCTTCATGGTGGTGTCCCAAGCCTGGCCAGCTCAATAGATGACATCGCCCACGCCAGTCTTACACACCCGGCAATGTCGCACTTGGAGGAGATACTGTGGAACGATCCTGTGGAGAACATTCATGGGACAGCAATGTCGCCAAGAGGTGCGGGGAAACTCTTCGGTGAAGACGTGACACGTCGCATTCTCAAGCTTGTTAATGCCGTTACAGTCATTAGAGGGCATGAACCCTGTCAAGAAGGAGTTTGCACGTTTCATGATGGAATGATTCTCACGGTCTTCTCCAGGAAAGGGCCTCCATATGGCAACACGCACGGCGCATTCATCACCTTGAATGCAACTGACCCCTCGCTTTCTGCACACGAGCTCTCGAATTCTGCTTCCCGTTTCTGATTATCAGATCTGAGGTCTCCTGAAGGTGCATTCACCTGCAGTGAAGATCCTCTCCGTGACAAGGGTTTTGTATTCTGAGATATGGACCTCAGAATAGAGGATCTCTGACGCTTCCCGCGGGGCAATTCTTCGCGACATCAAACTTCTTCAACCCACGGTCTAGGGAACTACTGCAGCTGATGGAACCAAACTTCATGTTCTTGATGTCTCCTCCAATCAGAAGAGTTCTCTTGCCATATTCACTGCGTCCTCTCCATCACGGTAGTATGCCCTGATCAGGCCTTTCTCCTTAAATCCAAGCTGCTCATAGAACTCCTTTGCCTCATGGTTCGACAATCTAACCTCCAATCTGATTCGTCGGATCCCCCTTCTGCGGAGCACTTCTGAGATCTCTGCCATCAGTCTTGATCCGATTCTTTTTCTCCTGAAGTCTCTTCGTACAGCGATCGAAAGAACTTGTCCTTCATCCCTGTTAAGCAATGTTAGGACGTATCCCACTACCTTGGATCTTGATATCGCCACTAGGAAGGTCTCAGGCGTCTCTTTCGCCATGGCTGTCAGGATGTATGAAGGGTAAGGTTCCGAGAATGATTCTCGTTCTATCTCGCATATATCCTCTATGAAATCAGGTGTGACTTTCGTTATTTCCACATCAGCGGTAGACAAGCCAAGACTCTCTTATGAGACACATTGCATCGATTCTTGAGAAAGGTTAAATAAAAACTCAAGATCTCTACAGCCTCCCACCAGCGTCACTCATGGAGGGAAATTGGCATAGCTGAAAAGAAAGTTGAGCGATGGGGAGTAGCAAACATATACTCGTCGTTCAACAACACATTGGTCCACATCACTGATCTCAGTGGAGCTGAGACTATATCGAGAAGCTCAGGTGGCCAACATGTCCGGGCGGACAGGCTTCAGGGCTCCCCCTACGCTGCGATGCAGGCAGCGGCAGCAGCCTCAAGGACTGCCAGAGACAGAGGGATCACGGCTCTGCATATCAGAGTGAGAGCTCCGGGAGGGCATGGAGCGAGAACTCCGGGGACTGGCGCTCAAGCAGCTATCCGAATGCTGGCCAGAGCAGGTTTCAGAATAGGCAGAATCGAGGATGTCACGCCTGTACCTCATGATGGCACTAGAAGGCCGGGCGGCAGGCGCGGCCGCAGAGTGTAGTTACACCAATTCCCTTTGTCCCGAAGACACCGCGAGACGGGGCTTTCGCGCGCGCATTCATAACATGGATACAATTCCGCTATTGAGTAGAATCATGTTACTGATTTCGCCGTGGCACGTTAGTTTTGTCACAGCCAGAATTCAGCCCCTGTATGCCCAAAGCTCGAGATCTTGGACGTCATACACAAAGACGATCTCAGCCAAGCTTGGAGAGGAGCGATAGACGTACACTTGCCAGCCCGTGTTGAACAAACCTAGGATTATTCCAAGCACAGCGGTAATTTCGGTGGCTCGAATCTCCCTTTCTCCAATTCTCCTCTTCAGGAACCCTCGGAGAGAAATGATAGATCACTCTGCGGTGCTTGGATCACATCGCTCTGAGTATTCTTATCCGCTCTTCCAACGGCGGATGAGTGGCGAACAGTTCGTCGAGAGGATTGCGATTCGGATCAGAGATGAACAAATGGGATATTGAATCACTAATATCCATGTTTCCTTTGTTGTAGCTCTTTATCTTCTCCAGAGCTGAGGCAAGTCCTTCCGGATATCGTGTGAGCTGCGCACCGCTCGCGTCAGCGAGCATTTCCCGTCTTCTGGAGATGAATGCTTGGACGAGCCGACTAACCAATGGTGCGATGACAGCAAGCACTATGCCTACCAGAATCAGAATACTCAGGCCTCCCTCTCGTCTCCTTTCTCCGCGTCGTGTCTGGGGTCCTCCGTACCAGTACATGCGAAGCAGCATGTGACTCAGAATGCCTGCTAGACCGACCATTACAGCAACAATGGTCATGAATCTGATGTCGAAGTTTCTTATGTGCGAAATCTCATGTCCTATGACTCCTTCGAGCTCGTCTCGATCAAGGCCTCCTAATGCTCCTGTTGTAACTGCAATCGAAGCGTGTTCTGGGTCTCTGCCGACGGCAAATGCGTTGATCTCGTTGCTCTCGACAACGTAGATCTTTGGAGTTGGGATTCCGGCTGCAAGACTCAGTCCTTCAACTGTATTGACCAAGTGGATGTTTCGGATTGGGTCTGCAGGTTGAGCATTTGTCGCCTTGAGCACTATCTGATCGCCATAGTTGTAGGACATTTGCACTTGGGCTATCATGAACAGTACTGCAATGGCTGGAAGAAGCATGGCGGACTCTGGTAGAAAGATGCGGGCCATAACATAGACTAGTAGAACCACGACAAGGACGACGAAGACTGTAAGAAGGAGAGAATCCCGCTTGTTCTTGGAGATTTGCTCATAGAACGTGGTTCTCTGCATCAGAATGTCACTTTGACAGGCGCTCTCTCCGCCTCGGGAATCTCCAAATATGGTCGTTGTGTGGTTCTGCCCATCATGCCTGCGAACCATCGTCCAGGGATCGTGGAGATGGCATTGTTGTACGATAATACTGAATCGTTGTAGAACTGTCTTGCGTAAGCAATCTTGCTCTCTATGCCGTCAAGTTGCTCCTGAAGAAGCTTGAAGTTCTCGCTTGCTCGAAGAGCCGGGTAGTTCTCTGCGAGCGCGAATATCGTCTTAAGTGCTCCGGCCAGAGCATTGCCTGCATCCATTCTTTCCTTGACATCACCGGCACCCAGCATTCGCTCCCTTGCTTGGGTCACCATCTCTATGGCCTTCTGCTCGTGCTGCATGTATCCCTTGACTGTCTCAACAAGGTTGGGCACAAGGTCTGCCCGTTTCTTGAGCTGGACATCGATCTGAGACCAAGCGTTGTCAGCTTGATTAGAAAGGACTATTATGCGATTGTAGGTCGAGAACAGAAGCGCCACTATCGCCACTATGAGTAGTATGCCTAATATTCCAATCCATGAAAGTCCTACCAAGTCTTTCACTTCCAAGCTACCGGTTCCACGTATCGATATTAAAACCTTCTTCGATAGTCCTCTGCAACGAAGATTCTTGTTGACGAACACTGAATTGAGATCCGCAACTGGTGCGAGAAATCGGTGTCTGCTTGACGATGATGAAAGTCTTTAATATGAGCTGACCCGCCTTTAGCAACAAGTCCAGAAAAGACTCACACGAGAAACCAAGCAGCCTGAGGTGTATTGGATGAAGATAATTGAACTCAAGCCGGGAATGAAACGTGTTGAGATTACAGCGAAACTGATCGAGAAGTCTGAACCAAGGGATGTTATGACAAGGTTCGGCGAGCAGAGCCGGGTTGCAACCGCAGTTCTTCAAGATGAGAGCGGTACAATAAAACTGTCACTCTGGAATGAAACCATAGATCAGGTCAACGTGAATGATGCGGTCAAAATCGAGAACGGGTACGTGACAGCATTCAGAGGAGAAACCCAGCTCAACGTTGGCAGGTACGGCAAGATCAGCGTAGTGGTATAGGTTCGTATCCAACTACAAGCGGTCGTTCTGCGGAGTCAAGGGCTCTGTTCTGGTTTCATCGATCATGATTCTCTCCAATACCAGCTGTCTTCATCGCCCAGTTGATTTGCATCATCACCACGAATAAACCTATTTGATGAGCAAACGCGCTAGCTGCTGTGAACGTTGCCCTTCCCCAAACGTCACGTAACGGTTCTTTGAATAGCCTTAAAATGAAGAGTAGCTTAAGAGCGAGATACTACGCGTTAGAGTGGAGCACAGATGAGCTTCAATATAGAGTGTCTAAGAGAGAAGGATGTTGAGGAAAGTGCGAAGGCTATTCTGCAGTTTCTGAAGCCTCTTGGAGGTCAACTACCGCCCTTTCTTCAAGACAGTAAGAGCATTGGTCGAATGATATTCGGTCCGCATGCAATCACTCTGATTGCAAGAAGGAATGAGAAGATTGTTGGCATCATTAGCGGGATTGTTCTTAGACAGACAATAGGCGAAATGACTGCTCCTCAGCCGAGGATAGAGTTGATGATAAGTGATGTGGAGTGTGCCAAGGAGCATCTCGATTCGAAGCTGGTAGGCAAGTTTCTTGAGCAGGTTAAGAGTCAGTTTCCAAACGCGGCTGCCGTGGAGACAACTCTACCTGTTCCAATTCCCGAAGCTTACTCTTCCAATGGGTTTGCATTTGCCGGGTTTTTCAAGGGTGCGTTTCAGGGACGAGAAGCATTCACTGTGATATTGAGAAAACAACTGAGTAGATCCAACACTCCCGTTATGTAGCTGCCTAAGCAAGTTCAATGCCCGTGAGGAGAATGCGTTCTTCCTGCATACTTGATGTCCTTGATGAGCAAGGAGGTTCCTAGTGACACTTCAATGATCCCAAGATCATCCTGAGATCTCTTATGTGATCCTTCTCAGCCTTTTCTCCCTTCAGCGGCCTCGTTTTCATTCCCAAGAAGAGGCATCTTTGACTTCTGTCACACCAGAACCCATAGCATTCAACTCTTCCCTTCTGTCCTTGGGAATCGAGCCACTCGTATGCCGTCATGGATGTTCTGTGACCTCTGATCTTAACATCTTCTTTCCTTTCAATCTCGCTCAGAAGTGCATCGGATGGTAGCATCAGCGCCTGTTGCATTACCTCTCTCTTTAAGTGATCTGAAATGAACTGTGGTAGGCTTGTTGGTGCGCAATCGGCCTTGTAGAACGAGATCGCGGCAGACCCGCCTCCCGCCGACTCTCTTCCCGAGACTCCGATCGTGCCGGAGGATTCTTCGGACTTGGTGACTTCCTGTCTTACAAGAAATCCTGGCAGGAGATCAAGGCGCAGGTTGAACGTCTTTGAGAGGCTTTTTCCGTCTTCCTTGGCCTTCTTTTCGTCTTCGTCTCTGGTTTTTGTCATCTCCTCAATCCTTCGCAACAGGGTTTCCACGTTTTCCCGTTTGTCGAAGAACTTGATGTAGTTGATTCCTAGGTCTCCGAATATGGCTAGGAATGGTCCGACGAACACCATTGCCAGCTGGCTCCCTATGTATGACATGGGTTTGATCGATTCCAAAAACATAATCGCCACGGTCTCCAGTCTCCTCTTTATCACTTCATTGGCTATCTTGTTGATCATCTGTTCTTGTTCTTCAGCTGTCAGCTCTCTCGTGAATGATTCCAAGTCCCTCTCCCTGACCGACGGATAAGGAGAAACACAGGCGCAATAAAAGAGTTTCACTGGGCTCTCAGATGCAAACAAGAAACAATGTAACGTAAGCCGACACTAACAAGTTGTGCCAGTCGAAGGCAGCTGTCAACTGGCTCTACTTTCTTCTCTAATCCTGTTCAGCAACGCTCTGTCTGTCATGAGTTCAACAGCCGTCATCGCCATAGCTTTTGTCGCAGTCAGCAACCCTTTCCTTCCTTGACTCGTATTCGTCGCGTCTCTGAACTGTATTGAATGGCCTGCTATGTTAGGGCTGCAGATCTTCATACTCAAGCT
>Ga0129297_10000069_pt1 | contig 43822 bp, 37 predicted proteins | sample I18A1metaG_FD_94708 | JGI IMG/M metagenome (GOLD analysis project Ga0129297, IMG submission 94708) | Lake sediment bacterial and archeal communities from Gulf of Boni, Indonesia to study Microbial Dark Matter (Phase II) - ​I18A1 metaG | ecosystem: Environmental > Aquatic > Freshwater > Lake >... | reverse complement strand
CTGCGCCGCCCGGAAGCCCCCCTCGTCCCGGTACTCGGCAAAGGTCACGCACCGCCCGGGGCGGTTATGTCTGAAGAGAACCTGGTCCATGAAAAATCCGGTGCACGGCTGAGGTCACCTATGCGTTCTGATCAGCCCTGATGATTCCCCCCTCACGGGGGAGGGAATAAAGTCGATGGAACAAAGGAAACAAGGGTTACTTGAACGTCTTTATGACATATTCCGCGATCGCCTTCGCCTGGGCATCCGGCAGCTCTTTCCTGTCGTACTGCTTCATCCCCGGTCCCGGCTTCCTGATCTTTTTGACGATGTCTTTGACGCTCTTCACGCCGTTGGCCTCCCGGGTCATCTTCATCAGAGTCTTTGCCGGGTTGATGGTATTGCCGCCGGCGGGATGGCATCCGGAGCAGAGCCTCTCGAACTCGGCCTTGCCGTCGATCTTACCCGTTGCGGCCATGGATACCGTCACCAGCAGCAGTGCCACTACCATACTCCCGAACAGCCAGATTCCCCTTTTCATCACCCCTCCTTTGTCGCTGACAGAAGCGACTCCCGCTCCGCTTCCAGTATCCGTCCGGCCGTTTCCCGATCGAGCCGGCCGTACTGCCGCTCCCCGATCATCATGGTCGGCGCCTCCCCGCAGTTCCCCAGGCAGCAGCAGGGGAGCAGGGTAAAGAGGCCGTCGGGCGTGGTTTCACCCGGTGCTATCCCCAGGTGCTGGGCGAGGTGGGCCATGAGCGGCTCACCCCCCATGGCCCAGCAGGAGATGGAATCACAGACGTGGATCACCCGCTTCCCCACCGGCCGGCGGTAGATCATCTCGTAGAAGGTGGCGAGCTCTTCCACCTGGAGGTGCGAAAGCCCCAGAAGCTCAGCCGTCTCCCCCACCGCCTCGTCCGTCAACCAGCCGTAGTGGGCCTGCAGCCGCTTCATGACATCCACCGCCGCCTCCCGGGGGGTGACGGCATGGGCGACACGGGCCTGCAGCTCGATTTTCAGTGATTCAGGAGTCATTTTTCACCTGTCCAGGTCCGCCAGGACAAAGTCCACTGACCCCAGTATGGCCAGGAAATCCGCCACCAGCCACCCCCGGCTCATGAGGGGGAGTGCCTGAATGTGGGGGAAACTGGGGGTCTTGATCCGCACCCGGTAGGGGATGTTCAGGCCGTCGGAGACGACGAAGTAGCCGTTCTCCCCCTTGGGTGCCTCGATGGCACAGTAGTTCTCCCCCGGGGGCGGCGCCATGCCGCGGGTGACATTGACGAAGTGGTGGATGAGGGACTCGATGTCATGCAGCGTGTCCCGTTTCCGCGGCAGCACGTAACGGTAGTCGTCCGTGATCCAGCGCCCTGCCGGCATGGCGTGGAGGCACTGCGTGACGATCCGCAGGGACTGGTTGATCTCCTCCATCCTGACCAGGTACCGGGCCCAGCAGTCCCCCCCCTCGGCAGTGGGGATGTCGAACTCGAAGCGGTCGTAGCCGCTGTAGGGCATCTTCCGGCGCAGGTCCCATTCGATCCCGCAGGCGCGCAGGTTGGGCCCGGAGAGCCCCCACTCGATGGCATCGTCCCGGGAGATCGCCCCCACCCCCTTCAGCCGGGCCAGGAAGATCGGGTTTTTGTCCAGGAGGGCGTGGTACTCCCTGAGGCGCGGGGGCAACCACTCCAGGAGCTCGTTCACCGCCTTCTCCCACCCTTCGGGGAGGTCCTCCGCCACCCCGCCGATGCGGAACCAGGCAGGATGCATCCTGCCGCCGGTGATCAGCTCGACGATGTCGAAGATCTTCTCCCGGTCGGTGAAGGTGTAGAAGACCGGGGTCATGGCCCCCACGTCGGCGGCAAAGGTGCCGAGCCAGACGAGATGGCTGGCGATGCGGAACAGCTCGGCCAGCATCACACGGATCACCTCGGCCCGCTCGGGGACCGTGATGCCGCAGAGCCGCTCCACCGACGTGACGTAGGCCAGGTTGTTCTGTACCCCGGCCAGGTAGTCGATCCGGTCGGTATAGGGGATGAACTGGTGCCAGTGCTGGCGCTCGGCGATCTTCTCCGCCCCCCGGTGGTGGTAGCCGATGTCCAGGTCCAGGTCGACGATCTCCTCCCCCGAGAGCTTCAGGATGCAGCGGATGATGCCGTGGGTCCCCGGGTGCTGGGGGCCGAGGTTGAGGACCAGGGTATCCTCGTCGGTCCGGTCGAAGAAGTCGCTCCCCGGCAGCGCCTGGTGCCGCCGGGCATCGTCGGTTGTGTAGGGGGCCATCTCCGTCGCCCGGAAGGGGTGCTCCTTGCGCAGGGGATGACCTTCCCAGTCATGGGGCATGAGGATCCGGCGCAAGGGATCATGGCCGCTGAAGCGGATGCCGTACATGTCGAACGCCTCCCGCTCGTACCAGGCGGCGGCCGGGAACACGGAGGTGACGCTCCCGACCTCGGGACGGACGCCCGAGGCATCCACCTTGAGACGGAGGCGGCCGGGGGTGTCGAAATTGAGGAGGTGGTAGTTGACCGTGAAATCGGCAAACCGGTCCCGTTCCCGGCGACAGGAGTTGTCCACCGCGGCGATATCCTCCAGGCGGCGGAACGGTCCGTCCGGCCGTCCCTTGAGGTGGCCCAGCACCCCGGTCAGTGCCTCCGGAGAGACCCGGTAGGTGAGCATGTCCGTCGCCCGGTCGTCCCGCTCCACCTGTCCGGGGAACATCCCCTCCAGCTCCCCCTCCAGGCCGAAGCCGGGGTAGTCATGTTGCGGCGCCGGCGGCCGCCACATCTCGTCGGAGCGGGGGAGCCACGACCGGGGATGGCCGACGGAGACGCCGCGCACGGGGATGCCGGCCATCCCCGGACCACGGGGGTCCCGGCTCTTGCTGACCCCGTCCACCAGTACCGGAGCGGTCGTCCCCTGGCTCCCCCCCGGAAGGTGGAGCACCGGCCGGGCCGGACGCTCGCTGCTCCGTATCTTCTCCTGGAGGAGCATCAGCCCCTGCATGAACGCCTCCGGCCGCGGCGGGCAGCCGGGGACGTACACATCCACCGGGATGATCTGGTTCACCCCCTGCACCACGCTGTACACATCATACATCCCGCCGGAATTGGCGCAGCTCCCCATGGAGATCACCCAGCGGGGCTCGGCCATCTGCTCGTAGAGACGGAGGATCGAGGGGGCCATCTTCTTGAAGACCGTCCCGGCAATGACCATCAGGTCCGCCTCCCGGGGGGTCCCCCGGAGCACCTCGGCCCCGAAGCGTGAGACATCGTAGCGGGAGGTAAACGAGGTCATCATCTCCACGAAACAGCAGGAGAGCCCGAAAAACATCGGCCAGAGGGAATTGGCCCGCCCCCAGTTGATCAGGTCGTCAAGGTTGGTGAGGAGTATGTTGTCGGGGGTCGATTCTTCCGTCATGTCGTTTCACAGTTAAGCGGTCTTTAGTAGCCAGCCTTATACCCAACGAAATGCGGATTTTTCGCAAGGTCAAGGCGAGCAAGGAATGACGCGGAGGCGTGGCAGCGCCACGTCGCACAAGGAATTCCGCAGCTCAACGCCGAGATTGCGGAAAAGTCGCATTTCTCTCCCGGGAGGGTCCCCATTCCAGCCCCCCCTTCACCCATATCCACCCCAGCCCCAGCAGCAGCGCCACGATGAAGAAGGTGATGTGCAGCAGGCCGGCGATCCCCAGCCGGTCCCAGGCGACGGCCCAGGTAAAGATGAAGGCGCTCTCAACGTCGAAGACGATGAAGAAGATGGCGATCAGGTAGAACGGTACCGGCATGGCCAGCCGGGCGCTGCCGCTGGGGACCACTCCCGACTCGTAGGGGAGCTCCTTGTCGGGGTTGGTCGTCCGTGCCCCCAGCCAGCGGGCGGCGACCATCAGCCCCCCCATGATGACCAGGGTCACCAGGGTATACACCAGAAGGGGGAAGAGTTCATCCAGGAACGGCATTGCGAGCATCTCCGAGGGGATTGGGCAGAAACCGCCGGAACGGCAGGGCGCAAAATTTTATCATTATAATCCTACCCGGAACAGGCGACCTGTCAAATTATATCTGCACCGGTCTCCCCCGCCGGTGCCATTCCACGTGCACCTGATCAGACGGCGCGGCGAATCCATCCGGCTCATCGCCACGGAAATAATTTGCTATACTTCATGATACACCGCAACCGTTCGATCGGAGCCAGACCATGAACCGCTACTCCCCCCTGCTTACGGACCTCTATGAACTGACCATGCTTGCCGGTTACCTGGAGGAAGGGATCCATGACACTCCCGCGGTCTTCGACCTCTTCTACCGCAAGAACCCGTTTGGCGGCGGGTATGCCGTCTTCGCCGGTCTGGAACCGGCCCTGGAGTACCTGGAAAACCTGGCTTTCGACGAGACCGAGCTTGCCTACCTCGCCGGGCTGGGGATATTCACCCCCCGGTTCATCGGTTTCCTCAGGGGCTTTCGCTTTCGCGGGACGGTCACCGCACCGCCGGAGGGGACCGTGGTTTTTGCCGGGGAGCCGCTGCTGACCGTGGAGGGAACGCTGGGCGAGGCCCAGTTCGTGGAGACGGCGCTCCTCACCATGGTGAACTTCCAGACCCTCATCGCCACCAAGGCCGCCCGGATCGTCAGCGCGGCCGCCGGCGGCAGTGTCCTCGAATTCGGCCTGCGCCGGGCCCACGGACCGGATGGCGGGCTCTCCGTGGCCCGGGCAGCCGCGGTCGGAGGGGTGCTGAGCACCAGCAACGTCCTGGCGGGAATGGTCCACGGCCTCCCCGTGCGAGGGACCCATGCCCACAGCTGGATCATGGCCTTCCCCGACGAGCTCACCTCTTTCCGCAAGTACGCGGAGGTTTTCCCCGACGGCGCCATCCTCCTGGTGGACACCTACGACACCCTCAGGAGCGGACTTCCCAACGCCATCACCGTTGCCCGCGAACTTCGCCAGCAGGGACACGAACTGGTGGGGATCAGGATCGATTCGGGAGACCTGGCCTACCTCTCCCGCGAAGCCAGGCGGATGCTGGACGAGGCCGGGTTCCACGGTGTGAAGATCGTCGCCTCGAACGAACTGGACGAACTGGTGATCGAATCGATCAGGAGCGAGGGGGGGAGAGTGGACATCTACGGGGTCGGCACCAGGCTGGCCACCGGCGCCGGCGAAGGGGGGGGCGCCCTGGGCGGAGTCTACAAGCTCGTGCGGATCGGCGACCGGCCGCGGCTGAAGATCACCAGCGACCTCTCCAAGGCAACCCTGCCTGACCGCAAAAGGGTGCTGCGGGCAGTGGCACCCGACGGCAGCTTCATCCAGGATGTGATCGCCCTGGCCGGCGAGGATGTCACCCCCGGTGAAACGGTCTTCGACCCGGCCAACCCGCTGCAGCATACGCGCCTCCCTGAGGATGCCCGCCTGCTGGACCTTCGCCACACCGTCATGCAGGAGGGGAAACGGGTCGGCCCGCCACGTGAACAGCTGGCGGAGATGGCAGCCCGCTCATCCGGTCAACTGCGGCAGCTCCCCCAGGGGTGCCTGCGCTTCGTCAACCCCCATCGGTACAAGGTCTCCATTACCGACGGTCTGCAACGGCTCCGGCTCGACCTCTTCGAGGAGGTCCGGCAGAGCGTGGAACTGATTGACAGCGAGGCATCACCATGAAACGTGACAGCGCCCTTCTCATCATCGACGTACAGAACGATTTCTGTCCCGGCGGCTCCCTGGCCGTCCCCCAAGGGGACGCGGTCGTGCCGGTGGTCAACCGCTGCATCGACCTGTTCTCCCGGGAAAACCTTCCCATTATCGCCAGCAGGGACTGGCATCCGGTCAAAACCTGCCATTTCCGGGAATTCGGCGGCCTCTGGCCCCCCCACTGCGTGCAGGTGACGCCGGGGGCCCGCTTTCACCCCGACCTGCACCTCCCGGAAGGGGCGGTGATCGTCTCCAAGGGGATGGACCCGGAGCGCAACGACTACTCCGCCTTCAGGGCCATGGACCCCCGGGGGATGGAACTGGGGCAGATCCTGCGGGAGAAGGGGATATCCCACCTGTACGTTGCCGGACTGGCCACCGATTACTGCGTTAAGGAGAGTGTTCTGGACGCCCTGCGACTGGGGATGGAGATAACGGTCATCAGCGATGGCATCAGGGGGGTCGAACTACGGGAAGGGGACGTGGAACGGGCCATCGGGGAGATGGTCGCCGCCGGAGCCGAGCTGGCACACAGCGGCGCGCTGCGTGATTAAGCCATGGTCAGCACCAGCGCCCCGCGGGCCGCGCCGCTACGCAGCTGGTTCAGGGCCTCGTTGGCCTTTTCCAGGGGGAAGCCGGTCACCTCGGTCCGTACCGGCACCCGGGGCGCCAGGGCCAGGAACTCCAGGCCGTCCCGGCGGGTGAGGTTGGCCACGGAACGAAGGGTCCGCTCCCCCCAGAGGAGCTCGTAGGGGAAGGAGGGGATATCGCTCATGCTGATGCCGCCGCAGACCACCACCCCTCCCGGGCGTACCGCCCCCAGGGCCGCCGGCACCAGTTCCCCCGCGGGGGCAAAGATGATGGCCCCGTCCAGGGGGACCGGCGGCAGGGCGCCGCTCTCCCCGACCCAGACCGCCCCCATCTCCCGGGCGAACTCTTTGGCAGCTTCATCTCCACTCCGCACGAAGGCGTACACCTCCCGCCCCTGGTAGCGGGCCACCTGGGTGACGATATGGGCCGCCGCGCCGAAGCCATACAGCCCCAGGCGCTTCCCCTCCCCCGCCATGGTCAGTGAGCGATAGCCGATCAGCCCGGCGCAGAGCAGGGGCGCCGCCTGCAGGTCGGGATACCCCTCCGGGATCGGGAAGCAGTAGCGGTGGTCCGCCACGGTATACTCGGCAAAGCCCCCGTCCACCGAGTACCCCGTGAAGCGGGCCTCGGAACAGAGATTCTCCTCCCGTGACCGGCAGTGGTCACAGCAGCCGCAGGTCGAGGCCAGCCAGGGTACCCCTACCCGGTCTCCGGTGGCGATCCCGCTCACCCCACCCCCCAGGGCCTCCACCCGGCCGACAACCTGGTGACCCGGCACGAGGGGAAGTTTCGGCTCCGCAAGATCACCGTCAACCACGTGCAGGTCGGTGCGGCAGATACCGCATGCCGACACCCGTACCAGCACCTCCCCTTCACCTGGCACGGGTATCGGGAGTTCCCGCAACTCCAGGGGTTTCCCCTGCTCCGTCAGAACCATGGCCCGCATCGTCAACCTCCCCCCTGAGTGGCACCAGGATATCCTACACATCGGGTTTCGCACCCTTTCAGCGCTCCTCCGCAGGCTGGATACGCTCCATGCCGGCTTCGACCAGAAGTCCCACGTAGCACCCGAAGATGACGTCGCCGATGAAGTGGTAATTCGTGGCAATCAGCAACAGGGCAAGGAGTGCCAGGAGCCCGTAACTGGGGAGCCTCGAGGAGGGGTAGTACCTGGTGACGGCGGCAAAGAAAGTGGCGAACACGATCATGTGGCCGGAGGGAAAACCGTTGTACCCCGCACCGCCATGGAACAGGTGGAATTCGTGGGGCTGCGGGTCATGTATCCAGGTCCGCGTCTCAACGCGGCCGAACGCAAATTTCAGAACCGCCCTGACAAGATAGGATACGGGGAGGGAGAGGGCAACATGACCGAGGAAACGGGTATGGGCATCGAGCAGGTTCTTTCTTTTTCTGTAGATACGACTGATAAACGCGGAGAGGGAGATGACCATGACCAGGGCCAGCAGTGCGTCGGGCATGGACGAGGTCAGTCGTGACCAGTGCCTGTTACCGTAGAATGCATCGCGGACGAACAGGGCGGCCGGCAGGTCGACATACCTCACGCAGAGCCAGGTGAGCAGGGAGACGGGAAGGAACAGTCGGAGCAGCCGGTTCATGGAGGTACGGACAGGGGCGCCATCCCGCTCAGTCGCCAAGGGGGGTTGGAAAACAGACATTATGGGGGAGATTGGCCTTGGCGCCGCATTTCCTGCAGGATACCGTCGGGGTGCAGGTGAGATGGTACACCTCCTTGAGCAGTCCCATGTTGGTGAGCCAGCAGATATGACCCTTGTGCAGCTCGCCGCAGGAACATATCAATTCGGTGTCGTCGTAAGGAGCATGTTCTATCATTCGAGACCTTTCAAGGGGATGACAGGATTGTACCGGATAATAACGCATGCCGCGGCAAAGTTGTAAAGAAAGTTGTTGAATAAACCCGTCTTGCACCTGCAGCGCCAATCTTTACCGCAGGTATCCCGATGAGTTGACAGTCACGCCGTTGGGTGTAGACTGATAATATATTAATAGAAGTTAATTTATATTCTTTGTCCCCGAGGCTTCACCTATGCTTTGACATGGCTCCCAGCAAAGTTCTCTCACAAGGAGAGATGCCATGAAGAAAGCTCTGTCACCCATATCAGTTGTCGTGATCATCATAACGGCATCAGTGGCTTTTGCCAACATCATCGGGAGCAAGCACGACTTCTCCCCAACCGGGCTTGCGGCTAGCAACGATGCAAACCTGGTCTCAGGTACAAGTTCCCAGGTCTGTGTTTACTGCCATGCCCCGCACAATGTCACCACGTCTCAACCCCTCTGGAACCGCGAAAATCCAACCACCCAATTCACGCTCTACTCGGGAATCAACATGAAGAACCAGTCGTTCGACTCAGGGTTCACGTCAGACAGCAACTCGCTCTATTGCATGAGTTGCCACGATGGTCAAACCAACGTCAACCAGGTACGTAATGCCGGGACCGCAACCGATGGCACGTTGACATCCGGCATTATTGGCCAGACGACACACACCGCACTCGGTGGATATGACCTGAGCAAAAACCACCCGATCAATTTCCCCGTATCTGTCGACAACACTCGCAGCAACCTGCATGTCGGAACGGACAGGACCAAGATGGGGAAGGACAATCAGTTTCCACTCTACAAGATTACCGGCAACCGTGCGACTGACCGGTCATTTGAATGCGGCACCTGCCACGACGTGCATAACCCGACCCACACTCCGTTCCTCCGTACGTCCAATAACGAGTCAGCCCTCTGTCTCGGATGTCACAACATATAGGCTGCTGCACCCACCCGGGACGGGTATCCCCTCTTGAATCACGGGGATGGGCAGGAACGTCGTCCCCCCGAGCAGGAGACTCTTCAAAGGGGTGACAGATACGGCAGCATCGCTCCACCTACGAGGGGCAGGCCATCGTCCTGAGTCCGCGTCCGGGTACAAAAAAAGGGTTACGGCATCTGCCGTAACCCTTTCCCTATGTTCCCCTGGTCGGGAAACCGCTAAGGCACTGCACTCATGATCAGGGGAGTTCGGTCGACCCCATGAGGTAACGGTCGCATTCACGGGCCGCGCCACGCCCTTCGTTGAAAGCCCAGACAACCAAGCTCTGGCCGCGGCGGCAGTCGCCGGCGGCAAAGACACCGGGGACAGTAGTGGCGTAACGCTCATACTCTGCCTTGACATTGCTGCGGGGATCGCGTTCCACCCCGAGAGCTTCGGGAAGCTGCTGCTCGGGCCCGAGGAATCCCATGGCGAGGAGTACCAGGGTTGCCGAACGCACCTGCTCGGTCCCCGGCACCGGTTTGGGGATGAACTGGCCCTTCTCGTTCTTTTCCCAGGAGACCTGAACGGTATGGACCGAGGTGACATTGCCTTCGGCGTCGCCCTCGAATTTCGTCGCGGTGGTCAGGTACACGCGGGGGTCTGCGCCGTACCTGGCCGCGGCCTCTTCCTGGCCGTAATCGACCTTGTGGACCTTGGGCCATTCGGGCCAGGGGTTGTCAGCGGCCCGCTCCTGGGGAGACTGGGCCATGATCTCCAGCTGCATGACGGAGTTGCACCCGTGACGCAGGGAGGTGGCAACGCAGTCGGTGCCCGTATCGCCGCCGCCGATGATGACCACGTCCTTCCCCTCCGCGGAGATGAACTCGGTCCCGGGGGTGAGGACATTCCTGGTGTTGGCGGTGAGGAAATCCATGGCGAAATGGATCCCCTTGAGGGAGCGCCCTTCGATGGGGAGGTCACGGGGGACGGTGGAGCCGGTGGCGAGGACCACGGCATCGAACTCAGTCCTGAGCTTCTCCACCGGGTACGCAGACGTGCCCACCTCCGTGTTGCAGACGAAGCTGATACCTTCTGCCTCCAGTAACTTGATGCGCCGCAGCACCACTTCGCGCTTGTCCAGCTTCATGTTCGGGATGCCATACATCAGCAGGCCGCCAGGAAGGTCGGCCCGTTCGAACACAGTGACGCTGTGGCCGGCCCTGTTCAGCTGGGCGGCAGCAGAAAGGCCAGCGGGGCCGGACCCGACCACCGCGACATTCTTGCCGGTACGCACCTCGGGGGGAGCAGGGAAAATCCATCCCTCCTGCCAGCCACGCTCCACGATGCTGACCTCGATATTCTTGATGGTAACCGGCGGCTCGTTGATGCCGAGGGTACAGGACCCTTCACACGGAGCCGGGCAGACACGGCCGGTGAACTCGGGGAAGTTGTTGGTCCGGTGCAGACGGTCCAGTGCCTGGTGCCACAGGTTCCTGTAGATCAGGTCATTCCACTCGGGGATCAGGTTGTTGATCGGACATCCACTGGCCATTCCGCTCAGGAGGATGCCGGTGTGGCAGAACGGAATACCGCAGTCCATGCAGCGGGCCCCCTGCGTACGGAGCTTCTCCTCGGGCATGTGCAGATGAAACTCGTTCCAGTCCTTGACACGCTCCAGCGGCTCCCGGTCTGCAGGGATCTCGCGGGGGTATTCCATAAATCCGGTTGGTTTTCCCATAGTCTTTTCCTATATCGATGTTCTTATTGTGTAACTCGTCACCCGCCAGCGGCAGGGGCTAGACCCCGCTCAGACGCGCCGCATCGTGGGAGTTCTCCTCGAAGGCCGCGACCAGCGCCTCCTCGCCGGTGAGTCCCGACGCCTTGGCCCGCTCCAGGGCCTGGAGCACCCGCTTGTAATCCCTCGGCATGACCTTGACGAACCGGTTCACATACCCCTCCCAGTTGATCAGGATGATGTTTGCCCGGGCGCTGCCGGTGTACTCGGCATGTTTCTCTATCATCCCCTTGAGGATTGCCTTGTCCGCCTCGTCGAGCTGCTCCAGTTCGACCATCTCCCTGTTGCAGCGGCCGGCGAAATCACCCTGGTCGTCGAGGACATAGGCGGTACCGCCGCTCATCCCGGCGGCAAAGTTGCGGCCGGTCGCACCGAGGACGACCACGGTGCCGCCGGTCATGTATTCGCAGCCATGATCGCCGACCCCTTCGACGACCGCGTTCACCCCGGAGTTCCTGACACAGAAGCGCTCGCCCGCCATGCCGCGGATGTAGGAGGTGCCGCTGGTGGCGCCGTAGAAGGCGACATTGCCGGCAATGATGTTCTCCTCCGCCACGAAGGTCGACCCTTCGGGAGGATAGACGATGATGGTCCCGCCGGAAAGCCCCTTGCCCAGGTAGTCGTTGGCGTCACCGGAGAGTTCCAGGGTCATCCCCTTGGGGACGAAGGCACCGAAGCTCTGTCCGGCCGAGCCGTGGAAGCGGAGGTTGACCGTCCCCTCGGGGAGGCCGTCGGCACCGTGATTGCGGGTGATCTCGTTACCGACGATGGTGCCGGCGACGCGATCCACGTTGGTGATGGGGAGCTCGGCGCTGACCTTCTCCCCCCGCTCGATGGCCGGACGGCAGATGTCCAGAAGCCTGGTCATGTCGATGGTCTTCTCCAGACCGTGATCCTGGGCCTCGGTACAGTAACGTCCCACATCGATACCCACGTCGGGGCGATAGAGGATATTGGAGAAGTCCAGCCCCTTGGCCTTCCAGTGGGCAATGGCCTTCTTGGGCTCCAGCACGTTGGCGCGGCCGACCATCTCGTTGAAGGTGCGGAACCCGAGCTGGGCCATGATCTCCCGTACCTCCATGGCGACGAAGCGCATAAAGTTGACCACGTACTCGGGCTTGCCGGCAAACTTGGCCCGCAGGACGGGATCCTGGGTAGCCACGCCGGCCGGGCAGGTGTTGCTGTGGCAGACGCGCATCATGATGCAGCCGAGGGTCACCAGGGGGGCGGTGGCGAAACCGAACTCCTCGGCCCCCAAGAGGGCTGCAATGGCCACGTCACGGCCGGTCTTCAGCTGACCATCGACCTCGATCACGATCCTGCTGCGCAGGTTGTTCAGCACCAGGGTCTGGTGGGTCTCGGCCAGGCCGAGCTCCCAGGGGAGACCGGCATGCTTGATGCTGGAAATGGGCGAAGCGCCGGTGCCGCCGTCATAACCGCTGATCAGGACGACGTCGGCGTGGGCCTTGGCAACCCCTGCGGCAATGGTGCCGACGCCGACCTCGGAGACCAGCTTGACGCTGATCCGGGCGCGGCGGTTGGCGTTTTTCAGGTCGTAGATGAGTTCCGCCAGGTCCTCGATGGAGTAGATGTCATGGTGCGGCGGAGGCGACACCAGGCCGACGCCGGGGGTCGTATGCCGGGTCTTGGCAACCCACGGATAGACCTTGTGGCCGGGGAGTTCCCCCCCCTCGCCCGGCTTGGCCCCCTGGGCCAGCTTGATCTGGATTTCTTCGGCATTGGTCAGGTAGTTGCTCGTCACGCCGAAGCGGCCCGAGGCAACCTGCTTGATGGCGCTGTTCTTGGAGTCACCCCGTTCGTTGGTCCAGGTGAAACGTTCCGGGTCCTCGCCCCCTTCACCGGTATTGGAACGGCCACCGATCCGGTTCATGGCGATTGCCAGCGCCTCGTGGGCCTCCTGGCTGATGGAGCCGTAGGACATGGCGCCGGTCTTGAAGCGCTTCATGATCTCCTCGACCGGTTCGACCTCTTCGATCGGAATGGGTACGTAATCCTTGAAATCCAGCAGGCCGCGCAGCGTGTAGTGCCGCTCGCTCTGTTCGTCGATGAGCGCAGAGAAGACCTTGAACTCCTGGTAATCGCCCGTGCGGGTCGCCTTCTGCAGCGACTGGATGGTGAGGGGGTTGAAGAGGTGCTCCTCCCCTTCCTTGCGCCACTGGTACTGCCCGCCCGGATCGAGGGTCAGGTCGCTGGCCACCCTCTCCGGATAGGCCTTGCGGTGACGGGTCAGGAGCTCCGTGGCGATGCCGGTCAGGTCGGTCCCCTCGATGCGGGACGGGGTCCAGGTGAAGTACTTGTCGATGACCGAATGGTGCAGGCCGACTGCCTCGAAAATCTGGGCGCCGCGGTAACTCTGTACCGTTGAGATACCCATCTTGGCCATGGTCTTGACGACCCCCTTGATGGACGCCTTGAGGAAGTTCTTCACCGCCTTCTTGTGGTCGATGCCGGGGAGCATCCCCTGTTGGATCATGTCGTCCATCGACTCGAAGGCAAGGTACGGGTTGATGGCATTGGCGCCGTAGCCGAGCAGCACGGCGAAGTGGTGTACTTCCCGCGGCTCTCCCGACTCCAGGATGAGCGACACCCGGGTGCGGGTGGCACTGCGGATCAGGTGATGGTGCAGGCCGGCAACGGCCAACAGTGCCGGGATGGCGGTGTGCTGCCGGTCGACGCCACGGTCGGAGAGGATCAGAAGGCTGTTCCCCTCCTCGATCGCCCTGTCGGCAGCTGAGAAGAGTCCCTCCAGGGCCTTCTCCAGCCCGTGCGGGCCATCCGCTGCCTGGAAGAGAAGGGAGAGTGTGATTGCCTTGAACCCGGGGCGATCGATGTGGCGCAGCTTTTCAAAATCCTCGTTGGAAAGGATCGGCTGGTCCAGCTTTATCATGCGGGCACTGGAGGCTGTCGGTTCAAGAAGGTTGGCCTCGGCACCGACCAGGGTGGTGGTGGAAGTTATGATCTCTTCGCGGATCGGGTCGATGGGGGGATTGGTCACCTGGGCGAAGAGCTGCTTGAAATAGTTATAGAGGAGCTGGGGCTGGTCGGAGAGGACCGCCAGCGGTGTATCCGTCCCCATGGACCCCAGGGGCTGCACGCCGTCACGGGCCATGGGGCCGAGAATGACCCGCTGGTCCTCGAACGTGTAGCCGAAGGCCTGTTGGCGCTGCACCACGGTCTTGTGATCGACCTCGTGCACGTGGGGTGCGTCAGGCAGCTCGTCCAGCAGCACGTGATTCTCTTCCAGCCACTTTCCGTAGGGGTTGGCGGTGGCAAGCTCCTTCTTGATCTCCTCGTCGGGAACGATACGCCCCTGCTCGGTGTCCACCAGGAACATCTTGCCGGGCTGCAGGCGCCCCTTTTTCAGGACCTTTGCAGGCTCAACCGGCAGTACGCCGGCCTCGGAGGCCATGATGACCATATCGTCACTGGTCACGTAGTAGCGGCAGGGGCGCAGGCCGTTACGGTCGAGAACGGCGCCGATGCTCCGGCCGTCGGTGAAGCAGATCGCCGCCGGGCCGTCCCACGGCTCCATGAGGCAGGAGTGGTACTCGTAGAACGCCTTCTTCTCGGCGTCCATCCCGTCGTGGCTCTCCCAGGGCTCCGGGGCCATCATCATGACCGCGTGGGGGAGTGAACGACCGGCCATGACCAGCAGTTCGAGACAGTTGTCGAACATGGCGGAGTCGGAGCCGTTGGTGTTGATGATGGGGAGCGCCTTCTTGATGTCGTCACCGAACAGCTCGCTGGCAATGAGCGACTGGCGGGCGTGCATCCAGTTGACGTTGCCCCGCAGGGTATTGATCTCGCCGTTGTGGGCAAGGAAGTGGTACGGGTGGGCGCGGTCCCAGCTGGGGAAGGTGTTGGTGGAGAAGCGGGAGTGCACCAGGGCCAGGGCGGAGACCATGTCGGGGTCGCGCAGGTCCGGGTAGTACTGGTCGACCTGCACCGGCATGAGCATCCCCTTGTAGATGATCGTGCGGGAGGAGATACTCGACACGTACCAGTAATTGTCGACACCGGCGTCGCGGATCTCGTGGATGGCCCGCTGGTTGATGATGTAGAGCTTGCGGTTGAACGCCTGCTCATCACCGCATGAGTCGCCCTTCTCGATGAAGAGCTGGCGGACCTTCGGCTCGCCCGACTTGGCGGTGTTCCCCAGGGACGAGTTGTCGGTAGGCACGTCGCGCCAGCCGATTATTCTTAACCCCTCCTCGGCGATGATACGTTCCATGACGTGGCGTGCGCTGTTCCGGTCGGTGGCCTCGGGAGAGGTAAAGATCATGGCAACGCCGTAGCCGCCGGGTTCGGGGAGGTCGAAACCGAGGGGAGCACAGACCTTGCGCAGGAACGCATCGGGCATCTGCATGAGGATACCGGCGCCGTCACCCGTGTTTGGCTCGCAACCAACCGCACCGCGATGGTCGAGATTGGTCAGGATTGTCAATGCCTGCCGCACGATGTCATGGGACTTTTTCCCCTTCATGTTGACGACAAATCCGACGCCGCAGGCATCATGCTCGAACTGGGGATCGTAGAGTCCCTGCTTTTTAGGTATTCCGATAGTTTTCATGTTGCAACCCTTGTAGAAACTGTGGTTCTCGTCGACTGCCGGCAGATCCGTGTGAAGGGTAGAGATGCAAGGGGGACTGGCACTCTAGGTAACTGCGAAGGACAATCTGATACGAAATAAGTAAAATACCTCTCTCTAATCAGTTTTTCAATGAAAAAAGGCCGATTCGTTCAAGAAAATCGGCCTTATTACGTTTAGTTAACTAACAATTGTATACAAGACACCTGGATGCACATTTATTGCGCACCAACACAAATCAGCTGCACACTTAATGTGCACATTCTTCCCAAAACTTTCTCCATGAAAAAAACGAACGTCATTATGCATATTTTTTATGCACACAATAACATCCACGAGAAAACGATAGGAGACTGAGCCAAGCACCTTGAGTCCCCAAACGCACCGGATACCTGAAACAACTATTTTCTGTACACCTTCCAGACCAGTCCCGTGTCCGAATTGAACTTGGTAATACTGTCGGAATCCTCCATGTTACCCGTAAACGAGGAATCATCCTCCCAGAGAACACCTTCGGGCATCATCAGCCTGGCCACCTCGGTTTCTCCGGAAACCTTTCTGCCGGCGAGTTGCTTGACATGCGCATCGAACAGCTTGAGCGAAAATTTCCCGTCGGCAGGCGCGCTCCCCTTCTGCTCCACCAGGAAAACGTACACCCCCTCCCTCGCCCGCTCCAGAACCGCCTCAAGGGTGTTCTTCGAACTTCTCACGATAATCGGGGTCAGTTTCTGTAATGCCTTCGCCTCCCCCCTGGACATGGGCTTGCCGTGCTTTCCCTTGGGATATTCGATGAAAAGAATCTTGATCGACAGGTCATCTTCCGAGTGGACAGCCAGCTTGATGTCTCCCTTGATGGGGGGGAGAGCGATACCCGCCCCCTTTTCCTGTTTTACCGGCTGTTTTGGTTCGACAGGTGCGTTCAGGGGAGGTGCTGGTGCTGTGTCGGCCTTGGCAGGGACACTGCTGCTGACCCGGGCAGGGACCGACGACGCGCCGGTAGCGTTTCCGGCGACCTGCCGTGCAGGTTCCTTGGAGGGTTGAACCGGCCTGACAAGATCCGCCTTGAGCTTTGCGGCTTTTTCTGCCGCTGCGTGTGCCTGGGCCAGCCTCTCCTTTTCCCGCAACTCTCTTTCAACCTTCAATCGTGCAGCACGTTCCCGGCGTGATTGCTCCTCTGCCGCCTTCTGACGTGCCAACTGCTCTGCCACCAGCTTCTCCCGAGCCGCTTTTTCCCGAGCCGCTTTCTCTCTGGCTGCATTCTCCTGCGCCAACTGCTCTGCAGCTGCTTTCTCCCTGGCGGCCTTTTCTCGCGCCAACTTTTCTGCCGCAAGCCGCTCCCTGGCCGCCTTCTCCCGGGCCTGCCGTTCTGCCGCAGCCTTCTCCCTGGCTGCTTTCTCACGTGCAACCTGCTCTGCCGCAAGCCGCTCCCTGACCGCCTTCTCCTGCGCCAATTGCTCAGCCGCCGCTTTCTCCCTGGCGGCCTTTTCCCGCGCCATCTGCTCTGCTACCCGTTGTTCCCTGGCCGCAGCCTCCCGAGCCTGCCGCTCCATCTCCGCTCTTTTTACCGACTCAGCCGCCCGCAGATTCTCTTCTGCCTGTAGTGCCGCCTGCCTCTCTGCTTCCAGACGGACCCTCTGCTCATTTTCAGCACGCTGGCTGCCAATATCTGATTGCACCACAGGAACGGGCTTGGCAGTTTCACCACGGCTCGGCTCGCTTTCAGGCGGCGTTACCGCCGGCTTTGTTTCGCCGCTTGCCGTGGCGGGAACGGGCAGACCGGGTTCGGGAGGCTGCTCTGGCGGACGACTCTTGGATTTTCCAACTTTCCTGGGAAGCTTTTTCGTAACCCTGGGGACATCCCTGCTTTGAACTGGTTCCGGTTTGATTTTCGCGGGAGGTGGCGTCACAACTGCAACGGCATCGACAGCCTCCTCCGGGGTGGCGGCAGGTGGGGGCAGTTCGCTCTCTTCCCCGGTCTCCTCGACCGGAGTGGCAACCTTTTCGGAGAGTTCCCCGGGAGGTGGTGCCGGTGCCGGTAGTGCCACGTCTCCCCCCTGAGGCTCGGCGGGGATATCATCCGCAGGGCCGAGATCCGCCCAGATGAAGTTGAAGTCAAACCGTTCACTGTTAGCAATCGGAGGGTAGTAGATGGCTGTTGTGGCCAGTATGGCGACCAGGATGCAATGGAATACCCACGAGGCAAGGAATGCCCCGAGAAGTCCCCGGTAATCCGTTTTGTTGTAACGTTGCGGGTTCAACATACCTGACTCCCGCCACTATCCGGACAGGACAGCCCATAACCTGTGCCGTTGTGTTCCCGGCTTTCCCGGCAGTAATAGATGACCGCAAAAACAAGAACGATCTTTGCTGCGAACAGTCCCCAGCGGCACCCCACGAAAAACGGACCGAAGGCGGGGGAAAGGAATGGTAGCAGCAGCAGGAAAGCAAACAGGGCGGATTCGTACGGGTTGAGCCTCTTCACCACCGGGATGCACAAGGGGACCAGGAGAACAAGCTGGAGTTCCTCCGTGGAGCTGACGTGGGGGCAGAAGAGCAGATAGGATAAGAGGGCCAACGCCCAGCATCCGGCCTGCTGCAATTTCAGGCGAGCTGCAAACAACGTCATCCCTGCCAGGGAACAGAGCCACAGGACCGTCGAGATCCTGCTGGCCACGTTGTCGGGCATGCCAAAGTCGACATTCAGGATGGAGCGGAGGTTGGCCATGTGGGCGGGGACGAGCGACCATGCGTATGCCCTGTCCGCCTGAACCAGGTCGTAGCGGGCGATCATGTGCAGGTAGTCACGGATCCAGCCGGCACCGAGCAGGGGGGTGATGAATGCGGTCGTCGCAAGGGTCAACCCTAGGGCGATCATGAGGGGCTGCCATTTTTTCAGTGCCACGAGCACGGCGCCGGCGGTCAGGGCCAACGGAGGCTTGGCCGTGAGCACCCATAACGCCGTGCCAGCATAGAGTGCCCGCCTGGCGTTGCCGTCATGTTCCCGGTTTTGCGTGCTTTCAGCCAGGAACAGCAGGCTGGCACCGGTCACAAGAGCGGTTTGCCCCAGCAACATGCACGCAGAAAAGAGCGGGCTGAAAAACGGGACCAGGCCGAACCCCAGGCGACAACGGTTCGGCCTGGTCTGCCACCAGACGCTCAGAAGCCCTGCGACATTGAAAATGCAGAAGGCAGTCGCGTGGGGGAAAAACACAAGGGGGGCCAGCAGCCAGATCATCGTCGGCGAGTACCCGAAGGGGAGCGCATAGGAACTGCTGGTACCAGCCCACTTCCCTGTTGCAACGAGGTGATGTGCGACCGAGTAGACAGAATCCGCAGGACTTCCCGTTGGTTTGCCGGTCCAGGCCTCTTTCACAAAGTTAACATGTGACGCAAAATCGATGATGACGGTTTCTGTACGAGTTATTGCGATACCGAATGCAGTCCCTTCCTTCAGCGCCGGCAGCAGCACTTTCTGGGAGATGATGACGACAAGCAGCATCCAGAGGATGAGATGAACCCCTGAGGCGATCAGAGTACGATCCGGCTTGTCACCCCACACGACGGCTTTACGCATGTCAGGACTCCCAGAGTGGTTACAGCCCTAATCCGAAGCGAGAAGATAATCTACATAGCGTTTGCGGGCAGGCGTATGCAACAAGATGAACAGGGTACAAAACTCCAGACCGCCAATGACAAAGTCCTTCAATCTGACCTTGGAACCCTTTACGTCTATCCACTCCTGGAGCGGATATTCATACCACTGGGAACATGCCCGAGATGGCGGGCACCCCATGACCAGAGGGAATCTGGCCAGCATCTCCACATCGAAGGTCCAGTTGACCCTGAACGGTTTTCCGAAAACCTTGCGCAACGGCGCCGAGTTCTTGAATATTTTTGCTCCACACTGAGTGTCATACACGACCATTTCGATCAAGAGGGACGCGCAGGTCGCAAAAATCCGGCCGACATAATGCCTGAGGGGATTCCGCTCGACGTTCCTCCCCAGAAGGCGGATACGCGAACCGATCACGACGGTGACGTCAGTAGCGTCGAGGATGCTGCAAAACTCTCCGATCGCCTCCAGTGGCGTCGCCAGGTCGGCGTCCCAGTACCCGACATTGTCAAACGGACCGTCAGTCAGCTTCAGCATGCCACGGCGCACGGCTTCCGCTTTACCGCAATTTGCCTCGAGACTTAACACGTCCACCCTCTCCCTGTTTTTTTCTCTGATACCGCAGAGAACGGAGAGGGTGTCATCCGTACTGCCGTCGTTTACGAAGAGAAATGACAGGTTGGGTTCTTTGTCGAGTGCGGCCAGGAACGAATCTGTGTGTATCCGTTTCGACTCGTTGTAACAGGGGACCACTATTCCGGTTTTTCGCATAGAACCCATCCGGTAAGACCGGGGATTTTGATCCCCAGCCGGGACAATGCAATCAGCACGGCATTGTCAAGATCGAGAAGTTTTTCGAGTATGAATGTCAAGCTCTTTCCTCCATGCCATCCCCCTACCCCCTCGGAATAGTCTTCCCGGCCCAGAACGTTGCAGAGAAAATGCTTGGGAAGGAGGAGTGACGCAAACAGGTAGCCCGAAGAAAGGATCCTCAGCCCCCCTGACCGAACCAGGGACTCCAGTCCCCGGAGGCTGTAACGCCGGTAGTGGCCCAGCTTGACATCGTGTCGGCCATAAATCGACTGGAAGGCCGGGACCGTTATCATGACCCTGCCCCCCCCTGCCAGGTAGCGGTTGGCAATACCGGCAAGAAAGGCGGCATCGTCCTCCACATGTTCCAGGACATCGAGAAGCATGCAGAGATCATAGCAACCGTTGTCGGGGAGGTCGCGCACGTAGCGGATTCCACCGGGCGAGCTATTGAACCGGAGCAACTGGTCATCCGTCAGGTGTATATCAACAGCGGTTACCTCTTTCTCCTGTAGACGGGAAAAAAGGTTTTCCGAAATAAACCCGTCGCCGCACCCCACATCGAGGACCTTGATCCCGCTGAAGAGATGGGGAGCCAGGATGTTATGGAGTGCCCTGAGCCGGGCCGTTTCCCAGGGGTGCCTTTTAACCTTTGTATTGTTAAATTCTTTAAGGTCCATTGAGCCTTCGTTTTGAATTCGTTTACTTTAGAGCATGTCTCATCAAGAGGTGGCACTGTACCAGCAAAACTTCATTTCATTCAAGCCGCCCCAATACCCTCTCGGCAAACATCCGGGAACTGATAATATATGCAAGTTTACCCAACAATATACCCGCTATTCCATCGGACAGATAATGCCACCCAAGATACATTGTTGCCATTATGAACAAAAAGAGGAACATCCACAAAAGGAAACGAAACCCGGGGAAATATTTACCCAAAACTATTACTGAGAGATAGACAAGGGCAATATGCAGGCTCGGCATGGCCACTATACCGTTGCCACTGATAATCGTGGTATGCAAAGGATTCGCTTTGAACGAAAGATAGTGATCCAGCAACCTCTGCATATCGACGTAAGAAACAGTATTATTTATATCTTCAAAAAGTCCCGGATTATAGAATGCCGGACCGAGCGAAGGGAAAGTGACCGATATGGGGATCGAAATCCCGAAGGCGAGGCACCATGCTGCCGAAAATCTCCAAAACGTGAGACGTTCACGATATGAGCAGACAAGGGTCATACATGTCAGAGCCCACATCTGGTAATAAATTACATCGAAAAATTGGGTAACGAGCGGATGTCTAGGAAACGAGACGGCACCTCCAAACGATAAGACATGTAACAGCCTGCCATCCCAGCGGAACAAGATCTCATCGTACAGTGTTGTGTTAAGCACTGGAATTGCTGGCTTCAAGTTAGTGTATCCGATCAATACTGCATAAACCAGACAGTACACAATCACGCCACACAACAGATATTCTGACGAACAATATCTGCTAGTAAACTCTTTCAATAGAACTCGCAAAGGTTTGGGTAACTCACGATGCCTGCCGTCTCTGATTTCATTAACTATATCGCAAAACAAAATACAGAGCGGACCAATAACGAGGTAATAAACAACAAAGAAAAATACGAAAACGGTCGGCAATCCCTCCGGAATCCACGAGAAATTCAAACCATTTCTCCAGCAGACAAATCTGGCACCTGCAATAAACAAGGCAATACAGCCAAACAACCAGAAAATACCCGCCTGGAATGTGTCAATTCCGGAACGAAGTGATGATTCAGATACGACCCTTATTATGCCCGCACCTATCGTTTTCACAAAACTACAATTTGTTCGTATAACTGTATCCCGAATAGACATACCAGCTACTCCAATCGGCTCATCCGATCATAATTCACAAGCAGACCTTCATGTAACTGACCAGCTATTTGAGTAACACATGATAAAATATATCATGCGCCAGGCATGTTCTGCACTTTACAATGAAAGTGCAGGTGTATTGCCTGTAAAAAGTTTTATGTTCGAGAATTTTTGGATCAATTCTTGATGCTTTGGTATATTTTTTACAAATATACTGGCGACTTTATCAGAATAAATCAATTTCCAATTCCCGCTCATCGTGAGAACGCGAGTAAGAATCGAATTGGTGTCGAAAAATATCCAGGTGATGTTGTATTTATCAAGTGTCGTCTCCCACCCTGGCTCCAAATCAGTCACGCGACAATATTCTTTCACCCTCTCCGAACCATACATATCAAGACGTCCGTCGATGAAGACCTTGTACTGTTGCGTCAAGGCATAAATCACACAGTCGCCGAACTCATCGTTATTGAACATGTTACCCGTGACATGGTGGTCCCGGAGGAACTTCAGGGCAGCCATCGGTTTTTTTTCGGGATCGAACGAGTGAGTCACCGTGCCGTTCAACGCAAGGACTGCCAGGAAAACGACTCCCGCCACCGGCCAGAGATACCCCTGCGCCATGGTGTCAACCGACGCGATATTCTCTACCCTCGTACGGAGAAACCCTTCGAGTTTCGGGAAGGACGATAGGCAATCGCGCTCGATGTACCGCATGATGATCGGCATGACGACCACGCCGTACAGGGGGATGTACCTGACGGAATAGAGCGACATGCTCGTAAAGAGAAGAGTCAATGCGGTCTCGATGAACGTGGGCTTTCTCTTGGCATAGGCAAATACCACGAACAAAAGCAGGAGTATGTACTTTAACGGCTGAGGTTCATGAAAATTGGGTGACAGGAATTCGCTCGTGTGATCCATGATATATTTGTTGGAAACCAGCTTGAGCGGAAACAGGAAGATGTGGTACCCGGTCGGATTCACCAGGCATGCGGCAATTGATAACGCAAGGGATCTTCCCAGCACCCACGCCTTTTCCCTCCCATCGGTAACCCACCTCGCTTTATCGGTAAACAGCAGCTGTACATTCCCGGCACAGTAGATCCCCATAATAGCCAGGCCGATGATATAGCCACCGTGAAGGTTCACCCAGAGAATCATGATCAGGGGGAGAAGCCAGAGACGGTTTTTCTGTCGATACTGGTAGTCATCCAGCAGACGACACCAGACAAGCAGGATAACAAGGGAAAAGATATGGGGCCGTGCCAGCCAGTGAACCTTGGCAAGCGTGACAAACACGATGCTGGCCGCAACCGACGAAAGGATATTGTTCCCCTCCGACGTGATACCCCTGAAAAATATCCGTACGCTCACCGCGACCATGAGTGCGAAGCCGAACACAACCGCGGTAAGGCCTCCGACAGTGTGCAAAAGGGACATGATCACTTCCGCAAGCCACTCGTGGGCAGTCCACGGTATGGTCGGCGTTATGAAGGAGAAGATGTCCTCTCTGGGTATCGATAACGTGGTGAGGATATAGTCGCCGACGCGGATGTGATATCCGGTGTCTCCATCGCCGAGGAAATCACTCCCCATGGGGAGGGCGAGGTAGAAGAGAACCGACAGGAACAGTACATCTGCGATTGAGGGGAGTATCCAGTTCTTCAGCCGATCGGTCATTGTGCCTTGCTATCCTTTGGGGGGGATGATGCCTGCCTGCCCCCTTCATCACGGTTGATGGTGGTCATGCAGGTACGGTACAGATCATTCTCGAATTTCATCTCCCGGGCCCGTTGCAGGCTTTTCTTAGCATCGGCAATCCTCCCCGCCTGGATGAGCTCATACGCATACACTACGTGTGCCTGGGGAAGCCCGGGGGAATTGGTGACGGTGTCTCGCCACAAGGCCACCGGATCGGCCCATTGCCCGGAACGGTGTATGGTGGTGATCGCGAGGGGGATGATCAGCAGAAACGGGAGCGGCTGGGGTATGCGCCGGCTCTTTGCCGCCAACAGCCCGACAAGGAGAGCCGTACCGGTCATGGAAAGGTACAGGTAGCGTTCCGCATACAGGGTCCAGGGGATGCTGCCGTGTAGCGCCAGCAGCGGGGGTCCCAGACAGAAGACGATGATGAGCAGGGGCAACCGGGACACTTTGAAACGGACAAAGCAGCTGATGATGACGAGAACGGCCACAATCCCGACAGCAGCGTAGAAGGGTTCGTATATGCTCTGGATTGCCAGGTTGAGTGGAAACGGCCAGGCCATCTTCTTGAGGTAAAAGCCGAAGGCGGCCAGGCTCTTGTAAGCCAGCTCCAACACGGATTGGTGGGCGATCTTGGTCACGATCTTCGAGGTGCCGCTGTCCAACTCCCCTCGGGGACCAAGCCGCAACAGCAGGTATGATGCACTGACAATGGCGACGGTACCGCTCAGGACCCATTTTGCCACCCTCGTCCTTCTGTCCGCGACCGTCAGCAGGTAAAACGGCACAATCCCCAGGAGGGCGAAGGATGACTCCTTGGCAAGGAGGGAGAAAGAGTAGAGGATGAGCAGGGTCCCCGCCGCAGACAGCGGGGCAAGCCGCTCGTTCACAACCACCAGGAGGGAGCAGAGGAAGAAAAAGCAACAGAGGCTATCGGTGCGGCCGCTTACCCAGAGGACCGACTCGCTGTTGAGTGGCGATACCGCAAAAAAGAGCGCCGAAAGAAAAGCGCTCCCTTCGCGCTTCGGGCTCTCCGGCAGACAAGTGCGGCAGAGATGGTACACAAGACAGGCGTTGGCCAGGTGTAGGATGAGATTGGTCAGGTGGAAGGCGACGGGATGAGCTCCCCAGAGATTGAAATCCACCAGGTAGGTCAGGAGAGTCATCGGTCTCAGGTACGTCATCCCCCCGGAAGGAGCCAGGGATGCAAAGTTCAGAGCTCCTTTCTGTAGGTCTTCCATCAGGCCGGTATCATCAAGGCTGGAAAAAGCAGAGACGAAAACAGAGAGGTAGACAAGAAGGGTAATGTCTATCAGAAGTAGAAAATTAATTTTTCTGTTGGCAAATAAAGACATGTTTCCCATTGTCACCGCGAAATGAAGTCTTGAACAAAAGCTATTAAACTCATCAGCCTCATGCTCACATAACATTGCCTGATCACTACTGTCAGCCCTTCCTTTTGGACCATTAAAATCATGCAGTGTTTTTATAAAAGGTATTGACTCAACACCTAAGTCGTTGTAGCAGTGTTACAAAATAAAAACCGAAATATCCTCGATGAATTTCATATTTAAGCAATAACCAGCTTAAGACTAGCAATGAGACAACGTTTAAAATAAAGACCTGCTCTCATTTTTTTACAGGAAATGCCTAACTCCCCTTTCCTACTGGCAGCAATCGGCGCGCCTATCGTTTAATTAACAACAACAGATACTTGAAACTAATCACCTAAGTCGACAATTGCTCTGGAGTATAGTAATCTTGTACAATGAACAAAGAATCATTTAAAAATCTTGAGATTGCATCACACATAAAACCACAGAACCTATTGACGGTATGCTTTTTTTTACTATATTTAATAATTGGACTTCTTATTTATGATAATTTTGGTGCAACTTGGGATGAGCCACTTAACAGAGATTTAGGAATTACAAGTTGTAAATATATCCAAGCGTATATTTCAGGTAACAAGATTGCATGGTCAGATATTTCGCAGCATCTGATCGCAGAGCAAGGTCCATTTTATGAAATAGTCTTAGTAGCGATAGAGAAGTTAATTAATATTCATGACTCACATGATATTTTGATGCTCAGACATCTCATTACATTCTTGACATTTTGGTTTGGAACTATCGCATTTTATATGTTGTTATATAAAAGACTTGGCTGCAGTTACATTTCATTATTTGGTACATTACTTCTAATACTCTCACCTCGCCTTTTTTCTCATACATTTTACAACTCTAAAGATGCTGCACTAACGGCTTTATTTATTATTTGCACTTTGACGTTGATTATGTCTTTTGATAAGAAATCAGTTTATAATGCTATTATCCACGCACTATCATGCGCTATAGTGATAGATACAAGAGCAGTTGGTTTAGTCTTACCTACAATAACTTATTTGTGTCTGTATATGCAAGCACGCAACGACAACACGGAATTACACTTAAGAAAAATAATGCTTTATACAGTCGTGTATACGGCTTTCCTTTCTATCTTTATATATGCATTTTGGCCTGCGCTCTGGGATGCTCCGATTAGCAATTTAATTAAATACATAAGCAATATATCTGCGGCTAAGCAATTAGACAACAACTTCTCATTGTACATGGGCAGATTTATACGTGTCGACCAACTTCCATGGCACTATCTTCCCGTGTGGATGACAATAACACTTCCACTGCCTTATACATTTTTCTTAACTATGGGGGTATTTATAATTTGCCACAACTTAACATTTAGCCGCAAAATAGCTCACAATAACCTATTCGATTTGATTTTATTATCACTACTTATAATTCCAATAATAGCAGTAATTATTATTAGACCTATATTATACGATGACTGGAGACATTTTTATTTTTTACACCCCTACATTATAGCTATAGCAACTATTGGGATATCTAACATAATTAAAATACATAAACTGAGAAATCTAGTTATTATAACAGCAATACTGATTGTTATACACGGCATTTCAATATTAGTATACTATCATCCGTATCAAAATATATACTTTAATCAACTAGCCGGATCAAATATTGATAAGAATTTTGAACTGGATTATTGGGGGTTGTCATTCAAAGAAGGACTGAATTTCATTTTAAAAGACCAAAGTGGAAAATGTTCAAAAGTAGCAGTATCAGACTATCCAGGTGAAGTAAACCATCTTTTTCTCAAACGAGATGATAGGGATCGCATACAGATTGTTCCAATACAAGAAGCTTCTTACTTCTTATCCAACCATCGTCAACCCGTTAATTATACGTTGTTCTATACACAACACTATCCATGTATCAACGAGATACATAAAGTCAACATTGGAAAAACAACTCTTGCTGGTGTATTTAAATTAAATAATAATTAATTGCACTAAAATACACTTTACAACATTACCACCCGATATTATGTCATTTTACCATTACAACTAGATACAATGCTAGTATTACCAACTTTATGTAGTAGCAATAAGATTCCTACGACAACTAAGGCAGGAAACATACCTATTTGAGCTATTAAGAATGCTATTTTACTATTTGTAACACTTACTTCTTTTATACTCATCAATATATCAATAATTGCATTTATAGTGCTTTGCGGAACAAGGAGTGCTGCCACTATAAACATGTAAAGTATATTATATTCAGATGCTAACTTTCGCTTTATATAATATTTACCAATAATTACCATAGGTATTAATGTAAGAATCAAATAATGATTCCAAGCAATGGGCGCTATTAATATGCTCACACAGAGCAATATTCCGAAAGATATATCAAAATCTGCACTTCTGCGCGCCGAAGTCATACCAAATACAAGCACAATAAGCGGAAGTACACAGGCTAAATATCCTGCAAACTCAGACGATTGTATAAGAGGTGGTGCAGTTACCCCAACAAGCACCTTCGAACCAGTACCTTCCAACGCTTTCCAGCTTAAAGACCATAAGGAAAAATTTGATACAAAAGAATGATATAGCGAAGCAACTTTGGGGCCAGTTTCCAGGTAATACGTTATAACAGATGACCATCCCATGATAAATATAGCCATAAAATTAGCAAGTACAACTGTTGTGAAGGCAGCAATTACAGCTTTCCACCTCTTGCACAACGTTAAATAAACTAGTATCGGCCAAACAATCAACTTAAATGAAATGGCCAAACCCAGCAATAATCCGCCGCTCAATTCTTGCTTATTATGTAGCTTTTGCCACGCACATACCAATAGCGCAAGAATAAATAGCATCAACTGCCCAAGAACAATTTCAACTATTACTGGATTCCATGCCAAAATAGCTAAAGATGCAACCAATACTTCTATTACAGTAAGACGCTTATTTATTATTAACAATATATAACAAGCTATTATTACAATACAAAACAACTCAAAAATAAACCATACTATTGCTGCCATATTATATGTCAATATTCCTAAAGGCAACATAAGAACAGCAACTGGAGGTGGGTGCGGAGTCGGGTGTTGAAAAATTGTAACTGGTAATTGTCCAAATATTAGTTCACCCAATGTTGATAGCTGTAAATATGGGTTTGTACCACTCAGGACTGCTTTTGCTAACATATATTCTTGTATAAAATCTTTTTTGTATATATTTACTGAATTAAATGAATCAAAACTATCAACCAACTGGATCATACCTAAAATTGATACAGTTAGCATAATCATTATTTTCAAGGTGTTAATTATGTTTTCTTTTGAATTTACAGTATTCATGTTATATGCACTATTTAATTTACTGAAAACAATATTATTTCTCATTTCAATAAACCATTATTCAACACCAGCCATGTTTGGTATAAGCCTAAATCCAACTTATTTTTTATAAAACCTAACACCTTATAATATCTGTACCTGAAAGTGGTTCATGGTTTGAAATCAACAACGTCTCCCTTGGTCAGATTGACTGCCAACACCGTGGAGGACGGCAATTCCAGAACCGTCGCGGCTTGGGGATATACCGCGGTCATACGATTGGGCTTGAGCCCGCTGATGATTTTAATGACACAGTTGTCCCGATCCAGGAAAACCACGTCGATGGCGAACTTCATGCCAAAGGTATGAACCCCCTTACACGGCTTCAACCAGAGGCCCCAACCGTAGGGGAGAGAATCCCGACCCAGAAGGCCCTTCATGCGCGTTAAAATGGAATCGGCAACCATAAGGTTGCCGACCAGTTCTATTCCTGAGTATCCGATAAGAGCTTTCATTCATCACCAGGTTAAACATCTCACCTCGCACAAGGTCAACGAGGTGCGCAATCAATCTACTTCTTGGCCAGCTTTGCATAAACAAGAGCCACTTCCACCGCAATAATGAGAAGCAGAACGGTATTGAAATCAGCTTTCATGCAAGCACCTCCTCTCACCTGAAAATTTTACCGCTATCCAACCCGCTACAAAGCTTTCATCATGGAAACGCTTTCATCATGGTAATAACTGCCGGGCCCAGAATAACTATCAGCAGCGCCGGAAACACGAAAAAGATCAGGGGGAAAAGCATCTTGACCGACGTCTTGGCGGCAGCCTCTTCGGCTATTTGCCGCCTCTTGGTCCGCAGGGAATCAGAGTGCACCCGGAGCGCCTGGCTCAGACTGGTGCCAAATCTCTCGGTCTGAATCAACATGGTGACGAATGCCTTGATATCGTCAACCATCGTACGGTCAGCCATATCTTTCAGCGCATCGGTCCGGAGCTTGCCGGCCCTTATTTCCATGCTCGCGCGCTTCATCTCCTCGGTCAGGGGGTTCCCCTTGAATTGCGGATTGTCGCTGGCCTTTACGAGAGCGGCGTCTATACTGACCCCGGCCTCGACACAGATGGTAAGAAGGTCAAGAATATCGGGCAACGTGTGGAAGATTTCGGTAGTCCGGGCCTGAACCTTGCGCTGCAGATACAGGCTCGGGGCAAGAAAACCGAAAATGAGAAGCCCCACTTCCAGCAGCAGCATCTTGGGATTCAAGACCAACCCTTTCGGGAGCGCCACAAACAAAACAACGGGGAGCGGCAGCAACACCGCGAGCAGCAACTTGGAACCCATGAAAATATAGATGCTTTCCCTGTGGTATCCTGCTGCTACGAGATACTGGGTATATTTTGATTTTTCTTTTGGTGACGTCGGGACTTTCTCGCCCAGACCTGCCAGGAAAGTCTGAAAAGGTGTTTTTTGCCTGACGATGCCGACCTTTGACATCTCCGACTGCTTCGGCATAAGCTTCTCAAGCCGCTCCTGTACGACCGAGCGCCTTGTCAGAAGCAGGTAGAGAGGAATGCCGGTAAGGAGGGCGACACTGACAAATGCTAACAAGACTACGAGATAGAGCATGGCAGGCCTCAGATCCTGATGTTAATGATTTTCCTGATAAAGAAGTAGCCCAGAATCTGCATGATAGCCGCGAACATCAGAAAATAATTGCCAATCTTTTCCTTGATAAGCAACTGCTCGTATGCCGGATTAAGCACATTGAATACAAAGAATACGCATATGGGTAAGGCTGCAAGTACATATCCCGACAGGCGCCCCTGGGCAGTATACACCCTCACCTGACGCCGTATGTTCAAACGCTCCAGGATGGTCTTTGCCAATTTGTCGAGCGTTTCGGACAGATTCCCGCCAGTCTCGGAATTTATGCTGACGGTCGTGACAAAAAAACGAAGATCCAGGCTTTCTATCCGATCGAGCATGTTCGTAAGGGTATCGATTATGCTCATCCCCAGTTTCTGCTGTTCATATGCGGTTCGGAAGAGCTCCCCTGACGGATCCGGCGTTTCGAGGCCGACCAGTTCAACCGCACTTGTCATGGAGTGCCCCGCCCTGAGCGACCGGGAAATCATCATCAATACATCGGGCAACTGCTCGGTAAGCTTATCCACCCGCCTCAGTATCAGGAAACGAACGGTCAGTATAATCAAGAAAATGACAAACAGCGCCATAAGTATTGCGGGCAGCGCCTTGTGCCAGAACAGGTAAACCCCGATTGCAGGAACAATTGCCGCCGTACACGAATACATCAAAAAATTATGCAGCTGTATTTTCAGGCCGGCCCTGTCCAGACTCCGGTCAATAGAGCGAAACAGGCGATAACTGGTGAGAATACGTTCAACCCTGGGTATTTCTTTAAGTATTTCGCTGCGGACTTCATCGGGCATGTTGCCGTTTGCTTTATTGATGGCAAGCCTTCTGAGCCTCATTCTCAAGGCAAAGGTAGGAGATTCCTTGACCGTCGTAACAGCGAGAAAAATCGCTGATACCACGAGGAATACGGCTACAAAGGTAAGTAGGACAGGAATGAACACCAGGGACTCCTTTTCATGCTACGTGGTCACGTCTCCCGTGCGAGCATGGATACATATCGGGGTTAATCGAAAATCCCTTCCGGCAACTCATAGCCAGACACCTTGAAGCGTTCGGCAAAGCGGGGGCGGATCCCTGTCGCCTTGTATTCGCCGACAACTTTGCCGTCCTTGTCGATACCTTTCTGATCGAAGATAAAGATATCCTGCATGACGATGGTATTCCCTTCCATGCCGGTAATTTCAGAAATCTTTGTTACCCTTCTGGTTCCATCGGAGAAGCGGACAAGTTGCACGATTATGTTTATTGCTGCGGCAATCTGCTCTCGAACAGCCCGTTCGGGGAGGTCCATACCGGCCATCAGCACCATGGTATCAAGACGGGCAAGCGCGTCACGACTTGTGTTGGCATGGATTGTCGACATGGAGCCGTCGTGACCCGTGTTCATCGCCTGGAGCATGTCGAGGGCCTCACCACCGCGAACCTCACCGAGGATGATCCGATCAGGCCTCATCCTGAGAGCATTCTTGACAAGATCCCGTTGGGTTACCTCACCTCGACCCTCGATGTTCGGCGGACGGGTTTCCAGTCTAACCACGTGCTCCTGCTTGAGAATCAATTCCGCCGAATCCTCGATGGTGACAATCCGCTCGCTGCGGGGGATATATTCCGAAAGCACGTTCAGCAGGGTCGTCTTACCCGTACCGGTACCGCCCGATATGATCACGTTGAGCCGCGTACGGACCGCCCCTTCCAGAATAATTTTCATCCGTTCATCGATGGACCCGATGAGAAGCAGATCACTCATTTTCAAAGGATCTACGCCGAATCTGCGGATGGAAAGCACCGGCCCGTCAATGGCCAGGGGCGGGATGATGGCATTGACCCTGGAGCCATCGGGGAGACGTGCATCTACATAGGGGGAAGATTCGTCGATCCGGCGACCGACCCTGGAGACGATCCGCTCGATGATCTGCATCAGGTGCTTGTTATCACGGAAAATGATGTTGGTTTTTTCCAGTCTCCCCTTCCGCTCTATGTAGACACTTGAGGCATTGTTCACCAGAATATCCGAAATTGCCGGATCGGAGAGAAGCGGCTCCAATGGACCAAGGCCAAACGTTTCATGCTGAACTTCAACAACAAGACGATCCTTCTCCGCCTGGTTTAAGGGGACACCTTCCTCGACAATGAGAGATTCGATGATGTAACCTATCTCCCTGGCGAGTTCGTCACTGCTGAGCAGGTCAAGCTTCCCCAGGTCCAGCCTATCGATCAGCCGGCGGTGAATACGCGCCTTCAGATCCTGGAAAAAGAGAAGATCCTTTTGAACATCCGGGGTGCTCTTGCGTTCGAAATAATCGGCAAACATCCGCTGCTCCCTCTTTTACATCATGATTGAAACGATTCCGAAATCTTCATAATTGCTTTCGTGACGGGTGAACGGGGATAGAGATTAACAAGAGGCTGCCCCTTGTTGATCGAGTCGTTCACATCGGCATATTCGTTGGGAATGGCCATGAACACCTTGTGGCCGAGCACCTTTTCGGCATCCTCGATTTTTATGTCGGAACGGGAGAGGTAACGATTGACCACCAAGGTTACCTTGTGTTGGGCAATACCATTTTTCCCCATCGCGACGAGATAACGCTTCGCATTTTTCAATGCCGGCAGACTCAGGACCGTATTGAAAACAACCCGGTCGGAGTTCTCGAACGTCATCTGGTTTGTCCCGTGGAGGGTTCCACCGGTATCGATGATAACGTAGGAGAAGACCCGTTTCAGAAAGGCCAGGATCCGCTGGATCTGTTCCGGTGTGATACCGACGGTCTCATCCACTTCCACCGGTTCGCTCAGCAGATACACGCCGGATGAATGCCGGGCCATGACACTCATCAGAAAGTTGTCATCGAGCCTGCTGACATTGGTCGTGAGACTTGAAAGAGTGTATTTCGGGCTCAGGTCGAGAAAAATGGCGGCGTCACCGCTGAAGAAGTTGAGATCGACAAGGGCGACCTTGTCGCTCTGCTTGGCAAGGGCCGCGGCAAGATTGACCGCAATGGTGGTTGTCCCCATGCCCCCGACCGGATTATACACCGATATGACTTTCCCGTGTGCCGGCTGCGCGGCTTGGGGGGTCTTCTCGATATAGAGTCTGCCCGCCTTCTGCAACGCGCCCAGGAGTTCATTGCTGTCGAGGGGTTTGAGCAGGTACTCGTGGGAACCGGCACGCATGAGCCCCAGTATCCAGTCCGGGTTTTTTTCTGTCGTGGCAACAAAAATCGAGCTATGGGGAGAGACATTGCTGATGCTCTGGATATCCTTGATTCCCTGTTCCAGGTTGTTCACTGCAAGGATCACCACGACGGGATGGGTGGATTGAATGAGGGGTAACCCCTCATTCAGAGTGTCAGCCGAGCCTAAGATGGTGATCTTGTCGGCATACGGGGCAACAATGGAGTTGATTGCGCCCCGGGAGCTGGTGTCCGGTTCAATTATGATGATGGAGAGGGTTTGCGGCATATGACTTCCTGAAATAATGTTATTTAACGAGCTGTGGAGTGAGACTCAAGAAATTGGCGGTTGCACAGTCCATGCAAGTGACACTGCTTATGGTAATCGTAGGATCACTTGCATTGGTGTCAATGCCGGTGACTTCAGCCTCGGCATAGCGTACCAGTGTGTTGAGCTTTTCAGTTGCCTGATTGACCGCGGGGCAATCCGAATAGATGGGGAGGATGACTTTCCAGCTCCCGCTGACTTTTCCACTATTGTATTGACCCAGGAGATCATTTCTGAGCTGGATGGAACCTATACCAGTGTTGGTATAGACAACCTTGTTGCAAACGTCGAGGGGAATCTCCTGCTTTTGCGTGAGCAGTTTGTCAATCACGCTGTTGGGTCCCAGATCAGAAGCTTTCGACGTTGCCGAAAACTCCGTCCATCCCATGACTTCCTCAGCGCTGTACGTATCGTTTCCTCCGGGGGCTTTGAAGTGGAATGTCTTGGGCAACGTGAGATGCCCCGGCTCATCAGGACAAATCGGCAGGCAGTGCGCCAGCGGAATCGTCGGTTTTGGCGGTCGCTGGGCAACGGCAATGGTCCTGATGTTCACCGTATCGAAGTTAAAGATCTTGCCGAACATGGTACCCACCGGCGTGGGACCGGCAACACCGGCACCGGCATCGCTGCTTCTGCGGGCAATGACCTCCACCGAATTGGGCCTGAAGCAGCCCGTGTCCATGCTATTAGTCGCCTTGTTCCAGCAGCCGATGACGATATCACCTGCCAGGCTGTTGCCGGTGTTCAGGTCAAGCATGACAGTAGAGCCTTCCGCTTTGTTCTGCTGGGCAAAATATTGAGCACGGTTTCTGGCGGTCGACTCGTTCGAGTAGGGATTGACCCCGCCGATTCCCTTAAGCCCCGACACCCCGGCCAGTGCCGCGGAATCGGCCGCATTCTGCAACTGCCCCCTGACCAGGTAAAAGTAGCCGACATCGATGACCAGCGCCGCCATCCCGACCAGTGCCGTCAGGGCGATGGCAACATAGACCAGAGAAATACCCCGTTCGTTGTTCAGTTTCCGAGTGGCATCCATTGCAAGGCCCTCTCTTCTTCAGAGGTTAACTTCCGGTCGGTCGGCAGTTCAAACTTTTCACCTTTTGCAAACGGCTTGATGATCTTAGGCGTGATGAAAAAGACCAGTTCCTTGTCCTTCAGGTCATCCTGGGTCGAGCGGAAGAGGGCGCCGAGGATCGGGATGTCTCCCAGCAAAGGGATCTTGGACATGGTCTTGATCGCCTCTTCCTGGAGCAGCCCGGCCATGACCAGGCTCTCGCCGTCTTTCAATTCCACGCTGGTCTGCACCGTACGGGTGTCGATGATCGGATACCCGTTAACCGCCAGGGTGCCGCTGATGCTGCTCACCTCCGCGGGATCGATCTTGAGGGCGATCAACCCGTTTTCCTGCACTTCGGGCTTGAACTTCAGTTTAATTCCCACATCCTGGAACACGACGGATGGGGTTGCCGCCCCGCCGGCATAGGTGATGACGTTATAGGGGATTTTACTTCCTGCAAGGAAATTTCCTTCCTGACCACTCTTCACCAACAGGTTCGGCTCGGCCAGTACTTTGGCATAGCCCTTCGTGGAGAGAGCCTGAAGTATGGAACCAACCCCCCCTTTGAAATAAGAAGCGCCGAGTTGTACCCCATCGAGTGGGCTGAAGCTCCCCAGGCCGGGAATATTGCCGGAGATGCCGGTACCACCCCCCTGTGACGTTGTTGTCCCACCCGTGCCCGAGGAGACAGTGTTGCCGGTTGCGCTCCCGCTCGGCACCCCGACCAGGTTTGAAAACATTTCTCCGCTGTTCCCCTTTACCAGGAAACTTATCCCCAACTTTTTCAATGACGATTTGTCAACCTGGGCAACCTTTACTTCGAGAAGCACCTGGGCCGGATCACTGACGGAAACATAGCTCAGGACGCGCGGTGAAAATGCCGACGCTATTTTTTCTACCTTCCCCTTGGTCTGTTCATTGTTGGTTTTGCCGGACAAGATCACCGTGTCATTGACATACTGGACTTCCACATCCGGCGCTATATCCTTCAGCTGCGTCTCGATGGCGCCGCGATCACCCGTAACTTTCACGTCGTAGAAGGTCGGCACCGGCTTGTCGTCACCATCACCCTTCGACCAGACGATCATGGAGGTGTTGCCGATGGTGATACCGTCGATCTTCAAGTCAGTCGGGGAGAGGATCTCTACGGTCACGAACTTGTTCGTGTTTGACTGGCCGGCATCCCGCCTCTTTTCGATGTCGAGTTTGTCGGATTTGGCGACGATCTCCACATCCCGGTCCCGGTCGTCCTTCTTGGTATTGGCAAGGGTAACCAGTACCATCTTCTTGTTCAGCTTGAGCAGCGTGCTTTTATACAACCCCACCTCAAGCGGCACGCCAGCGAACACGCACGTCGGCAGGACCATCACAACCAGGAGAACCCAGGCGAGCTGTTTCAGTGTTTGTATTGGCAAGAATCTCATGTAAGCACCTCGTGCAGGATATGATTGCGATAGTTATTGGAGCACAAATTCCTTCGTCGTGCGCACCCCCCCGTCGATAAAGGTTACCGAATGGGAGGAGCGGGGTGCGGGCGCGGGTGCCTGGACGGCTGGGGCCGCGACAACGGACTTGGGACGTGCGGCTCTTCGTGGTTTTGCACTCTTTGCCGGGGTTGCTTTCACCTTTGCCACAGGGGCAGCAACAGGTGCCTCGGCAAGAGCCGTAGTGGTCCCGCTGCCGCTCAATACCTTGGTAATGGTGGCCCCTTTCGAGTCCACGGGCTGGGTATCGATGATGCTGCGCAGCAGCAGTTGCAGGGAGCCCTTACTGGCAGCGAGAATGAGTTTTTCCGAATCCTCCGGGGTCAGGTCCAGGGTAACGGTCGGCACGACCACCGGTTTCCCCTCTTTCTGCTCGGTGATCTGCCCGGTCGCCAATACGGTCACGTTCTGCAGGATGATCTTGCTGATATTCTCGCTGGTAGCCGCGCGAGGGATCGGCGTCGTCAGGACCACATCGACCCTGTTGTTGGGGGCGACGAAGCCGGCGACGCCGGCAACCTCATTGACCCCGACGGTAACGGCCCGGTGGCCCTGGGGAATGATATAGGTCATGACCCCGGCCATCGGGGTCCCTTCCTTCGGCATCAGCTTCTGCTCGGTAACGACGTCCCCGGGACTCAGATGCCGTATCACAACACGCCCCATAAGCAGCTTGGGGTCATTGAAGCCCCCCCCCTGGACACTTGCCTTCGGAATCATGGCAATCTTCAGGTGTGGCAGGTCGAGTTTCGTCCCAATGGGGATATCGGCGGCCGCGACCACCGTTGCCTGCGCCTCGGCTGCCTTGGTCTTTTGCCCTTCCTTCTGCAGGTAGTCGTAAACGCCCCACGAGGCAAGGCCCGCAAATAAAAGGGCGACGATCGTCACAATGGTAACCGTTTGAGGCCGTGTCATGGTTCCTCCGGAAAAATGGGATATCTATTCGTAACGCATCGCCGCCGAAGCGCGGATGCTGGTTAGATTCTGAAATTGTGGTATCAGGTTCGGCACAACACTGGAAAAACGTGTTCTGACGGTCACGATTACGGCATCATTCGTACTGGGGTTGGTCGGCGATGCTGCCGGGATTGTTTCGATCGTGATGTTCTGAGTTGTAAGGGGTAGGGACGAGACACTGATCACATAATCCCTTACGGTCGTTTCACTCCACGGATTTTTCGTGACGGCAGCTTTGCGAGCCCCTTCACGTGCGGCATTCGTCACACTGTTCTTCATGTACATATAACGACCGAACTCGATGATCCCGAAGATCAGGATGAACAGTAGCGGCAGTATTATGGCCAGTTCGACCAGCGTCTGGCCGTTATGGCTGGTGATTCTTTTCGAGATAGTGTCAATCATGGCCAATCGCTTTCACACCACAAGGCTTGAGAAGGGACATCCGATAACGTCTACGGGTAGGGTATTATGACGGCAGCGAACCAGCCACTTTGCTATACATATTGCATGTCTTGGTACCCACCAGCGTAGCGGCAAGAATCACGACAATGGCGATCAATACGAGGAGCAGCGCATACTCAACCAGAGTCTGGCCTTTACGCCCCTTGAGAACCGAGAGTGATGAGATGAACCTGAGATAGATCCCGTTTAAAAAACTCATCATATGTGCTCCTTGTAGAGGCAGGGGGGGAAATCCCCCCTGCCCTTGTTGTTGCTGCCATTTGGAGGTTAATTACAATGAACCTGCTACCCTGCTGTAGACATTGCAGGTTTTGTGACCCAGGAATGTCGCGACCGCAATGACGACGATGGCGATCAGGACGAGGAGAAGGGCGTACTCGACCAGTGTCTGGCCTTTTCTGCTTTTGAGGGGGGCGATGAGGGACAGGAACCATACGTACATCTTCGTGAGTTGATTCATTTTACTTCTCCTTTCGCGTTGGCGTTATATGCCAGGTGCTTTATAAAGCCCCAGTCATCTTGGATAACATTAAAAAATAAGACGGGTTAATTAACTTGTTATTCAAAAGCGTAGTGCAACTTTGTACGCTGTCAAGTCTATGTGTTAAAATTCCCGACAAAAAAAAATATAAATTTCATCTCATACAAAACAATGCACTTACAATGACGCCCGCTCTGGATACACGTAGAGATACTGTGGAAAATCGCCACACTAGCCCTGCTTGAACTCAACTGGTAGATGCTGGTTTGGTTCTGGTTTTTAACGGTGAGTTTTTAAACCGTGCGATAACTTTACAGTAGCATTAAAATTTTAACATTTAAATATTTTTTCAGTAGACAATACACACCAACAACAGACATGTCAAGAGTGAAACGCACTATTTCATTGCATCGGGTATAAAATATCAATTAACACTCTTTCTCAACAAAATAGTGCCATGTGTCCGCTGCAGAAAAAAAGAGACGGACCCATAATGATAATGGCCCGCCCCTCTGAATGGGCAAAGAAACACGACACGGTTATCTCCCTACCCCATCTCCACCACCGTATCCGCGAGGGCCAGACAGGCAGGTCGGTGGGTGATGAGGAGCAGGCTCCTCCCCCGGACGTAGTTCCTTAGCTGTTCGATCACGCGCTTTTCGGTTGTGGCATCCAACCCTTCCGTCGGTTCGTCAAGGATCAGCAGAGGGGCATCCTTCAACAATGCCCGAGCCAGAGCAATGCGGCGAGCCTCGCCGCCCGAGACGGCGCTCCCCCCCTCGCCCACCACTGTTTCCACCCCATCCGGCAGACCAGCCACCCAGACGTCCAACGCTGCTGCAACCAGGACATCACGGAGCTCTTCCGTTGTCGCCCCGGGCCTGGCGAGGAGGATGTTCTCCCTGATGGTGGTATTGAAGAGATGGGGCCGCTGGGGGGAAACAGCAATGAGGCGGCGCAGGTCGTCACCGGCATGGCGGCGCAGCTCGGTGCCACCAAGGGTGATACTCCCTTCGTACTCGCGGAAACGAAGCAGCAGTTCGGCCACCGTACTCTTGCCGGCCCCGCTCGGACCGACGAGCGCTACCTTGCCGCCGGAGGGGACTTCCAGATCGAAGTCATGCAACACCGGTCGGGAAGGTTCATAGGAAAAGGAGACCCCCCTCATCACGACCCCCCAGTCACCGGTAACCGGCACAGGCATTGCCGGGTCAGGTACCGGGAGGGGAGAGGAAGAGAGTTCACCTATTCGCCGGGCCGATTCCCGGGCAGCGGGGAAAAGCTGTAGTGCCCCGGGCATGCCGCCGGCAGCTTCGAAGGCTGCGGCTGAGAAGAGGAGCAGCATCACCAGGTGGGGACCAGTGAGCGTCAGATTGGCGACCGCTGCAGCGCCGCAGAGGAGGACCGCTGCCACGCCGAGACCGGCTGACGCAACCCCGCCGGCCACGTTGAATGCCGCCCCGCCGGCCAGATTCTCCTGCTCGGCAACCAGCGCCCGGGAGACCTCGTCAACCCGCTCCACATGCTGATCAACCGCCCCGAGCAACAGGAGCTCCGCTCCCCCCTGGAGGCCGTCAGTGACCAGGGTCCTGAGTTCCCCTGCCAGTTCCACCGACTTCCTGCCGGGGCGTTCAGCCAGCCGCCGGGCGATCAGCGGCAGGAGCAGGCCGGCAATCCCCAGGAAAACCAGGAGTGAAGCCGCGGCCGAGCGGCACCACCAGGCGACGAAAAGGGTCGAGATGACGATGGAGAGAGTGCCGGCGCAGAGCGGCGCGATGATCCGGACGTAGAGGTTCTCCATGGCATCCACGTCGGCACGTAACCTGCCAACGAGATCTCCCGAGGAATAACGCTCCAGCACCCCCGGCGACAGGGGTTCAAGGCGACGGAAGAGCCAGACGCGCAATTCGGCAAGGACCCGCAGGGCCGCGCCATGGGTGACGAGTCGCTCTCCGTAGCGGCCGACGGTGCGGCTGATGGCCAGGGCACGGATCGCTGCCGACGGTGCGAAAAAGTTGAAGGAGACCTTGGTCACGCCGGCCACGGCCATGGCGGTGATGAACCAGCCGGAGACGGCCATCAGCAGGGAGTTGGCGACGATGACGAAGATGCCGAGGAGGATGCCGCCTGCCATCCAGAGCCACTGGCCACGGGCAACCGCGAGGATGCGAATCAGTTCGCCCATCCCCCCCCCTCCGCTCCACGATCGGAAATGCCCGCGAGCCGTCCGCCGTCAAGGAGGGCGACCCGGTCGGCTGCTCGAACCGTCAGCTCCCGGTGACTGATGACCAGCAGGGTACGGCCCCGGGCAAGCCGTCGCAGCGCCCCCGTCACCATGGCTTCGTTGTCGGCATCCAGACCCGCGGTGGGCTCATCCAGCACCACCAGCGAGGCGTTGCGGAGAAACACCCTGGCCAGGGCCAGCCGGCGCAGTTCTCCTCCTGAGAGCCCCGCTCCCCGGTCACCCAGCAGGGTGTCGAGTCCCCGGGGCAACTTCTCCATAATGGACAAGGCCGAAGCAGCCTCAAGAGCATCACGGATGTCGCCGGCACGTACGTCCGTCAGTCCCAGGGTGAGATTCTCCCTGACGGTCCCCTGGAAGAAAAAGGAATGCTGGGGAACCCAGGCGATTCTTGCGCGCCAGGCCGACGGTTGCAATGCGTCGATATCCACACCGTTCACCCGCACGCTCCCTTCCTGAGGGGAGGCGAGACCCAGGAGCAGCCCGGCCAGGGTCGACTTGCCGGCGCCGCTCTCCCCCACGAGGGCGGTAATGGTCCCGGCCGGAAGGTCAAGGGTGATATCGGTGACCCCGCCCCGTCCGCCGGCATGGTGGAAGGTAACACGGTCAAAGGCGATGGTCAGCGGACCGGGGGGGACCGGCAGGTCTCCTCCATGCCCTACCTCATCTGGGAGCGGCGCCAGCAGAGGCGCGATACGCTCCGCAGCGGCTACCCCCTGCATACGGGAGTGGTACGAAAGACCCAGGGTACGCAGCGGCAGGTAGAATTCCGGAGCCAGGAGGAGGACAAACAGCCCGTCATAGAGGGAAAGCCCCCCATTGAGGAGGCGAAAGCCGATGATGACGGCGACAACCGCAGTGCCGACGGTGGTGAAGAATTCCAGGGCGAGGGCGGAGAGGAAGGCAAGCCGGAGTACGGCCATGGTCGAGAGACGATACTCCTCGGAGATCCGTGCCACGGCGGCAGCCTCCCGCTTGGCGGCACTGCAGATTTTAAGATCGGGAAGCCCCTGTACCAGGTCGAGGAGATGCCCGGCCATGCGGGAAAGCCGGCTCCACTGGCGCCTATTGAGAGATTCGGAGCCGCGACCGATCAGGACCATGAGAAGGGGGATGAAGGGGGCGGAAACCAGCAGCACGAGACCGGCACGCCACTCGGACGGGGCGACGAAAAGGAGGCAGAGCGGCGGCAGCAGCACCGCCAGGGCAGCATGGGGGAGAAAGCGGGCAACGTACGGCTCCAGCGCGTCGACCCCCGCGGTCACCGCTTCCACAAGGGAACCGGTCTCCCCCCCCCGGCCGACCGGTCCGCGTGAGAGGAGACGGCGGTAGAGAAGGCTCCGCACCCGCTGTTTCAGGGCGGCGGCAGCGGCAGCCGAACGCCGCTCCCCCAGCCAGGAGCATCCTCCGCGGAGCAGGGCCAGGAGCGCAACCAGCGACGCCAGGGGGACGATTGCCGCCAGTTCGCTTCCCTCCATGACCACCCTCTGACAGGCAAGGGCCAGCACTCGTGCCTGCAGGACGGTGAGTATCCCGGCGACAAGAGCCCACCCCACGGAGCGGGCAAGAGCCTGGCGCACCAGGCCGGCCTCCGAGACCAGCCAGCGTTCCGCGCCCTCCCCATGTTCTCTCCCCTGCTCATCCATCGGCTTCTCCCGAAAGCCCGTCCGAAGGGGGCGCGTTACTGCGGGTTGTCGGCGGTGCTCAATGCGGCCAACCGCTCCAGTTCATCGGGCTCGAAACGGTAGGACTGGCGGCAGAATTCGCAGGTGACCTCCGCCCCTCCGTCGTTCAGCCGCATGTCGTGCAACTCCTCCGCTCCGAGGGAATGAAGGGCCCGTTCGACCTTTTCCCGGCTGCAGCCACAGCGGAAGGTGAGCTCCCGCGTCTCCAGGATGGTATGGGGGATCTCCCCCATGAGCAGCTGCAGCAGCTTTTCCGGGCCGCCGTCCCCAAGGACCCCGGTCAGCGGCGGCAAGGTGCCGATACGCTCCATCATGGCTGTGATCTCCGTTTCATCGGCCTTGGGGAGAGCCTGCACCAGGAACCCGCCGCAGATGGCGATACGGCCGTCATTGTCAAGGGACGCCCCCAGGCCGACCGCCGAAGGGACCTGTTCCGACTCGGTCAGGTAGAGGGCAAGGTCATCGCCGATCTCGCTGCTCTGCAGCTGTACCATGCCGTGGTACGGCTCCCCCCCCATGCCGAGGTCCTTGCTGACCGTGAGAAACCCTGCCCGTCCCAGGATCCCGGGGACGTTCCAGCGACCGTTGACCGGCTCGGCCTCGGCAAGGGGGTTACCGACGCAGCCGCGAACCGCCCCATCCCCCTCCGCTTCGATGATCATCTTCATCATCGGCCCGTTCCCTTCGAATTTCATGGCTACACGCTGCCGCCCCTTCAGAAGCCCGCCCATGAGCCCGCCGGCAGCAAGTCCACGGCCAAGGGCGATACTGGCCGTGGCGGACGCCTGCTGCAGCGCGCAAACCTGCCGGGCCAGCTCACCGGCACTGCAGACCAGGACACGGATTCCACCGGACTCGGACAACGCCCGGATATAGTGATCGTTCATACTGTACCTCGATGTTCAAGTAATCGCACCCCGTTCATTTACCCTGTTCATCCTGACAAATCAAGGGGAGAAGGGAGCTCCGACAGCTGCTGCACAAAAAAGGCCGGTGCGTAACACCGGCCTCCGGAACCATCAGGAAGGGAGCATCAGTCATGCTTGTTCTGCTGCGCATACCCCTGTGCCTCGTAACCATTCACCTTGACTTCGAGATGGCCGTCGTTCGGGCAGAAGATCAGGCCGTGAATCGGCACGTCAGCAGGGATGAGGGGGTTGGCGCGAATTTTCCCCACCACCTCGACCACGTTTTCCTCAGGGCAGCCGAACGCTCCGAGCCACTGCGCCAGGTCGGGGACGTGGGACTCGATTGCCTGGGGGGAGACGCCTCGAGAGATCATGTCTCTCTTAAGCTGCTCGGGGTCCACATTCGCCATACCGCAATCCTCGTGGCCGATGACAAAGATCTCCTCCACCCCCAGCATGAAGATGGCAGCCACGAGGCTCCTGATGACACCGCCGTGGAGCGGATCGACCAGGGTATTGCCGGCATTCTTGATGACCTTGGCGTCTCCCCGCTTTATCCCCATGGCCGGCTCGAGAAAGTCGACCAGCCGTGTGTCCATGCAGGTAAAGATGGCGAACTGCTTTTTCGGGTTTTTCGGAAGGGGTGGGAATGCACCGGGGTGGACGAATTTACGATTGGCAGTAAGGATTGACTCCAGCAGGTTCATAGGGATCCCTCACATTCATTGGCATAATCCTAGTCAACATGTGCTCAACATGAGCCGATGCAAAACGTTTCAGTTGTACCAGAGGAGACGACCAATAATCAACAGTGTCTACACTAAATATTTCCTCCCGGGAGCTGTGGGACTCCCGGGAGTGCCCGAGGTGGACAGAACGACGCCCCTGCTCATCGAACAGACGGGGCAGAGGCGTCGTTCTGCTCTTGGCTACTGCTCGAACGTCAGTTCTGCCAGTTTCTGGTAATAGGCGAAGTGGGCCTTGGTCCACTGGGCAGCTCTCTTCATCAGCTCGTCCGCTGCCTGGGGGTTGGCCTTCTTCAGCATCCGGTAGCGGTTCTCGGCCCCGGTGTACTCGTCGAACCCGATGGTCGGCGCCTTGCTGTCCAGCTGCAGCGGGTTCTTGTTCTGGCCGGCGAGGGCCGGGTTGTACCGGTACAGCGGCCAGTACCCCGACTGGACCGCACGCTTCTGGGCGTCGACACCGCTGGTCATGTCGATGCCGTGGGCG